>JRHI01000270.1_pt1 | contig 59114 bp, 51 predicted proteins | sample 215371 | NCBI WGS metagenome assembly JRHI01 (sample SAMN02929681, study PRJNA255918) | sediment metagenome | biome: cave system; feature: Ice Cave; material: Sediment; isolation source: sediment from deep within a dark volcanic ice cave with no known source of... ...
GCGTAGTCCGTATCGGTTGTCCAGTTATTTGCTGGACACTACACTAGCCGCAAGGTGAACCTACATCCCGCCCCGAACCACACAGGGGCCATGTGCTTTTCGCGATCAAATCTTACGGGGGTTGTGCAATGAAATTCAGACCGAAAAAGCTGTCTTTGGCTCTTGCGCGGACGTTCGGCGCCGGCGTGGCAGTGACGTTCGTCTCCGCCGCCTACGCACAGACGCCGCCTGCGGTGCAGCTGGCCCCGAGCACAGTCACTGGCTCACGCATCGTGTCGCCGAACATCACCAGCACCAGCCCGGTGGCCCAGGTCACCGCGATCGATATCAAGGTCGAAGGCATCAACAACGTCGAGAACCTGCTTAACAACCTGCCGCAGGTCTTTGCCGATTACGGTAGCAACCTTTCCAACGGCTCTACCGGCACGGCGACTGTCAATCTTCGCAACCTCGGCTCGTCACGCACCCTGGTGCTCGTCAACGGGCGCCGTCTCCCGGCCGGCAGCCCGTTGTTCTACCCGACAGACCTCAATGAAATTCCCGCGCCGCTGATCGAGCGCGTGGAACTTCTGACCGGTGGCGCCTCCGCGATTTATGGCTCGGACGCTGTCGCGGGTGTGGTGAACTTCATCATGCGCGAGAACTTCCAGGGCTTGCAGCTCCAGCTCGACACCAGCACCTACCAGCACCATCAGCACGGGGGCGGCCTCGCCGATGTCATTGCTGGCCGCGCAGCCACAAATCCGGCGCAGTTCGCGGTGCCGGGCAACATCGATCACGTCGGCGACGTCTACGACGTCAGCGTCACGATGGGAAGCAATTTTGCAGACAATCGCGGCAATGCGACGTTGTTTTTCCACTACAAGAAGGATAAGCCGATTCTTGAGCGCGATTACGACTTCAGCGCATGCTCGGCCGGTTCGAATGCTAAGGGGTTTACGTGCGGCGGCTCGTCGACGTCTTTTCCAGGCCGGTTTTTGAACAACAATACCGGCAAATCATTCACCATTGCCGATGGCAATGGTGGGGTTCGGCCGTTTTCGTCGTCGCTGGACCAGTTCAATTTCGCACCGTACAACTACTATTCGCGACCTGACGAGCGATACGGTTTCAACGCCTTCGCCCATTACGATGTCAACGAGCATGTGCGCGCGTACGGGGAGTTCAGCTTCAACGACGACCATACCGACGCGCAGATCGCGCCCAGCGGTCTCTTTTTCGGCGGCCAGGAGTTTTTCCTCAAAAACAACAACCCGCTCCTGTCGCAGACGTTCAAGAACACATTCGGGATCACCCCGACGACGGACGGCGACCTGCTCATCGGCAGGCGAAACCTGGAGGGTGGAGGACGCGACGACGACAAGCGACACACCGCATTCCGCGGGGTCGTCGGTATCAAGGGCGATATATTCAAGAACTGGGACTACGACGTCTTCCTGCAAAGCGGCAAGGTCATCTATCAGTCGACTTACCTGAACGACTTTTCAAAGACCCGTATCACCCGCGCGCTGGATGTCGTTACCGACCCCAACACTGGCCAGCCGGTGTGCGCGTCGAAGCTCGATGGCAGCGACCCGAACTGCGTGCCCTACAACATTTTTAGCTTGGGCAAGGTCACGCCTGAGGCGCTTAAATATTTGCAAACGCCGGGCCTGCAAAAGGGCACGACCGAGCAAATGGTGCAGGGCGGCACGTTGACCTCGGATCTGGGCAATTACGGCTGGACCATGCCGTGGGCGAAAACCGGCGTCGGCGTCGCGTTTGGCTACGAGCGTCGGACCGAGAAGCTCAACCTCATCACCGACACGGCATTCTCGACATTTGACCTCGCCGGACAGGGTGGCCCGACGATTGGGCTGGGCGGCAAATTCACGGTCAACGAAGAATTCGCCGAGGTCCGGGTGCCGATCATTGAAGGGGCGCCTTGGGCCGATCTTCTCAGCGTCAACGGCAGCTATCGGTACTCGGACTACAGCACCAACAAGAAGACTAGCTCGTATGGCTTGGGCGCGGAGTGGGCGCCGGTCAAGGCTGTCCGGCTGCGCGGGAGTTATCAGCAGGCGGTGCGCGCAGCAAACATTATTGAGCTGTTTACGGCGCAAGGCCTGAACCTCTTCAATATGGGTTCAGATCCTTGCGGGGGCCCGACACCCGGCGCTACCTTTGCGCAGTGCCAGCAGTCCGGCATTACAGCTGCGCAGTATGGAAACGCGCTTCTTACCAACCCAGCGGGTCAGTACAACTACATTCAGGGCGGCAATCCTGATCTCGATCCCGAGAAGGCGAAGAGCACGACCTTGGGGGTTGTGTTCACGCCGGTGAAAAACCTGAGTGCGTCCATCGACTACTTCAAGATTAAGGTCGACAAGGAAATCGCTAACATCCCGCCCGCCCTGATCGTGACACAGTGCGTATTTTCGGGACAGTTCTGCGACCTGATTCACCGTGACAAGTTTGGCTCGCTTTATCTAACCGGGTCCGTCACCGCGACCAACATCAACATTGCCAATCAGAGCACCTCGGGGATCGACGTCACGGTCGACTACGTCTGGCCATTGAATAACTGGGGCAGCGTTGATTTGAACTTCATCGGCACCTGGCTCCAGACATTTAAGACGACGCCGGTTCCCGGCCTGGGAGAGTATGACTGCAAGGGACTTTTCGGGGCGACTTGCGGTACGCCGCTTCCGGAATGGCGTCACAAGGCGCGTGCGACCTGGATGACACCGTGGAATACGGATGTTGCCCTCACGTGGCGCCACTTTTCCAAGGTCAGTCTCGATAGCAGCAGCAATCCGCTGCTCAACGGCGCTTTCAATCCCATCAACGGAGAAATGGCGTCCAGGGATTACATCGACCTCGCGGCGTCGTGGAACGTGACTAAGCAGTTCACGATTTGGGGCGGCGTCAACAACCTGTTCGACAAAGACCCACCGATCGTCGACAATTCCATCACCGGCCCGCCGTTCGGCAACGGCAACACCTATCCTCAGGTGTACGATGCCCTCGGACGCAAGCTGTTCCTGAGCTTGCAATACAAGTTCTGAGCCGGGCGTATCTGCAGCGTCGTCAACGGCGAGCTTCGGCTCGCCGTTGCTTTTTCGGGCAGAGGCTTCGCGCGGAAAACTCCATCGTTCTAAGCGCTTGAAAGCACGCTCCCCGCAAGATGTCTGGAAGGTATATACGAACGCTCCTCTGCATTCCGAGTGCGACCCGAAGAGATGGAACAAGGCTGGAGTTGCGGCCCCCACTCCGGCTTGCTCGGCCGTCACTGGCGCCGTGGGTGAATATTGTGAAACCGGTGCGTATCGCGGCGTTCGCACATCAAGTGGTACTTGTTTTTTTGGTCGGAGCTCCACCGGTGCGGCTGCTCCGCGCCAATTTTCGAGCAATGGGGCTGGTACAATTCGAACGTGACTTCCCGGCATCCGCTTTGGCCTCGGCGCTTCGCCAAGAGTGACCCTGGGCCTGCTGCGTCCTCGGCGCTACCCAAGCGGCGAATTCAAAATGAATAGCGCTCTCATCGCAATGTGCATTCGCATGAGGCCGCGCGAAACTTCTTGGCAATACGTCCACCTGAAACCAAATTCTTCCGCGTTCGGTATGGCGGAATCAACGAGCAGAATCGTATTGCGTTGGTCACCGCCGAGCCGACTGATTCGCCGATGAGTACGCCAGGACGCGTAGTGAGGTTCACGGCGCCGGAGGCAATGCAGCAGGCGATCGCAGCGTACCAACGAGGTGCGAACCGGGAAGCGGAGCGCCTGTGCCGCTTGTTGCTGGAGATGACGCCGCAGCATTTCGACGCCTTATATTTAGCCGGCATTATTGCGGCGCAAACCGGGAGGACGGAGCAGGCGGCGGAGCTTTTGCGGAAAGCAGTCGAGGTGAATCCTAGCGTTGCGGAGGTCTACTATAACTATGCGGTGACATTGGCGGATCTCAACCGCCTTGGTGAGGCGCTCGAGAATTATGAGCGCGCGATTGACCTTAAGCCCTACTACGCCGATGCCCATTACAACCGTGGAGTCACGCTCGCCCAACTCGATCGCCTCGAAGGCGCAGTAGAGAGTTACGACCGTGTTCTGGAGATCAACCCTGGATCTGCCGAGGCACACCACAATCGCGGCATTGCGCAAAGTCGTCTCGGACGCTATGCCGAGGCGCTGTCGAGCTTCGAGCGATCGATCGCTCTGAAACCTGATTACTTCAGGGCCTACAACAATCGGGGAGTCGCGCTCCGTGACCTCGACCGCACAAAAGAGGCCCTCCAAAGCTACGACCGGGCCATCGCGATCAAGCCCGACTACGCCGAGGCGCACAATAACCGGGGCGTGGCGCTTTTCGATCTCGATCTTCCCGCGGAAGCGCTGGTGAGCCATGATCGCGCAATTGCGCTTAAGCCCGAGTATCCGGAAGCCCACTACAATCGCGGAAACGCGCTTCGCGATTTGAATCGAAGTAGCGAGGCCGTGAGTAGCTACGAGCGCGCAATCGCGCTCAGGCCGGAATACGCCGCCGCACACTGGAATTTGGCGGATTGTCGTTTGCTATTGGGTGACTTCACGCGCGGGTGGCAGGAATTCGCGTTGCGTTGGAAATTAGGGCAACGAGACAACGAGGGCCGAAATTTCCAACAACCCCTGTGGACGGGTGCGCAGACGCTTGAAGGCCGGACAATACTGCTGCACAGCGAACTTGGGATGGGCGATACGCTTAACTTCTGCCGCTACGCGAAAGAGGTTGCTGCAAGGGGCGCGAGAGTCGTCCTTGAGATTCAACCGCCCCTACTGACGCTGCTCGCCGGTTTGGAAGGCGTTTCGCAAGTTGTGCCGCGAGGGATATGGATCATTGCGCATAGCGTTCGTTTGGCCATCGGCCCGACGAAGAGCGTGGGACACCGCGCAGGCATGGAGCGAGCGGCGCTCGACCTGGAGGATCCGCAATGTTCAAGAATGTAACCACATCTTTGCGAGGAGATCCGCGATGGAGATAATCGTTTTGATGGGAGCACTGCTGGTGATGATTTTCATCGGCGCACCCATCGCGGTGACCATGGCTGTGTTGCCGGCCATCTACATCTTGGTTACCGGCGAATTGCCGCTAAGCACGGTTCCGTATCAGATGTACGAGGCCATTGCCAGCGCCCCCCTGATTGCCATTCCGTTTTTTCTGCTCACGGGTGCTCTCATGAATTCCGGACAGATCACAGAGCGGCTGCTGCTCCTAAGCCGCGAACTCGTCGGTCGCGTTCGCGGCGGACTCGCGCAGACCACTGTACTGGTCAGCATGATGTTCGCCGGCATGAGCGGTTCCGCTGTGGCCGACACCGCAGCGGTCGGGGGCGTTCTGATTCCAGCGATGAAGAAAGCCGGCTACCACGGACCGTTTGCCGCGGCCCTGTGCGCGGTGGCGGGCACGATAGGCGGCATCGTCCCTCCCAGCATTGTCATGATTCTGCTCGCCAGCACGATGGGCATGTCGACGGGCGGTCTTTTCATGGCGGGCATACTTCCGGGCGTCGCTATCGGGCTCATGCTGATGGCGGTGGCGTACGTGATCTCCGTTCGTCGCAACTACCCGCGTTACGAGGAACCTTTTCGCTTCTCTGCTCTTGCGCGGGCATTCGTGGGCGCGCTGCCGCCTCTGCTGATTCCGCTGGTCATCATTCTTGGCATCGTGTTCGGCGTCTTCACGGCAACCGAAGCCGGCGCAATCACAGTGCTGGTTGCGGCCGCAATGGGGCTATTTCTATACAAGAGCCTTACGTTCCGGAACATGGGACACACCGTGGCGCATACGGTCAAAGTGACCTCATCCGTATTCTTCATCCTTGCGGCCTCCGGTCCGTTCTCTTGGGTGCTAAATCGTATTGGCGCTCTCCAGGGCCTGGAAGGCTGGTTTATGGGCTATACCAACTCGCCTCTTCTATTCACGGGAATCCTCATTGGATTTATCCTACTTGTGGGCACCGTCATAGAAACGATTCCGGCCATTGTCGTGCTCGCGCCCACGCTGATCAAAGTCTGCGTCGCCGCCGGATTCCACGAGATTCAGGCCGCGCTGGTCCTGGTCGTGGGATTTATCATGGGAGCGGTGACGCCCCCCGTGGGCATCGTTTATTTCACCGCCGCGTTTATCGCCGAAGAGCCGCTGGAAAAGGTCGGCGTTGCCCTGATCCCGTTCATGCTCGTGGAAGTTGTCGTGATGTTTTTGATCCTGTACTTTCCTGCGCTGACGTTATGGCTGCCCAAATTGGCTAAGTTCATATGAGGGCAGATTCCACTACGATGGCGGAAACCTGGATCGAGAGCGTCAACATCTATTTGTCTTCAGCGGTCCGATTTCTTTGCGGCATTCTGCTCGTGCTCATGGTCGCGTTTACTGTCTACACGGTCGTCATGCGCTATGTCTTCCACAATCCGCCTTTCTGGGGTGACACGCTCTCGGTGTTCTGCAACATCTGGGTGACGATGCTGGGTTACAGCCTCGCGGTGCGCGACCGGGAGGACATTGCGCTGCGCGGCTTCTATAAGCTTATTCCGCCGCTCGCGGGGTTTCTGCTCGACATGTTCTGGAGCGCTATGGTGTTCGTCTTCGGGCTATACCTCGTCTGGTTCGGCTGGGAGGCGGCGCGGAACGTGCCGGGCATGTTCTGGGAATTGGGCGGCTTGAAAAAGATGTATCCGATGATGGTCATGCCCGTCGCCGGTGTGCTGGTGGCCATGGCGGCTTCGATGCTGATCCTCGAAGACGTGCTGATCCTGATGGGCAGGCGTCCCAGACGGGACCTCGGTGTGTCCGGCCAGGAAGTAATCTAGCGCAACATCGCTGACAAAGGATCCAAGAGGTTGCCCCACGATGTGAGCGTCTCTAGCGCACCAGAAAACCCGCATCGAGAACGATTGCCTGACCCGTTATTCCCTCCGAAATGTCCGATGCGAGGTACAAGACCAGGCGGGCGATCTCCGAAGGCTGGATCAAACGGTTCAGGGGAATGGAATCGGCGATTCTTTGGCGGACCTCGGGCGTCATCAGGCCCGAGGTCATCGGCGTCCCTTCCACGACACCGGGAGAGACAGCGTTGACGTTGATCCCGTAGGGTCCGAGTTCGCGCGCGAAGCCCTGGGTCATGGCCACCACGCCCGCCTTGGTCGTACCGTAGAGCACGTTGCCGAACTGGCCGCCGCCCTTGACGCTGGAAACAGACGCGATGTTAATGATCTTGCCGTATTTGCTTTCAATCATGCCCGGCATGACTGCCTTCGAACAGTAGTAGACACCGGACAGGTTTACCCTGGCGACATCGTCCCAGTCGGCAATCGTCGAATCCACCAGGGGGCGCGTTTTGAGGATGCCGGCGCAGTTGACGAGGATGTCGATGCGGCCGCGCGCTGCGATGATCTTGTCGACTGCCTGCTGCACCCCGATGGCGTCGCCCACGTCCAGACTGATCAGGTGCGCGCTTGCGTTATCAAGCTCCTTCACGTTCTTCGCCGCCGCCAGGCTGAGATCCCCAATGTGGACTTCGCAGCCTTCCTCGAGCAGCGCGGTGGAGATCGAACATCCAATCCCGCTCACGCCACCGGTTACCAGCGCAATCTTGCCTCGTAGATTCAGGTCCATCGCTTCATCCCCATCGATTTTGGTTTGCGCATGCTGCAATCCGCATATCCGGCAATCAGAAGCACGATCCCGTGCACCCCGACTGGTCGCGTCGAATGCGTCCAAATTCTCGCCTGCATGATACTTCGCCGTGATGAGGCCATCCCGGGGAACTTCTTCCGTTCCCGCCTACCTGCTGTTAGCGATAGCGGTGTTGTGCTGGGCGGGCAATTTCGTCATTGGCCGAGCCCTGCGTTTCGATGCGCCGCCGGTCGCGCTCACGTTCTGGCGCTGGACCCTTGCACTGGCCGTGCTGGCGCCCTTCACCTATGTGCATTTGCGCGGCAAATGGACGGTCATCCGGCGTTCATGGAAAATCCTTTGCCTGCTAGGATTGTTCGCAACCGTGTTTCAACACATCCCGATCTATTGGGGACTACGGGAAACAGGCGCAACGAATGCCGCCCTGTTGAACTCTGCATCGCCGGTTTTCATCGTCCTGCTCTCGGTGCTCCTGCTGGGTGCGCGGCTCAATGCAATATCCGTCATCGGCAGCCTGGTTTCGCTGTCCGGAGTCATCGCCATCGTCAGCCGCGGCGGGGTGGAAACGATACACGCGCTGCATTTGAACGTGGGCGACATCTGGATCCTCATCGGTACGCTGTCCTGGGCCGGCTATACCGTATGCCTGCGCTGGCGGCCGCGGGAGTTGCGCGGCCTTGACCTCCTTACCCTTATTGCCGCTGTCGGCGTCGCGACCCTGGCGCCCCTTTATGTCATCGAAATGGCCGGCGGCCAGGCGCTGAAATTCAGCGCGGCATCGTTCATGGGCATTGCCTATGTTGGCATCATCGCGACGGTGCTCGCCTACATTGCTTGGAACCGCGGCGTGGAGCATGTAGGTCCAGCTCGCGCCGCGCCGTTCATGTATTTGATGCTAGTGTTTACTCCAGTCCTCTCTATCGCGTTTCTCGGCGAACGGCTTCAGTTTTATCACTTCGCGGGAGCCGCGATGATCATCTCTGGCATCTACCTAACGACGGTACGCGGCAAGCTCTAAAATGCCGCCTAAAATTCAGGGTGCGACCGCCCTGGGCACTATTCCTGTCGCCCCCAACCGCCGAAGCATCTCATCGTCGCTCTTCAGGCAGACCTCGCGCAGCTTGAGCAACGCCTTGCCCGCCACCGTATCGTTCCAGAACCACCGCTGTACCTCGACGGCAGCACGCGCACCCGGTTGCGCAGCGACTGCGCGCAGGTAAAATTCCTTGATGTCGTGGCAGACCAGGCGCAAGGCGGGAACGAGCGCAAGTTCCTGGTGATAGCTTGGAAGCGATGGGTCGGCGATAAAATTCGCGACGAACTGTGCCGCGCGCGCCGGTGTCATGCCGCTCGTCCCTGCTTGGGCAGACGAACCGATCGCTCCGGCCAGGTCATGCCAGGTAGCCAACTCGCTCACTTCGGCCTGCCATGCGCTCGCAAGATCCTCGGCATCGATGTGGCGCGAAAAATTCACCGGGCATACGAACGCCTCTTCTTCGCCACCAGTGCTGGACGGCGCATCCTCGGGGAAGTCCTCAAGCACCGGCCCAGACTCGGCTTCGAGCAGGCGCAGCGCGGCGTACAGCACGCGCCGCTGGAAGCCGGAATTATCGGGCACGCCCAGGGGGCGTCCGAGGATAAACGGCACCCACAATGCGCGCGGCGGGCACATCGCAGCCGTGTGCTCGCGCACCAACGAGATCTGCGTCGTTGCCACCCCTTCTTCCTCGAGGTAATGTCCGAGGGCGCCCACGGCGCCCGTGCAGTGCGGTCAGACCGGAGTTAACAGCACCGCATCAATGCGATCCTGCTTCAACATACCCGCGAGCTGGCGCGCTCTCGGCTCGAGCGCGCGGTGCGGTGCGGCGCCCATGAAGGAGTAGTGATAGTCCGCCACGCCTCCCACCGTGCCGTCGCGTGCCAGTTCCTTCAGCCGGTCGATCGGAAAGACCACGTTCAGGTCCTGCTGCAAGCCGATGCGATCGAAATTGACCGACAAATGGCTGACGACCAGTTCATCCGCGCTGGCGCTGCCGGGGATGACGCGGTAGTCCGCCGCTCCTGCGCCATCGCCGAAGGGACGGTCCTGCCGGCGATGTAAGCCGGCCGTCGTGATTATGGCAATGCGCATTTTGGCGAGCGGCGGGCACTTCACCCAGGGGCGCCCGGTAAAGCCGGCAAGGTCCTTGGTCCTGGCAAGCAGGTAGTCGCGTTCCGGCTCTGTCAGATCGGCCAAGCGCACCATGAACTGCCTCCTCGGTCAGCGTTTGAGCAAGCGTATAGCAGGAAGGGACGAACCGCCTCTGCCAGCGCGTAGGGATTCGACGATATTGTAGGCCGCGCTGCCAAAAGTGAAAGCTATTAGATGTGCGCATAAGATAAAGGAATTCTTTTGGCCTTACCGGCCGAAACCCTTATTGCAATACCAGCAGCGGCAGTTGCTGTAGGAACGCCTCGCTCTCCTCGAGGCAACGCATGTCTAAGCACAGCGCATCATGCTCGATGCGGCCGATTACGGGAATCGGCAAGTGCCGGAACGCACGCGCGAGTCGTTTGAGCTCGGCCCCCTTGTGTGCGTTGGCCGGCACGATGGCGATGCACACGCTTGACAGCAGCTCAACCGGGAGCGAGCCACTGCCGATCTGGCTCATCGAGGCTTGGGCAGAGACCATCGCGCTGGCTCCCAGCAGCTCCTGCATTGCAGGCAGGATCGCAGCCGCCGTTCTTTCGATTTCGACCAAGGGACGCGTCAACAAGCGCAAGGCTGGCAAGGTGCGCGGCAGGTCTTCCGTATTGTCGTACAGCTTCAACACGGCTTCGAGCGCGGCCATGCGCAGCTTGTCCACACGCAATGCCCGCTTCAGGGGATTGCGTTTGAGTCGCTGAATCAAGGCGCTGTCTCCGACGATCATGCCGGCTTGCGGCCCGCCAAGCAGCTTGTCGCCGCTGAAGGTCACCAGATTGGCGCCCTGCTCGAGCGCCTGCCGCGGAGTCACGACTGCAGGCAGGCCCCATTGCGTCAGGTTCACCAGGGAGCCGCTGCCCAGGTCCACGACGAAGGGCAGGCCGTGCGCCCGGGCGAGCGCTGTCAGGGTGCGTTCGTCTACTTCGCTGGTGTAACCCTGGATGAAGAAATTGCTGGCATGCACTTTCATGATTAGGCGGGTATTGGGACCGATGGCCTCCTCGTAATCGACAGAATGAGTGCGATTGGTGGTGCCTACTTCGCGCAGCTTGCAGCCCGCTCCCGACATAATCTCCGGCAGGCGGAACGAGCCGCCTATCTCGATCAGCTCGCCGCGGGATACCACGACTTCCTTGCGCAAGGCCAAGGTATTGAGCAGTAGGAATACCGCGGCGGCGTTGTTATTCACTACCATCCCTGCCTCGGCCCCGGTTAGGTCGCACAGGAGCCGTTCGATATGCAGGTCGCGATCGCCGCGCACACCGGCATCAAGATCGAACTCGAGGTTACAGGCGCCCGCAGCTACCGCGTCGATGCTGGCGCGTGCTGCGTCGGGTAAGGGGGCACGCCCGAGGTTGGTGTGCAATACCGTGCCGGTCAGATTGAACACCGGCCGCATCGACTTCTGTGCACGTGCCTCGAGGATTTCGCGGCATCCCGTTTCGACCCACGCATGCTCGCCAGCCGCGGCCTTGGGACGAGGCACGCCCGAGCGCGCGGTGGCCAGCACTACACGGACCGCATCGCGCACGGCTGTCCTGCCGAATTCGGCGATGAAAGCCTGCATCCGGGTCGATTGCAGAACGCGATCGACAGAAGGCAAAGCGGCGTATTCCTGTCGTTCCAACGTGTTCCTCGGTCAAAGGTCGAAGGCGGAAGAGAGTGGGAGTCGAACCCACCAGGGACCGCACTCGGCCCCTCCCAGATTTGAAGTCTGGACGCACCACCGGGGACGCATCCCTTCCATTGTTTTATGCCTGGCGGCCGAGAAATGCGCCGCGATTGACCGGGAACACCGTGCGCGGGTCGCGGCGCAGGCGTCTTCCTTTGAGCACGCGCGTGGTAAAGCCCTGACGGTCGAAAAACTCCAGTAGTTCGATGAGCAGGTTGCGGCCCATACCCAGCCCTTCGCGCAGCGCGATGACGCTGGCAGTGCCGTCCGGCTGCTGTTCAAGTAACGCATTCGCGCGCAGCGCGAGCTCGCACACCGCGTCGCGCGAAAAGTAGAACTGGTCGGATATAGGGTAAAGCTCGCCCTCGCCCGCCAAGCGCTGCAGCACGCTGCGAACCAGCTTCTCGTCCGCCGCAGCGCTTTGCGCCAGCTCGCGCACGCGCGGGGGCCTGCAGCCCGCGCTGCGCAATGCGGACAGGAGCGTTTCACGCAGGCGCTGCTCGGCCGATGAAAGCGTCGGACGATGCGACCTCAGACGGAACAAAGCACCCGCGCGGCCTATCGTCCCAGCAGCGGCGAGGTCTTCCAGGACGGCAGCCAGAACGGGAAGCCCCAGTTCCTGCGCGCCGTCCGCCTCGACCTCCAAGGCCGTGGCACCGGCGCTGTGCGGCCTGGCGGCGTGATACCGGCGCAAGGCGGCAAGCGCGACCTCGTGCAGCGTAGCCATGCGCTTTGGGTTGAAGCCGCACGTCTTCCCGGAAACGCACATCCGGATCGTTCCTAGGTCTTGAAACAGCCCTTCGGCTTCGGAGACGGTTAGATTGCGGGCTCGCGCGAACGCTTGCAGATCGATACCGTCACTACACAACTCTAGGAGGTCATGCAATGCGGTCGCTGGCGTCGTTTGCCGAATCGCACCGAGCACCGCCAGGCGTTTGGCCGTGCGTCGGCCGCTTGCTGGGGGAAACGGGTCGATGACGCGGCCGCCGCCAATCGTGCGCTGCGCTGATTGGTCGCGAAGGATGAAGCGGTCTCCATGGAAGGCTCCGATGGGCCGGTCCAGGACGAGCTGCACCGCGACAGTTTCACCTGGTGCCGCCGCCTTCCCCTCTAGCACGGCGACACGCCCCGGAGCAAAGGCCGCGCCGATATGCACGTGCACCGGCGTCCAGTGGCGCAACGCGCGCGCCTCGCCGGGCAACACGAACAAATCGGCATCGAAACGCTCGGTGGGCGCGTGCGCGGGGGTCCCGACGATCCAGTCGCCGCGCTTGATATCGCTTTTCTTGAGACGGGGGCCGCTTAGATTGAGCGCGCAGCGCTGACCGCAAATGCCCGCCTCGCACGGACGATTCTGCGCATAGACGCCACGCACGCGCACTTCGATGCCTGTGGGCGAGACCAGCAGGCGTTCTCCATTCGCCACGCAGCCGGAGAATACCGTCCCGGTCACCACGGTGCCCGCACCGGAGAGGGTGAAGCAGCGATCCACTGCCAGCCGGAAATGGCCATGCACCGCTCGCGCAGGCTGCGCCGCCGCCGCTGCCAGGAGGATGGATTCCAGTTGGGCGACGCCAGTCCCGGTCTTCGTGGACACCGGGACCACCGGGTAGCCACCCATTGCGGTTCCCAGCAGCAGGTCATGGATGCGGGCGGTGACTTCCGCGACGCGCGCGCCGCTGGCAAGGTCGCTTTTGGTTATCGCGACGATGCCTTGCGACACGCCGAGCAGGTGGAGGATCGCCGCGTGCTCCAGCGTCTGCGGCATCGGTCCGTCGTCGGCCGCCACAACCAATAACGCGAAATCGATGCCGGTGATGCCGGCGAGCATGTTGTGTAAGAACTTCTCATGGCCCGGCACGTCGATGAATCCAAGGATGCTTGCATCGGGCAAGGCCTTGTAGGCGAACCCCAGATCGATGGTGATGCCTCGCCGCTTCTCTTCCTTCAGACGCGCGGTGTCGACACCGGTGAGCGCGTGGATCAGCGCGGTCTTGCCATGGTCGATGTGGCCTGCGGTGCCGACAATCATCGGTGCGTGTCAGGCGCAACCGTGACCGGCGCGTCAGCGCATAAACTGTTTGACGTTGTCTTCACCGAGTCCAACCTGGCGGAAATGCCGGCGGCACATCTCAATGCGGGTGAACACATCCTCGTGGCCAGTGGCGCGGCCTTGTTCGTCGACATAGACGACGACCCCAGATACGTTGTGAAAAAAAGTGATCATCTCGTCCGCACTGTCCACTACCAGCGTATGCGTTTCGCCCGGCGGCTCGAACACATAGGTTCCCGCGGTCGCGGTCCAGTCGTGTTCGAGGTAGCGCCAGGCACCTTTGATGACATACGCGTGGACCTGGCCGGGATGTCGGTGCCGGCTGTACACCCCTTTGCGCTTCATGCGCAACAGGATGGCCCAGCTGCCGCTTACCGTGTCGAGCATCAGGGGCCGGAACCAGACGCTTTCCTTGCCGGGTTCCGGCACCCATAGCCGTTCGTCATCTGGAACGGCCTGGATGGAGATGTCGGGAACGACACCCCACGGCTGGTTCATTAGCATGGACCATTCCTTGTTGTCCGCGATGGTTTGCCGAAGATCAGGATTGCGGCGTTGCACTGTGTAACAGGCGCTCGATGCAGAGCCGCCTGCCGATGCGATCGGCAACTACAGTGCGCCGACCGCCTGTAGCTTCTTGATCAGCTCATCCTGCCCTTGGTCCTGCAGGGCGCGCTTTGCGAGCGCGGGATCATAGGTGCCCTTGACCGCCAGCCATGCCGGCGGCGCACCCGCGTACCACTGCTGCAGTTCCGCCGGGGTAGGCTGGTACATCTTCACCTTGCCCTTGAGCGCTTCGGTCTGCCGCGCCATCCATTCGGCATCGACCTTAAAGCTCGTCTGCCGGATCTCGTTGCCGATGCGATCTATCGCTTTTCTCGCCCAATCAGGCAGACTGTCGTAGCGCTTCTTGTCCATGAAGAAAATGTGTGCGTTCCACGACCCGCCGGTCGCGGTAATGAACTTCGTGACTTCATAGAACTTCATCGCCGCGACATAGGCGTCGGGAATGTACATGCCATCGATTACGCCGCTTTGCAGCCCATCGTAGAGCTGGCCCCAGTCGTAGGGAACAGCCGTGCCCCCCCAGGTCCTGATCAGGTTGAACTCCGCGGGTGACTTGGTCACGCGAAATTTGAGCCCCTTCATATCGGCCGGTGCCTTGACCTCACGCTTGGAGTTGTCAACGTTGCGAAAGCTGTAGGAAGGAATGATGGCAATGACGTGCAGGCCCATTTCGGTCGCGGCGCGCTTGGTCAGTTCCTCGCCCAGCCAGCCGTTGATCAGCTTTTCGGCGGCCTGATCGTCCTTGAAAATGTAAGGCAGGTTGAGGATATCCATGGCGGTCCCGAAAGCACCGATGTTGCCACCAGAAATCTCGCCGATGTCGATCTGGCCGAGTTTCGCCTGTTCCACACACTTGTGCTCACTGCAAAGGGTGCTATTCACCTGCATGTTCACCGCGATACGGCCGTTCGAATATTCTATGAGCTTGGGCCCGATGTAGTCCGTCATCCACCAGGTCGTGGGAATGGTCGGCGGATTGCCATTTGCGACCGTAAGGCGAAGTTTATCCTCGGCCATGACGACGGGCGCAGCCAACAGCAATGCAAGGACCGTAACCGAAAGCCAGCTTGATGCTTTCCTAAAAATACTCATCTCTGTCTCCTCGAGTAATGGAAAAATGTCGCCCTGGGTGCGGCACGACGATCGCTTGGTCCTCATTCACTTTCAAGGGCAATTCGCGTCCACGCTTGCGGTGTCGTTCTGGCCTGGCGCCGAGAATATTTGCTGCCGCATCCAAACTTTGACCTCCGCAGCTAGCCGCACCATCGCCGCATTGGTGGGGTCGCGCGGACGCTCGAGCTCCACCACCCTGATCTCCTCGACTCGCCCGGGCCGCGGCGCCATGATCGCGATGCGGTCCGAGAGCTTGATCGCCTCATCGATGCTGTGCGTGACGAAAATCACCGTCTTCGGCTCGCGCTGCCAGATTTTCAGCAGTTCGTCCTGCATGTACTCGCGCGTCTGCACGTCGAGGGAGGCGAAGGGCTCGTCCATCAGCAGGATGGAGGGATTGACAGCCAGAGCGCGCGCGATGCTCACACGCTGGCGCATGCCGCCGGAGAGTTCCCGCGGGTAGCGCGACTCGAACCCGCGCAGGCCGACCAGCCCGATGTAATGGTCGAACAGCTTGTTCTGCTCCTTCTCGGGCAGGCGTTTGCGCCGCAGTCCGTAGCGGATGTTCTCGCTGACGTTATACCAGGGGAAGAGCGCGTACTCCTGGAATACCACCGCCCGCTCCCAGCCCGGCGCCGTGATCAGCTTGCCGCCGACCTTGAGTTCGCCACGCGTTGGCTGCTCGAAGCCGGCCAGCAAGTTGAGCAACGTGGTCTTGCCGCAGCCGCTCGGTCCGACGATGGAAAAGAACTCGTTCTCTTGGACCTGGAAATTCACGTCGTGGAGGGCGAGCAGCGGCTCGCCCTTGATGGAGATATGCACCTTGCTGACGTTCGTGACGGTAACCTGGGCCAAGGCTATTGTCCCTTGTGCCAAGGCATGACCAACAGCGCAGCCTTGCGCATGATGAAGTCGAGCAGCAGCCCCAGCACGCCGATGAGGACCATGCCCAGCAGGATGTAATCGCTGCGGAACAGGGTCCTCGCATTGTTGATCATGTAGCCGAGCCCGCTCGGCGCCGCCACCAGCTCGCCCGCCACCAGCGCCATCCAGCCGATGCCCAGGCCGACACGGACGCCGGTGAAAATGTTCGGCAGCGCTCCCGGCAGCACCACGGTGCGGAACAATTCGCCCGGACGCGCCCCCAGGCTGAGGCCCGCCCGCACCAGGTAGGTGTCGGCGTCGCGAGCGCCGGCCATGGAATTGAGCACGATGGGAAAGAAGGCGGCGAGGAAGATGATGTATACGATCTGCGTATCACCGATGCCGAACCAGAGAATGCTCAAGGGAATCCAGGCAAGCGGCGGAATCGGTCGGATGAATTCGAGCAACGGGTCCACCGCCGAACGGAAGCGCGGGAACCATCCCATGGCAAGCCCGAGCGGCACGCCGATCGCGGTCGCGGTGCCGACAGCGAGCAGCACGCGGTAGAGACTGTCGACGATGTGCGTCATCAGGACGCCGCGGTCGATCAGATCCATGGCAGCGGAGAACACCGCCGTCGGCGGCGGCAACATGACATCGAGCTGCGGATTGAAACGCACCCCGAAAACGCTGATGCATTGCCAGATGACGACGAAGGCGAGCAGCAGCCAGAAGTGCTGGATCTGTGACAGAAACCGGCGCCACGCGGGCGCCGGCGGCGGCACCATCGATGCCGCCAGCCGGGCCATTGCGTCGGGATCGGCTGCAGCCCGGCGAGACGACGAAGCGAGCGGCACCCCAGTGAATTTCGCGTCGGAACCTGTGCCCGGTGCATCCCCGGGCTCGTCGAATACTGCCGGCGGCTGCGGAGGAAGAACGCGGTTTTCCGCTTCGCTCATGCGGTATAGGTCTTGCCCATGAAGGTCCAGGGTTTGGTGAGCTCGCCCGCTTCCGGAAATGGCGCCGGGCCGCGGAGGATTTCCGCCGCGTAAGGCTTGTAGGGCAGGTTCCCCACGCCGCCAAAATCCTTTGGCAGGATGGGTGGCCGATCCGGCACTTTCCAACCGAGCTTGCTGAACGTAGTCGCCATATAGCTGGTCTTGCGTACGCTTTGCCAGTCGGCGCTCGTCACCTTGTTCTTGGATGCGCCGGTGGAATAGGCCCACTCGCTGATGCGCGACTCTTCCTTCGGCCACAGGCCATTCGGATCGTCGAAGGGGTAGTAGACGGTCGGCTTGGGCCAGAACAGATAGCGCTCGGACATATTCTGGATCAGGTCTTTGCTGAGCCGCCCGTACGCGGGTAGCGCCATGAGGGAGGCAACCGCCTTGTCCGGATTTGCCTTTGCCCACAGCACGGCCTCAATGAAGGCGTCGGTCATCAACTGCACGACGTCGGGCGCATTCTCCTCGATCTCCAAACGCGTGTAGTAATAGCCACTGTAGATGTAGTACGGGTTCAGGGTTTCCAGCAGGCGCGTCGATTTCAGAACTTCGGTCGAGTAGGAGACATGAGGCTCCCAGATCGTATACACATCGATGCCTTTCGGCCCGGTAGCCAAATCGCCCGGAGGCGTGCTGCGCAGCGTGAAGTCATGGTTGTCCTTGAGGCCGAGATGAGCCGCCGCCGCGATGAAGCCGAAGTGGTTGGTGGAACCGGTGGTGGTGCCGACCACGGCGGGACGCTTCAGTACCTTCTGATCCTTGAGATCGGAGAGGCTCTTCAGCGGCGAATCCAGCGGAACCGTCGCCGCATGGGTGATGCCCGGCGAATGCACGGCCAGCGCCCGCGTCGGCACTTTGTTGCTGAGAAGCGCCAGTACGCCCAGGGCGCCGGTGCTGGCGAGCTGGATGCGTCCCGGAATGAATGCTTCGTTGGAGAAGCCGGCCGCGACGAAGCTTTGCCATTTAACGTCGATGCCACGCTTTTCCAACAGTTTCTCCTGCTGCAGGATGTTGCTGATCATTTCCTCGCCCGACCAGACTACGATCCAGCCAGCGTTGATGGGCCACCAGCCCTTGCTCTCCAGCCATTGCTTCGACTTGGCCGAGATCTGATCATAGGGCTGGGGCCAGCCCCACTCGGTGAACTTCTGGCCGCCCGCTTGCGCGCGCGCATCGCCCGAGATCGCGAGATCGCCCAGGAGCAAGCCGCCAGCGGCCGCGGCCGCGGTGCCGATGAATTTCCGCCGATCTAAGCGGGTGGTCGGTTCGGCGCTTTCCCGCGTCTTCTTGTCGTCGGATTTCGATGAGTCCATGGCGTCCTCCTTCGTGATGGGTTCAATTCGTTTTCAATTCGGGGTTGCGGCAGCGAATCGCAAGTTAACGCCTGCCTCGTCGCCTCTTTTGATTGGGGCAAATCGAAGCATCCTGAAATTATTGTTGAGCGCCGTCATGCCGGAAGCCTGCGGCACAAGGTACGGGTAAACGCGCCGTCGAACCACGCGTGAGCCGAGAGGCGCTTGAACCACGGCGTCGAGCGCGAGCGCATGCGCTCTGCGGAATCCAGCGCCGCCTTGTCGGACATCTGGTGCATCGCATAAAACTGACATCCTTTTTCGACCTTGTGCTCGACAAAACGGCAGCCGTCCCAGATCGGACACTCAAGCAGGATTGGCAAGTGTTCCATTTTGTACCAAGCGAGGAATTCGTCGCGGAAATGATCGGGTGTCCACAAGCCAACGCAAAAGAACCAATCGCCTCCTTGGCGGCCATAGCTGCCGCCGGTGAACAGCACCTGCAACTTTTTCTCGACTGGCGTTCCGGCCGGCTTGGCGCTGTCTCCGGTGCAAACAACGAGGCTGCCCCTGCCATCCTCTCGCACGAACAATTCGGCGCCCTCGTCACAACCGGCCACGTCGCGGCGGATCAGCGCCGGGTCAGTCACAGGATATTCCCAGATCAGCATCCGCCGATCTTTCACGCCGTCATTTCGATTTTCAGGTCCTCGCCGCCCGCTTGCCCGCGCAAGCCAATATAACCGATATTCCGGTGGCGTGTGACTTGTGAGAGCAATTCCCGCAGCGGGTTATAGGCCTTGTAAAAGCGCGTGTAGTCCGCGCGGTCCCGCGCCGCGAACAGCGGCTTCAGGATTTCATCGCCGTAGAACACTGCGTTCAACAGGTCTTCGTCGGTCTTGAATGGCCCACGCGTTTTCCTGACCCTCGCGAGCGACGGTTCCACCAGGTCGCCCGCACGGCCCTCGACAAACTTGTCGCCCTTGCGCAGCGCACGTTCCAAGAGCTCCGGCGCGATCGGCGCTGGCGGCTTGCCGTAGTAACCGAGGCAGTAGTTGCGCAACTGGTCCGGCACGGTCTTGTAACGCTCGCCCTGCATCACGTTCAGGACCGCTTGCGTCACCATGAATTGCGCCGTGGGGCTTACGACCGGCACGTAGCCCATGTCTTTGCGCACCTGGGCGGTCTCGTGCAGGATTTCGTCCAGGCGGTCCTCGATGCCGATTTCGCGCAACTGGTTGCGCAGGTTGGAGATCATGCCGCCCGGCATCTGGTGCTCGAGCACGCGGGGATCGAAATCAGCCGGCTCGCCGCGCGGCTTGTCCCAGCGGTAGCACATGTAGCGGAAATAGCCGGCCATATCTTCCAGCCCTTCCCGGTCGAGCCCGGTCGTATAACCGCGCCCCACCAGCTGGTCGTGGATCCATTCCGCCGGCGGATGCGAGGCGCCATGGGCCAGGGGCGAAATCGCCGTGTGCAGCTTGTCCGCGCCGGCTTCGACGCCGGCGAGCAACACGTCGGGAGCGCGGCCGGTCACGCAATGGGAATGGATGTTGATGGGAATGGGTCCGATGGCCTTGCGCAGCGCCGGAATGATGCTGCGGGTGCGCTTCACCGAAAGCATGCCGCTCGGATCCTTCAGGTTGATCTCGTCGGCGCCCATGCGCACGAACTGCGCTGCCTTGTCCGCGTAGTACTCGTCGGTGTGGACCGGACTCCAAGAGAACACCAGCGTGCCCACCACCATCATGCCGACTTCTCTCGCCTTGGCAACGCATACCTCGACGTTCTGCAGGTCGTTGCACTGGTCGTAAATCGCGACCTGGGCGATGCCGTTCGCATGCAAGCGTTCCATCGCCAGTTCCACCACGTCGTTGGGGAACACTTCGAAAGTCCACAGGCTCTGCCCGCGCACAATGGCATTGAGCGGGGTCTTGATGATGAGCTTGCGCATATGGCGCATGCGCTCCCACGGGTCTTCTTTCAGAAAGCGCACCGAAACGTCCCAGACGGCGCCGCCGATCAGGTCGATGGAATCGAAGCCGATGCGATCCATGCGCTCGGCAATGGGCAGCATCATTTCATTGGTCATGCGCGTGGACCACAGGCACTGGTGGCCGTCGCGCAATGTTTCGTCGACGATCGCTATGTGTCGGGCCATCGTTTTCTCAGAGGGGCTTCATCAGGGTGCGGATGAACTGCTTGTCGAACCACTCGTGCTGCTTCAGCCGGTGCCACCAGGGCGTAGCGACGGAGCGGTTGCGCGCGTCGGATTTGAGCGCCTGCGGCTCGAGGTATTGCAGGGCGGCGAAGGCGTAGCACGAGGCACCCAGGGCGCGGAAGAACTCGCAGCCGTACCAGGTCGGCTCTTCCAGCAGCACGGGCATGTGCTCGTACTGGAACCAGGCATCGAACTCGCACAGGTAATCCAAGGGCACCGGGTACTTGAGCATGTACACGATGGGCCCCTTCTGCTCGGACCCGCATTTGAAGATGCGCACACCCGTCCAGGTGGTCGCCACGTGGAGTTCGGCGGCGCTTGCGGGGGCGAGCGCATCCTCGCCGCGCTCCACGCGCACGCTGCCCTCACGCCCATCGGGCGCGTACCATTCACCCTCGCGCTCGCGCGGGCGGCCGGTGAATTCGGTGATGCGGATATAGCTCACGTAGTGGCTTCCGTCTTCCTCGATGCGGGCATTGCCGCCGCGAAACTGGCGCGCAGGCTTTTCTTGTCGATCTTACCGTTCGCGGTCCTGGGCAGTTCCGACAGCACGGTGATCTTGCGCGGCGTCTTGTAGCCGGCCAGTTCACGCGCGCAGTGCGCGCTGATGGCCTCGGTTTCGATCGCGCAGCCCGGCTTGGCGACAATGAGCGCATGCACGGTCTCGCCCCAGAGCTCATCGGGCGCGCCGATGACTGCGCATTCCGCTACCGCCGGATGCCGGTACAGCACGTCCTCGACTTCGCGCGGATAGACGTTGTAGCCGCCGGAGATGATCATTTCCTTCTTGCGGTCGACGATGTAGTAGAAGCCGTCTGCGTCCATTCGCGCCATATCGCCGGTATAACACCACGCATCTCGCAGCGCTTCGTGGGTTGCGCCAGGATCGTTCCAATAGCCCGCCATGATGTGGTCGCCGGCGATGATGATCTCGCCCACCACGCCTGGCGCGACGTCACGGCCGGCGTCGTCGACGAGCCGGATCTGCGCGCCAACCGCCGCGCGCCCGGTCGCACCCGCGCCCGCCCGCCGGCCGGTCATGGGCTCCGGCAAATGCTCCTGCTTCGCAAGAATCAAGTCGGGGTGCGGAGCTTCGGTCAACCCATAGATCTGCACGAATATCGGTCCAAACGCCGCGAGGGCACGCTGCAGGACGGGTTCGGGCATGGGGGCGCCGCCGTAGATTACGGTGCTGAGGCTGGAGGATTCGAAGCGCTCGCGTTCGGCGGAGTCGGCCAACATGGCAACCATCGTCGGCACCATCCAGCTGATCGTGACCCGGTGCTTTTCCACGAGGCGAAAAAAATGCAGCGCCGAGAACTTCGGCTGGAGCACGTTTTTCGCGCCCTTGGCAAAAAGCGGCAGCACCTTGGTGCCGCTGCCGTGCGCAAGCGAGGCAACGTGCAGCATCACGTCCTCGGGGGTTACGAACATCTCGTTGGCGTACGTATTGAAAACATTCGCCCAGCGCGCCTTGACGGTGGTGAACGCACCTTTCGGACGGCCGGTGGTACCGGAGGTATAGGCGAGCATGTAGCCATCGCCCTCACCGGTATTGACTGCAAAAGTTGCGGCGGAGCTTTGGTCCAATAGATTGCGCCAGCCGATGACAGCAGGCAAGCCGGGCATGCTGTCCACCGTGATGACGTTCTTCAGCGACGTGAGCGCGCTGCGGATTTGCGCGACGACGGTCACGAAAGCCGAGCTCGTGACGAGCACCGCCGCAGCCGAGTGATTCATTATGAATTCGATCTCGGGCCCGGTATAGCGCGGATTGATTGGCACGCGAATGAGCCCCGCCTTGATCAGCGCAAAATCGGCCACTACGAATTCGGGACAATTGGGAAGGAGGATGGCGACCCGCTCGCCTTTTTTGAGACCCAGCCCGCGAGCAAGCGCCGAGGCGAGTCGATTGCTGTCCGCTTCGACCTCCCCAAAGCTCATCGTGCACTGCTCGCCGATCACCGCCTCGCGCTCGGCGAATTGGCATCCAGCGCGCGATATGAGCTCGGCAAGTGCGTTCATTGCGGGACGCCTGCCTGCGCCTCAGCCAACCCGGCCCAGGATGACTGTGGCATTGCCCGCCAGCACGCCGCCAAAACCGTGGACCAATGCGCGCCGGGCTTTGTCCACTTGGCGCGTGCCGCATTCGTTGCGCAACTGCCGTACTGCTTCCACCAGAAGAAAAATGCCGAACATGCCGGGATGGCAGTAGCGCAAGCCGCCGCCGGAGGTGTTCACGGGCAGCCGGGCACCCGGCCCAATTCCCGCGTCGATCATGCGGCCGCCTTCGCCTTTTCTGCAGAACCCCAGATCCTCCAAGCCTAGCAACACCATGATTGTGAACGCGTCGTAGATTTGCGCCATGTCCATGTCCTGCGGTCCCAAGCCAGCCATCTCGAAGGCGGCCTTCCCTGATTCGACGCCTGCCGTCGCGGTATAGCTGCGCATGTTGGTGACGTAGCAATGGCTGTGGCTTTCGCCCGTTCCGAGTACACTGACAGCGGGCCTCTTGAGCGCCTTTGCCCGCTCGCTACTGGTGAGCACGATGGCACCCCCGCCGTTCGTGACCAGGCAGATGTCGAGCTTGCGCAAAGGGTCGCTGACGAGCGGCGAGGCCAACACTTCTGCCACCGTGAGTGGTTCCGGTTTTAACGCTTCGCGATTGAGCGATGCCCACTGGCTGGCAGCAACCGCCACCTTGGCCAGTTGTTCGCGCGTGGTGCCGAACTCGTGCATATGCCTTTGCATAACCATTGCATAACCGGAAATCGGGAACAGTGCGCCATAAGGCCGCTCGTAGGGCAGGATGTCGGCGCCGGTGACCAGCTTACCGCCGTCGCTGCGCTGAGTACTGGCGTAAGCGATCACCGCGACCTCGCACTGTCCCGAGACGATCGCGCGAACCGCGTGACCTACGTGTGCCACCACCGATGCACCGCCGATGTTGGTCGAATCCGTAACCTTGGGCTGTATACCCAATTGATCCGCCAGGGTTACCGAGGGCATCCAGAAGTACGGAGTGACCGCGAACAGCCCGTCCACGTCGCGCAGGTTAAGTCCTGCCTCGGCCAATGCCTTGTTGGTGGCTTCGGCCATGATTTCAGCGACGCTGTTCTTTGTGTCCCAGCCAATGCCCGCCGTGCTCGCGCCCACCACCGATACTTCTCCTGAAAGATGCTTCGGGTTCACGCCTCGCTTCCTTCGGCGCGGAAAAGGGGAATGGCCATCTTCGCATCCGCTGCTTCGAACAGGACCTCCACACGCATTCCAATGCGCAATGCCTCGAGCGGCGTTTCGACGACATTGCTCATGAGGCGCACGCCCTCGTCCAGCTCGATCATTGCGACGACGTACGGCAGCTTCGTCTTGAAATAGGGATCGCCCGACTGCCGAACCACGGTGAAGGTGTGGATGGCGCCCTTGCCGGCGCTCCTGATCCAGTCCACTCGCTCGGACCCACAGTGCGGGCAGCGAGGCCGCGGATGCCAGAACGTGCGTGCGCAGGCATTGCATTTTGGCACCAGCAGCTTGCCATCGGCTGCTGCGCTCCAGAACTTTTCGCCCGCATTCCGGGTATCCGGGAAGGGCCGCGTTGGTAGGTTTTCGCTCATCGACCTCTTGCACGATTCCGTGGCATGCGTGGCCTAAGCGCTTTCACATGCGAAAACAATACGCACAAACTTCTCGGAGAGAGCAAACATCCATATGCGGCACGACCCATTCTCGAGGGACTAGCGTCCGACCATGAGTTCAGCACCGGCGAAACGGATGCGCAGTCGACTCAGATCAGGCTTGAGCCCTACATACTGGATCAGCTCCAGCAGTGGGGAGGTGCGGTAGGCGTAGGCTGTCGCCCGCCCATTTTCAAGCGGTTCCAACAGTTTCTTGTCATAGAACGCAGCAAGCAGGATGTCTTCGTCGCCGGCTGAAGCGCCCAGTTCCTTGCGCAGGCGCGGAACCCACGGTTCGATGTGCGCACCCGCCCGCTCCGCTGCCAGTGCGCCGGGCTCGAGCTCGGCGCGCTCGAGGAATGCTTTTGAAGGAGTCGCGGCCAGGCGGCCGTAATACCCCATGGCGTATTTGCGAATCTCATCGGGTATGGTCTTGTAGCGCTCGCCCTGGATCACGTTGATCACGGCCTGCGTCACCACGTACTGCGCGAACGGACTCACCAGGATCGGGTAACCGAGGTCCTCCCGAACGCGGCCCACTTCCTCCAGGATTTCCGGCAGGCGGTGGCCCATTTTCATGGTCTCGAGCTGGGACTTGAGATTGGAGATCATGCCCCCCGGTACCTGGTGCGAATAAAGCGCCGGGTCGTACTCCACCACGCAGCCGCGCGGCTTGCCCTCGCGCACGCACAGCCAGTCGAAGTAGCCGCTGATCTCCGCGATCGCGCCCATGTCGAGCTTGGTTTCCACGCCCAGTTCCAGCGCGCGTCGGGCAATGTCTTCCACTGCCGGCAGGGACGCCCCGTTGGCGAGCGGCATCGCGGCCGTATGCACATAGTGGAAGCCGGCCTTGATCGCCTCGCTGTACACCTCGGGTGCGAGACTCGACTGACAATGGGAATGCAGTTCCACTTGGGTTGCGCCCGCTGCTTGCATGACCACCGGGAAAAGCGTTCGCGCCCGCTCCGGCGTGAGCAGCCCGGTGGGATCCTTCAAGCCAACGCGATCGGCGCCGAGCGCCAGCAGTTCTCGGATGCATGCCGCGTAGTACTCGTCCGTGTGCACCGGGCTGACCGTATAGACGGTGACCGCGGTCACCGTCATTCCCGCGGCCTTGGCCGATGAAATCGGCACTTCGAGGTTGCGGCTGTCGTTGATGGCGTCGTAGACCGTGACGTTCTTCAGGCCGATACGCGCCAGCACTTTCGAATTCAGCGCGACGATGTCGTCGGGAAACAGCTCGAAGGTGTATAGGCTCTGCCCCCGCAGGAAGCCATCAGTGGGCGTCCTGAGGGACGCGCACAGCGTTTCCACGCGGCGCCATGGATTTTCGTGCAGGTAACGCACGCATACGTCGAAGACGGCGCCGCCCAGGATGTTGACATAGTCGTAACCCGCGCGGTCGATGGTGGAGAGTATGGGGGTCATCATTGCGGACGTCATGCGCGTCGCCCACAGGCATTGGTGGCCATCGCGCAGCGTCACGTCGACAAAGCCAAGGTGTCTCATGCATCAGTCCTTCGGCTCGATGAGGATCAGCAGCTGTCCTATGTCCACCGGCTCGGCGTCGTTCGCCAGCACATGCGTGACCCTGCCCTTGCAGCCCGCGGAAATGGAATTCATCAGTTTCATCACCTCGATGATGCATACGGTGGTGTCCGGGTTCACTTCGTCTCCCACTTCGACGAACGGCTTCGCCCCGGGTTCCGGTTTGCGATAAAAGGTCCCCACCATGGGCGACCTGATCACCACCGCACCGGCGGGAACGTCGATTGCGGCGCTGGCCTTCGTGGGGGCGGTTTGATGCGTGGGGGACGGGGCGGGTGGGATCGCAGACGACACCGGAAGAGAGGCTGCGGCCGTTTGAGAGGTAGCCCGCATCAAGACGCTCCCGGCGGAGGCTGATGCCGAGGTTCCAATGTCCGACTTGCGCAGATCGAGCTCGATGTCTCCGATTTTCAGGTGAAACTCGGAAAAGGCCTCCGCGGACTTGATCAGCTCGACGATCTGCAAAAGGTCATCGTAGGTGAGGATCTCTTTTCCCACTGAGCAGCTCCTATGAATCTTGGTTGTTTTTAAGAGTGCGCTCGGCAAGCCGGTCCGGACGCGGCCGCAGGCGCCCCCATCCGGCGCGAACGCGCCCCGCTTGCGAGATGGGAAAAGCATTCCCGTGCTGCATTATTGAAGCCCGTTTGACAAAACAAAAGCTAGTATTAATTGATTCGAGATAAATATCCATTTAATGCTGCCGCGCTCGTCCACCGGATCGCAACGGTGTCACGCCGCCGGCCGCAAGCCAAGGATTTGACGCGCTTCAACCGCGCTGGCGGGGTGCCTGTCATAGCGCTCGCACACGTCGACGATCTTCTTCACGAGCTCAGCATTGCTCGCCGCAAGACGCGTCGAATCGAACCGGGTATTGTCCTCCAGCCCGGTTCGGCAGTGGCCTCCGGCTTCCAGGCACAACTGGTTCACTTCCCACTGATGGCGACCGATCCCTGCCGCGACCCAGGTGGCGCCCGGCAGCACTGCGGCAAGCTCGGAGCGCAGAAAGTGAAATATGGAGGGGCGCATCGGCATCGCATTGGGAACGCCCATGACGAACTGGACATGGGGTTTCTCGTCCAGCAGGCCCTTCTTGACCAGGTTGGCCGCGTTGTACAGCATGGCAAGATCGAAGACCTCGACCTCGGGCTTGATGCCGTTCGCCTGCATGCTTCGCGCCAGCCCTTCGATGAAGTCCGGAGGATTCTCGTAGATATTGCTAGGAAAATTGACCGAGCCGGTTGCAAGCGAGGCCATGTCCGGCTTTAGGCCCAGCATCGCGCCACGCGCTTGCTGGTCACGCCCGCGTCCGCCGGTCGAGAACTGCACAATCATCCCCGGACAGTGCTTCCGCACCCCTTCCTGTACCTGGCCGTACAGCGCGGGGTCGGAACCTGGAGATTCGTCGGGGTTGCGCACATGCACGTGCACCAGCGATGCCCCTGCCTCGTAGGCTTCGTGCGTCGACTCGATCTGCTCGGCCGGCGTGACGGGCACGGCGGGGTTGTCTTTCTTTCTCGGCAGCGCGCCGGTAATCGCGACGGTGATGATGACGGGTGTAGTCATGGGATCCTCCTGCAAGTTGAAAAAGCGTAGGGAGTGAACCTAAAAGGAGCCGCTTTCGGCAGACACAGGCTCCGGAAACCTGTCGATATTGACGGAGTTATGCCGCAGTGACAACTCAGCCCGGCAGTGCGCTGCGTTTCGTTTTCCGGCCGCCAGCGGCGCAGACATTTTAGGCGTCTTGGGTGGACAATGATCATTGCAATGCCCCCGCAGGTGTGCAATCCTTTTTTGGGGTCATTTCCGCAGCGATTCCAAGCGGATCGTTTCACGCCTTGTCTGAGCACTGCGGGACGCTTTCTCCTGTACGTTTATGCCCGCAATGCGCAGATCTCGCACCACCACATACCGGACATCCGCCGTGATCCAGACCTTGCAAGATACCTCGTGCCGCTTTGGACTGATCGACGTGACCTTGCGCGACGGGCACCAGTGCCTTTGGTCCACGCGAATGACGACGGCGATGATGACACCCATACTCGGTGTTCTCGATGGCGTCGGCTACGAATACCTCAATATCCTGGGTGGCGCGGTATTCGACGTGTGCGTTCGCTACCTGCACGAGAACCCTTACCGGCGCGTGGGACTGTTGTGCAGCCACCTTGCCACGCCGTGCGACGCGCTGACGCGCGGCCAGAGTCTGTACACCTTCGAGCTGTTTCCGGACGACGTGGTGTCGCTCAATTCCCGGGTGCTCGCGAGCCTCGGCATCAAAGTGCTGACGGTCTACGACGCCCTCAACGACAACCGCAACGTCGAGTCCTCGATCCGCTCCGGTCATCAGGCGGGGATGCAGGTGAACGCCATGATCACCTATGCCTTGAGCCCGGTGCATACGGACGCGTACTACGTCGAGCGCACTCTGGAATTGAAAGCGCTGAAAAGCGATTTCATTTCCATCAAGGATCCGACCGGCCTTCTCACCCCGGAGTGCGCGCGCACGCTGTTTCCGGCCGTGGTCAAGGCCGCCGGGACGACGCCGATGCAACTGCACTCGCATTGCCAGTCGGGACTCGCGCCCGAGGTCTACCAGATCGCCATCGAAACTGGTTTTCGCTACGGTTATACGGCGGCAGAACCACTCGCGAACGGTGCGTCGCTCCCGGCGACCGAGGACATTGAATCGCGCGCGCGTGCGCTGGGCTACGCGACCGGTATCGACCGCGAGGCGCTGGCTGAAGTGTCCGGCTATTTTTCCTGGCTCGCAGAGCGGGAAGGCAAGCCGCGTGGACGCGTAGCGAAATACGATCCTGCCTTGTACGAGCATCAAGTTCCCGGCGGCATGATCTCCAACTTGCGCTCGCAGCTTCAGACCATGCAGATGGAACACCGGCTTCCGGAAATTCTGGCGGAGGCGGCGCAGGTGCGCCGTGACCTCGGCTATCCAATCCTGGTGAGTCCTTTCGCGCAATACATCGTCACCCAGGCCGTGCTCAACGTGGTCCAGGGCGAGCGCTACAAGACCATACCCGATGAGATCCGCAAGTACGCGATGGGGTATTACGGCCGACTCGCCGCAGAGCCCTCCGGCGCGTTCATGGAGCGCGCCAATATCCGGCCAAAGGATATCGTCACGGCGCGGCCGGGCGAACACATCGCCCCCTGGCTGCCGCGGCTGCGCGCAGAGCTCGGCGCGGATGCGAGCGACGAAGACGTGTTGCTCGCCGCCTTTTACAATAAGGGACTGCTCGCGCCGCTCAAAAAGTCGGCGCCGGTATATCAGTTCCGCACCTCGCCGCTGTGTGAATTGATACGTCACATAGGTACGCGGTCGGCCATTCGCCATGCCCGCATTCGCTTCGCCGGAACGCAAATGAGCATCTCCGCCTAGAAGCGCCCGTCTTAAGCGCGGCCTCGCCATCGAAAGCCTGATCACCGTCCCCGAGCTGGTCGCCATGGCGATCGCGGCAGTGGCCGGAGTCATTCGCGGCATCACCGGCTTCGGCGGCTCGATGATCATGACGCCGCCGCTTGCACTCCTGTTCGGGCCGCAGCTCGCGGTGACCGTGGTGCTGCTCCTCGAGGCGTTTGCCGCTGCGCCCATGATGCGGGATGCGGCGAGCAAAGCAACGTGGCGGCTGATGGCGCCGATGTCGCTCGCGGCCTGCGTCACCGTTCCGCTGGGCGGCTATGTGCTCGTCCATGCCGACCAGGACGTTCTGCGCCGCGCGATCGCTGCCATCGTCTTCATCTTTGCGCTGCTGCTCCTGAAGGGGGCCCGCTATACGGGTGCGCGCGGGTTGCGAACTTCGGTGGCGCTGGGCGCGTTCAGCGGCATCATGCTCGGCGCCACCGGCATCGGCGGGCCGCCGGTGATCCTCTACCTCCTGTCCGGCCCCGATCCGGTGCAAGTTACGCGTGCCAATCTCACCCTGTATGTTGTGTTGATATCGATCGCCGGACTGGCAATGCTCGCAAGCCGCGGTCTGTTGAACGCCGCGAGCGTCGCGACGACCTTGCTGCTCGCCCCGGGCTTCTTCGTGGGCGTGATCGTGGGAGGGCGCGTGTTCATGCGCTTCAGCGACCGGCGCTTCAGGCAATTCACCCTGGTGCTGCTGCTCGGCGTATCCGTCGGCGTATTGTTCGCCTGAGTCGGCTGCACCAGGGCCCCGATCGCGCATAGTTTCGCTCGGGCGCTCGGCGGCCGGCTTCCGCCCGCCTCAAGCGATGAGCGACTCTCCCGGCCTCACCCGGGTGAACCGCACGGGCTCGTGGGCGATCACTATGGCCGCTTCGGACTCGCGCGCCACAGTGTAGGTCGAAGTCGCGAAATCCCCGCTCGCCGGGAAGTCTTCGCGAAAATGCGCGCCGCGTGAATTCTCGCGCGCCAATGCCGCGGTGGCGATGACCCGAGACACGGCTATCAGGCTCTTCAAATTCAACCAGTCGTGCCAGCTTACGTTGTATTCGCGCTCAGAGCCGGCGACTCCAGTGCGATCAAGTTCGGCATCGAGCTCGCCAAGGCGGGCGATCGCCTGCCTCAGGCGTCCCGCCTCGCGCAGGATACCGACATCGTCCCACATGCTGTCGAGCAGTGCCTCGCGTACCGCGTCGGTATTCCCCGAGGCGGCGCGAAACGGCGCTTCATGTGCGGCCACGCTGCGCGTCGCCGCCACAAGGTCCGCCGTGCGCATCTCCGGATTCGCCCTGACCCAGGCGGCCATCGTTTCACCGGCTATACCGCCGAACACGGTCGAATTGGCCACGCCGTTGCCACCCAGGCGGTTAGCACCGTGCACCCCACCGGTATCCTCGCCTGCCGCGAACAGGCCTTTAAGCGCGGTCGAGCAGTCAGCTTTGAAGATCAGGCCGCCCATCATGTAATGCGCGGTCGGAACGACTTCGACCAGTCCACCCGCGAGGTCGAAGCCGCAATCGGCGCAGCGCTCGACCATGCCTTTGAACTGGGATTTGACATTGTCGGGGCCGAGGTGGTGCATCTGGATGTAGACGCCGCCGTTCGGGCTCACCCGGCCCGCGCGAATTTCCGAATAGATGGAGCGTGAAACGATATCGCGGGTGGCGCGTTCGGCTCCCGGATCGTAGTTGTGCATGAAGCGCTCCCTGACCCCGTTCAGCAGATAACCGCCGGCGCCGCGCAAGCCTTCCTCGAGCACAGTGCCCGTCATGCGCGTGTCTGCGCCCGCGAGCAAGCCCGTAGGGTGGAATTGCACCATTTCCATGTCGCGCAAGGGCAGGCCCGCGCGCAGCGCCATCGCCATGCCATCGCAGCTCTTGTCGCCGGAAGGCGTGTGATAGCGGTACATGGTCGGCCCGCCGCCAGTACCCAGCAAGACAGCCTTTGCCTCGACCAGGACGAATTCGCCCGAGCGCATGTCGATCATCAGCACCCCGGCGAGCGCCGTACCGTCGGGCGTCTTGATGAGTTCGATCGCGCGATGCTCTTCGAGCCGGTCGATATTGCGCGCCCACACCTGCTCCGACAGGCGATTAATGATCTCGATGCCGGTCAGGTCGCCTTTGTGCACCGTGCGATCGAAAGTCTGCCCCGCAAACGCCTTCTGATGCACGGTGCCGTCGGGGTTGCGATCGAAAAAACAGCCCAGCTCGTTCTCGAGCTCGCGCACGCGTTCGAGCGCCGTGCTCACCAGGGTCCACGCCAGGTCCTGGTCCGCCAGCCATTTGCTGCCCTCGATCGTATCCATGAAGTGGCGCTCGATGGAATCGCCCGCGGCCAGCGCCACGTTATATCCGCCCTGAACCATGCGTGTGCAGCCGCACTTGCCTAGAAGGCCCTTGATGGCGATAGTGATGGAAAGCGTGGGATCGGCCTGGTGAGCGTGTAAGGCGGCGAAAAGACCGGCGCCCCCGGAGCCCACGATCAGGATGTCAGTCTGCAGGCGCTTGAGCATCACGGACCGCGCACTCCGAGTCCTTGCAGCACCCGGACGCGCGCCGCCTGCACATCGTGTTTCACCACCTCATACGCGCTGCCCCCATGGCTGTCCATCGCCACAAGAAGGGGACCGAAGTTGCGGATGCGAAACTTCCATAGCGATTCGGGGTTCAGGTCGTCCAAGTCCACGTCCTCGATCTGCTCGATCCACGTGGTCTCGAGAGCCGCAGCGCCACCGATGATGGCAAGGTAGGCGCCGCCGAATTGCTCGAACGCGGCGATAGAGCCCTCGCGCATTCCTCCCTTGCCGATGATCACGCGCACGCCGTACTGCGACATGAGCGGGCCGGTGAAGCGCTCCATGCGGTCGGACGTCGTCGTACCGATGCATATCGGGGCATAGCCGGCTGGGTGGGCCGCACTTTTTTCCACCTTGCGTACGTTGGGTGCCGTGTGTATCACGGCATGGCCGCGCAAGTCGAAACGGATGGGACGCCCGCGATCAAACATGTGAATCAGAGTGGCATCACGGATGCCGAAAAGAGTGTCTTGCAATAAGACCGTGTCGTTGACGCGAAGCGAACGGACTTGCTCATCGCTGATGGGTGTTTTGAATTCGTGCTGTGCCATGGTCAGAATCCGTAGGCGATTCCGCAGGGCGTAAACGTCGCACTGGCCCGCCGCGCCGAGTGGCATTGCATATTGACAGCGACCGGGTTCATGGTGATATGCGTGGCCGCCAACTCGATGTGCACGGCGAAGGCGGTGGAATCGCCGCCCAGCCCCTGCGGACCGACCCCGAGCTGGTTCACCGCCGCGGAGAGTTGCTCCTCCAGTCTGGCACCCTCGGCATCGCTGCAGCGCGTGCCCAATTCCCGGGTCGCGGCGCGCTTGGCAAGAGCGACGCAAAGGTCGGAGGTGCCCCCGATTCCGACGCCGACGATGGTGGGCGGGCATGTCTTGGCGCCCGCGGCGATGACGCAATCGATCACGAAGGTCTTGATCGCGTCGATGCCCTCGGCGGGTATCGCCATTTTGAGAAAGGAGTTGTTTTCCGAACCGCTGCCCTTCGGAATCATCTCGATGACGAGTTCCTCCAGCGCATTGGAAAAATCCACGTGGATCACGGGCACCTCGATGCCGCATGAAGTGTGTTCGTTCTTCCGCGTCAGCGGATGCACCACGGACGAGCGCAGCGGGTGCTCACGCGTTGCGCGTTCGCAGCCCCGGCGCAGCGCCTGCTTGAGTGCATGACCGTCCACGTTCACATCACGACCGATAACGACGTTGTAAATCGGCACGCCCGTATCCTGGCACAGCAGGTTATCCGTTTGCTCAGCGACACGGATGTTGGTGACCATGGTATTCAGGATTTCCTTGCCCTGAACCGACGTCTCGGTCGAGCGCAGTCGCTGCAATCCTTCCTTGACGTCCGGTGGCAGGATTTTGAGCGCGCGAATGTAAAGCTCTCTCGCCGAGTCCTCGACCGATTTCAGATCAATGTCCATGTCTCTCTCTCAAACCGCAGCGACGATTCTTTGCGCGGCGCGCCGCGATGTACGGCCTAAAGTCTGCTCGACTAGCCGACCAGCGCCAGCGCAAATGCAATGCCAGCCGTAATGCCGCATCCAAGCGACAGCGCGATCCAGTCCTTGCGCGGCCCGGACCAGGGGGAAAATTCGATCAGCAGCAACCGCATTCCCCCCATCATGTGCGTGGCGAGCAACACCACCAGCACCCATTCGCCCAACTTGAAAATGGGCTGATCGGCAAATTTGAGGACTCCGTCCAGCGCGGCTTCCCCCCGCAACGCCGCGCTCAGCGCCCAGAAGTGCAGCGGCAGGAACAAGGCCAGCGCCAAGCCGGAAACGCGGTGCACCACGAAAGCCCAGTAGGCCGGGTGCATCTGTGCCCGGTAATCATTGGCGCGCATCATCCCACGAAGACCCCGTAGGCCGCGCGAAAGCCCATGCCGAGGATCAGCAGTGCAAAAGACTGCGCGATGAGCACGTACTTCCAACCGCGCACGCTGGTCAGCTCGGCCACGACATTGGCGATACCGATGGGCGCATGAATGGCGCAGGCAATGACGAAAATGCCGTAGAAAAGTGCGAGCGCCCCGTTGCCCCGAGTGCGCCCCAGTATTTCAGCGGCTGTGAGTCCGCCCCGCACTGCGTAGATGACACCACCCAGATGCACCACCACGCATCCTGCCAGCACCATGGCGCTGATACGCTGCCAATACCAAATCAGCGTCTGGGTCCTAACGCTCGTCACAGTTCACCCCGGAGGGCCGCCTTGGCAGCGAGCCGCTTCAAGCCGGCGATGCCCGCCGTCGGTTCAATGCGCTTGGGACAACGCTCGCTGCACGAGCCCTGGGTGTGGCAGGAATGGCACCCCGCGTCACCCGCAACCGCCTGCAGGCGCTCGCGCTGCTGCACGTCGCGCACATCGTTGACCAGTGTCCAGGCCCGGTTGAGCGCTGCCGGCCCAAGGAACTCCGGGCGCCAGGTGACGACGTCGCAGGAGGCATAGCACACCCCGCAGCCGATACACTCGATGCCCGCATTCGCGGCGGTGCGCTCCCTGGACTGCGGCTCGACGCGCGCGAAATCATCGTGGCGCGTCCTCGTGCCCTTGAATTGCCCCTTCGCCCTCGTCCACTTATTGAAGAACTCGCCCATGTCGGTAACTAGATCCTTGATCACCGGCAGATTGGAAAGGGGCGCAATTTCCAGCACGCAGTTCCTTGCTACCGTGGAAACGTGGGTGCGGCAGGTCCAGCGCGCGATGCCATTCACGCTCATCGCGCAGGAGCCGCACATACCGACCCGGCAGGCGAAACGGTAGCTAAGGGAGGGTTCGATATGGCGCTGGATGTGGGTCACGACGTCGAGCACGGTCTGGCTCGCGGCGCGCGGGACTTCGTAGGAAATGAAGCCGCCTTCTTCCTTGCCACGCCAGACTTTCACCTTGAGCAACCCAGTCACGCGCGATCCTTGGGACTGTTTAGTGGACCATGGTGCGGCGACTGCCCGACTCACGGAAATCAAATGTCACAATCACCGACATCAGTCATTATTGGCCTTAGCGCAGACATAATAAAAGCTAATATTTTTCGGTTTAAGATAAAGCGATACTTTCGATTGTACGCAACGGTGGATCGGTGGCCGCTGCGGCGGATCAGGGGCGCGGGGTGCCGGGATTGATGATGACGGTTTTGCTGGAGGTGAAGTGCTCGAGCGTGCTTTCGAGCGTATTTTCCTTGCCCATGCCGCTCATTTTCAGCCCTCCATAGGATAGGCTCGCGCGCGGGGTGATGAACTGGTTCACCTGGATAAAACCAGCCTGGACACGTTGCACCAAGTCCATCGCGCGAGCAAGATCGCGCGTCCAGATTGCCGCTGCGAGGCCGAACTCCGTGTCATTCGCCTGGCGCAGCATTTCCTCGTAATCGGTCCAGCGGCAGACCACCGCTACCGGTCCGAAAATTTCGTCCTGGCACACCCTTGATTCATGCGGCAGTCCCTCGATCAGGGTGGGCTGGTAGAAGTAGCCTCGCTGGAGCGCCGGGTGCGCTGGCCGAGCTCCACCACAGAGAATCTTCGCCCCGGAAGATTCCCGTGCCAGTTCGACGTAGCCGACGGTGCGCTCGAACTGCTCGCGCGAAATGATCGCACCCACCTGGGTTTCTTCGTCCATGGGTGGCCCGATGCGCAATCGGCGCATGGCGTCGATGCTGCGCGCGATTACTTCGTCACAGACCTCGTCGTGGATGAACAATCGGGTCCCTGCCGAGCAGGATTGTCCCTGCCGCGTAAAGCGCATGCCAGTGATGATGCCGGGGACTACGAGATCGAGGTCCGCATCGGGAAGAATGATATTCGGGCTCTTGCCGCCTAACTCGAGCGTCACCGGGCACAGCTTGGCGGCAGCATAGTGCATGATCTGCTTACCCACCGTGCCCGAACCGGTGAAGGTGATCTTGCGCACCAAGGGATGCTCGGCCAACGGCTTGCCCGCTTCCGGCCCCAGCCCCGAAATCACGTTGGCGACGCCGGGCGGCAGGATGTCCTGCATGATTTCGATGCACCGAGTGACGGCGAGCGGCGCCTGCTCGGCGGTTTTAAGCACCAGCGTGTTGCCGGCGATGAGCGAGGGGCCGAGCTTGACCGCTGTCAGAAACAGGGGCGCGTTCCAGGGGATGATGGCGCCGACCACGCCCAGCGGGTCGCGCGTGGTATAGCAGAGCTGTCCATTCTCCCACGGCAGGGTCCGCCCTTTCAGTTCCGAGCCGAGCCCGGCAAAGAGCCGCAGCATCTCCACCATCGATGCTACCTCGGGGCGCGCTTGCGTTACCAAGGCGTTGCCGGTCTCCAGGCAAAGCAGCCTGGCGAGGCCCTCGCCTTGCGCCTCGAGCGCATCGGCGACCCGGCGAAGCAGGTCACCCCTTGCCTTGGCCGGCACTCTCGCCCATCGTTGAAACGCCTCGTGCGCCGTGGTGACCGCCCACGCGACATCTTTATCGCGGCAGCGCGGCACAAAACCGATCTCGGCGCCGTCGGCGGGATTTTCTACGGGAAACATTTCCGGCGTCTGGGGGGCACGCAATTTCCCGCCGATCACCACCTTGCCCGAGAGCCGGCGGCATTCCGCGTAAGCGTGCATCACCGCCGGAGATTGCACCGCGGGCACTGCGGGCACTAGTGTGTCCAGTTGGTCCATGCTTGCTCCTTGCGATTTTTCATTCAACGGGAGCCCGCATGTCGCAGCACGAGGTCCGCTCCCTTCTCCGCGATCATGATCGTGGGGATATTGGTATTGCTGGCCGTAAGAAAGGGCATGACGGAGGTATCGATGACACGCAGGCTTTCGAGGCCGTGCACCCGTAGCTCCGGATCCACCACCGCGTCGGGGCCACTTCCCATCCTGCAGGTTCCAGCCGGATGCCAGCAAGTCTGTGCCGTCCTGCGCGCGTAGTCGAGCAACTCGTCGTCGGTGGTCACGTCCTTGCCGGGCCGGGTTTCGCGAACGATCACCTTGGCGAGCGCTGGCTGCGACGCGATCTTGCGGATGATCTTGAGCACCGAGACAATCATTTCCCTGTCGAGCGGGTGGCTGAGGTAATTGGCGTGTATCTTCGGCGCCTCGTTGGCATCGAGTGAGCCGATATGCAGATTGCCGCGCGATTCCGGATAAAGGAAGTAGCCGCCGATATGGAAGCCGGGAAATGCGTCTATGCCGGTCTTCCTGCTCGTGGAAAACCTGCTCTCGGCGCTGATGAGCGCGCTCTGCACGCGAATGTCGGGATATCGTTGGCCGGCACGCCCGCGAACATATGCAAGCGCGGTAAGGGATGACGTTGCGAACAGCCCATCGCGGAAAATCACATACCGCAGCAGGGATCGCGCGAGCTTCAAGGGATTGCCCAGCATGTCGTTGACGGTGATGGGCTGATTGGCCTCGAATGTAATGCGCGGCATCAGATGATCCTGCAGGTTTTCCCCGACGCCGGGAAGGTGTCTGACAACCTCGATGCCGCGCTCGCGGAGCATCCCCGCATTGCCAACACCCGACAGTTCGAGCAGTTGCGGCGATCGGATCGCGCCTGCGGCAAGCAGCACCTCTCGCCTTGCCGTGGCCTGCTTTTTTTCGCCTCCCACCATGAAACATACGCCACACGCGCGCGTGCCGTCGAAGACGATGCCCGTGGCCAAGGCTTCGGTGATGACCTGCAGATTGGTCCGGCCCATGGCGGGGCGCAGATAGCCGACAGCCGTGCTGCAGCGCAGGCCATTGCGGGTGTTGACCTGCAACGGCGCGGCGCCATCGGGGTTGTGGCCGTTGTAATCGGCAACCCGCGGATACCCCGATTGGCCACAAGCTTCGATAAAGGCGTTGGAAATCGGATCTCCTTGGAGTTCCGTGACCGCGATGGGCCCGCCTCGACCGCGTACTGCCGGATCACCGAAAGCGCAATCTTCGAGCTTGATGAAGTATGGCAACACATCCTGATAGCCCCAGCCCGGACATCCGGCTGCGCACCATTCGTCGTACTTGGCCGGATGGCCGCGCACCACCACCATGCCATTGACCGAGCTGGAGCCGCCTACGATCTTGCCGCTCGGCCACTGGAGCTTGTTGCCATGTAACTGCTCTTCGGCTTCAGTGCTCGTTTTCCAGACGAATTTTTCGTCATCCAGAAGCTTGCCGACGCCGAGCGGGACCCGTACCCACAGATGGCGGTCGCTCGCGCCCGCCTCGAGCAACAGCACGCTTTGCTTGCCGCTTTCGCTCAGGCGCGCGGCAAGGGTGCAACCGGCCGAGCCGGCCCCCACAACGACGTAATCGAAAGCGGGCGCCACCGCGCTACCGAGGGGACTCACCATGGCCTTGCAGCTCAATCGATCTGCAGCACCACCTTGCCCATCGTGTGGCCGTCTTCGACTAGCTTGTGCGCCGCCGCTGCATCCTTCATCGGCAGCACCTTGCTCACATGGACTTTCAGCTTGCCTTCATCGAACAGGCGCGCACCGCTCTCCAGTATGCGGGTCTGGCCACAACGCAGTTCGTGGTTGCCGAAGAACAAGGGCATCGTCATCTGTACGTAGGCGACAGTGATGTTGCGCAGTCTAGCCTGGTTGATCTGCGGCATTTCGCAAGCCGTCGACAGCAGCGTCGCCAGCCTTCCGTAAAGTCTCACGGCGTCGAAGGATTGGCAAAACGTGGCGCCGCCCACGGTATCGAACACGACGTCGGCGCCCTTGTCCCTGGTCCAGTCCAGGGTCTGTCGCACGAATTCCTGGCTCTTGTAGTCGATGGCCATTTCGGCACCGAGAGATTTGACGAAACCGGCCTTATCACTGCCGCTGATGGTGGTCGCGACGCGCGCGCCCAAGTGACGCGCCAGCTGGATGGCGATATGGCCCACGCCTCCGGCGCCTGCATGGATCAATATCGTTTCGCCCGATTTCAGAGCAACCCTGTCGATGAGCGCTTCCCATGCCGTGATCAGAACCAGCGGCACGGCAGCGGCCTCAGCCATCGACAGCCCGGCGGGCTTGCGCGCGGCGTAATCTTCGCGAATGAGCGCGTATTCGGCGTAGCTGCCCGGAGCCGAACCAAGGCCGTTGTTAAAGAAATAGACCTCGTCCCCGGCTTTGAAGCGGCTGACGTCCTTGCCGACCGCTTCCACTATGCCGGCACCGTCGCATCCCAGCACCGCGGGCAGATTGCTGGGGTAGTACATGTGCAACTTGCGAACCTTGGTATCGAGCGGATTGACGCCGGCTGCGCGCACCCTCACCAGCAGTTCGTTGGGTCCCGCCTTTGGCGTCGGAATCTCCCCCGGCTGGAGTGTGTCCGGGCTCCCCGGCGCAGTCATCACTATTGCTTTCATATTTCTCCTGGTTCGAACTATTGCATAGGGATGTGAATGAGCGTCCAGTCACCGCGTTGCGCGGTCTGTCCGCGCCGAAGACGGATGGCCCCCGCCACTAATGCGCCAGCGCCTTCACGCTTTCCGAATCGGGAATTCCCCGCCCGCGGGACGCGACGTGCAGCATTTCTCGAACGTCGCGCGCGATTTTTGCGTTCTCCTCGCTGTCCACGTCGCGCGGACGTTGCGCATTCACCGTGACGATCTTGATGACGCGGCCCGGGCGCGGCGACATGACGACGATGCGATCGGCCAGCTTGATGGCTTCGTCGATGTTGTGAGTGATGAAGAACACGGCCTTTCTCTCGCGCTGCCAGACGCGCACCAGCTCGTCTTGCATGCGCTCCCGCGTGAACGAGTCGAGCGCAGCGAACGGCTCGTCCATCAACAACACGCTCGGATTAACCGCGAGAGCGCGCGCGAGCGCCACGCGCTGGCGCATCCCGCCCGAAAGCTGCTGCGGATACTTGCGCTCGAATCCCTTGAGATCAATGAGATCGACGTAGTGCTGGATGATGTGATTGCGCTCAGCGCGCCTGATGCCTCTGCGCTTCAAGCCATATTCAATATTTCCTTTCACCGTCAGCCAGGGAAACAAGGCGTAGTCCTGAAACATCATGGTCCGGTCGGGCCCCGGAGCCCTGATCTCGTGTCCGAATGCCCTGACCTGCCCAAGTGTGGGCGGCTCGAATCCGGCCAGCAGATTGAGTAAAGTGGTTTTGCCGCAACCGCTCGGGCCCACGACGCAGATGAACTCCTCCTTGCCGATTATCAGCGACACGTCCTTGAGTGCGACGACCTGGTTTTCGCCGCTCCCGAAAACCTTGTGCACGCCTTGAATCTCGACCGCGATTTCAGGCACGGATCAACCTTTCTGCCGCCAGGGCGTGACCACTGCCTGCAGCAAGCGCACCATCCCGTCGAGCATCAAGCCGATCACTCCGATCATCACCATGCCGACGATGATGTAGTCGCTGCGGAAGAGATATCGCCCCTGATTGATGAGGTAGCCAAGGCCCGAGGTCGACGCCACGAGTTCACCCGCGACCAGCGCCATCCAGGCGATCCCGGTGCCCACCCGGAAGCCGACGAACATGGCGGGTAGCGCCGCTGGCAAGATGACCGTGAATACGATGGTGAACCGGCTCGCGCCGAGCGTGCGGGCGGCACGGATCAGCTGCTTATCCACGTCACGGACCCCTTCCATCGTGTTCAGCATGATGGGGAACACGGCCGCCAGGAAGATGATGAATATGTTCTGCGGATCGCTGATGCCGAACCACAGGATGCTGAGCGGAATCCAGGCGAGCGGCGGAATGGGCCGGAAGAAGCCCACCACCGGCTCGAACGACCAGGCGAAGTGCCGCGACCCGCCCAGTGCGGCGCCTAGCGGAAAGCCGATAAGCGACGCTGCGGCCAAGGCTATTCCCACCCGTTTCAAGCTGGCGAGAATGTCCTGTTGCAACAGGCCTTTGCTGACCAGCTCGACCCCGCCTCTATATACCTCGGTCGGCGCTGGCAATTGCAGTTGCAAGTCTGGATACTTCGTGCTGAAGTATTGCCACAACCCGACAAGAACTAAGAGTAACCAGTGCCGCGCGATGGTTTCGGCAAATCGCCGGCTCTTCTCGGCGAGGAGCTCGCGCAACGGGCGCCTGGACAAGGGCTCTGGCGAGCCGTCCTCGGACAAGGAACGACCCCCTGCCTGTGCCTGCCCGGGGTTCTCCGGCTGCACCACCACGAGGGGGCGACTCTTCATAGGCACGACCTTCATTCAAGCGCCAGGGCTACGGCTTGTAGCTCTTGCCGGCGAAGGTCCATTCCCGCACAAGATCCCCCGCCTCCGGGAACGACTGCTTGCCCATCTCCGCGATGCCGTACGGGGGATAGGGCGGCTGCCCGGGCTTGCCGGTCCAGTTGGCCGGTATGAAGGGCGCGCGCTTGGGCACAGCCCAACCGAGGCGGTCGAAGGTATCAGCCATATACTTTGGCCGCATCACGCTCTTGAAATCGGCCTCAGTGTAGCGTCGGCGCAGGACACCCGCATCGGCCATTACGCCGGCCTGGAATAACTCCAGCGGTATCCACAACCCTCCGGTGTCCTCGAACACGTAGCCGCGCGTGGGCTTGGGATTGAACACGTGGACGGTGGCATCGCGCTCGATCAGCTTCGGGTCGCGGCCGCGCTGCGAGGGAGCGGCAGCAAACGCAGCGACGATCTCGGCCTGCCTTAACCGCGCGTAGAGCTGAGCCTCGACGAAGGCATCGACGTAGGCCTGCGCCACGTCGGGCGCGTTTTCCTCAATCTCTCCGCGCATGTACGAATAGCCGTTGAAGATCTCGTAATTGTTGATCAGATCGATGACCCTGGCGTTCTTGAGGAAGTCCTCCATCAGCATCACATTGGGTTCCCACATGCCGACGATGTCCAGGCCCTTTGGCATGACGATGATGTCCGCCGGCGCCGTGTTCTTCAGGATGTAATCCTTGCCCTCCTCCAGGCCGTGCACCTTCACCGCGATTAGCAACGCGAGGTGGGTTGTGCTGCCAATGGTGACACCGATCACTGCGGGTCGGCCGAGCGCCTTCTGTCCCTTCAACTCTCCGAGGCCACCCTTCAACGGGGAATCGGGGTGGCAGAGAAAAGCCTGGCGCTGCGCCGGGTAGCAGGCGAGCGCGAGTGTGGGCACCTTGCGGTCGATCACTTGCAGCAGGCCGAGCGAACCGGATTGCGCCACCTGCACGCGGCCCGGCATGTAGACCTCGTTCATCAGGCTCGCAGCGAGGAAGGCTGGATACTGGACTTCGATGCCGCGCTTTTCCAGCAGCTTCTGGTGCTGCATCGTGAACAAGATGACGTTGCCGTCAGACCACAGCGGATTCCAAGCGACCTGCAGCGGCCACCAATCCTTGGATTTCAGCCAGGCGATGGATTTGTCCGAGATGCGCCGATAGGGCTGGGGCCAGCCCCACTCGGTAGCCTCGGTCGCGGCCATCGCGGATCGCGCAAATAAGGTGCTCGCGGACATGCCGGCCGCGCCGGTGAATGCGAGCCCCTTGCCGATGAACTCGCGCCGGGTGACGGAGCCCGATCGGCCGCGGTCATTTCCATCGTTACGGTCGTTGCTGTTCATGACGCCTCCTTTTTGCCGCGGTTGAACTGCCTCTTATTTCGATCTCCGCTCACGCGGATCACGTTTGTCCGACAGCCCGCGAAAACCTAGCACGTGCACAAGCAGAGTGTCAATTTTGAGGGATATATTCGAGATTGTTAGTCTCATTTTTTGGACTTTTGTCTAATTACTCGCGAAGATTGCGATAATGGCGCCGCTGCTCGAGGTGATGCATGGAGTCTCATGCGCAGCAGTAAAGCCGCGATGCGCGTCATGAAGTCAATGATCGCGGTTCCCGTCGAAGTAAATCGAGAGGCCATTGTCGTGGCGAAGACGAAAAAAATGAAAGCCGGCGGCGCGGCAGAGCGGGCGTTGGATATTTTGGAATCCGTGGCTAAGGCGAGGCGGCCGGTAGCGGGCAGTGAGATCATGACGTGGCTAAAGCTGCCGAAGCCGACCGTCTACCGCACCTGCGCGCTGCTGGAGAGCATGGGCATGGTGCAGCGCGAGCCTGACAGCAAGAAGCTCACCGTCGGTCCCCGTCTTTGTGCCCTCGCGCTCGAGGTATTATTGAGTTCCCCCACCCGGGGGCCGATGCACGCCACTTTGCAAGCCCTGGCGAGCGAAACCGGCGAGACGTGCACCTTCACCATCCTTGATGGGAATGAAATCGTCTGCGTCGATCGGGTCGAGTCGGAGGAGCCGTTGCGCATCCAGCTCCGTGCCGGTTCGAGAATACCCCTGCATTGCTCGGCCAGTGGCAAACTGTTTCTCAGCCTTATTCCGCGCGCGCTGTGCAGGAAACTCATCAATAGCGCACCGCTGAAGCGCTTCACGCCAAACACCACCATCGATCCTATGCAGCTCGAGCAGGAATTGCGGCGGATCCGCAAAGAAAAAATCAGCAGGGACAACCAGGAATTCTCATCTGGCCTTATCGCAATCGCGGTTCCGGTGATCGGAAGAGGCGGACGCATCTGCGGCACCGTTTCAGTTAACGCACCGACTACGCGAATGACGCTCACCGAAGCCGAAGTGCATGTGCCTGCCATGCGGCGCGCTGCCCAGGCGATTGCAGCAACCTTGTGCGAGTAGGCGGCGCGGGGCCGCTTCGCCCTTGGCGAGGTTCTGGAAATATCAAAAAATGAGACTTTTCACTTCATTCTTGTTTCATTCTCCTTGCGTTTGATTGCGGGAGTCTGTTAAATATATTCTGACGCACCTCCTTCATCGAACGCACGCTTGTGCCGACGTGTGCTGCCAGCACAGCAAAGAGGAGCGACTACATGATGAGTAATGTGCCCATCGATAAGATGATTCCCGATACGAAGCGCAAGAGCAGGCCCTACAGCGCCTACTACCAGCGCGAAGAACCGGCACCGGATGCGGAACTCACACAGACCGGACCCGGGACGCCCCTGGGGGAATTCATGCGCAGGTTCTGGCAGCCGGTATGCCTTTCTTCGCAACTGACGGATGTACCCCACACCATCGGCATCATGGATGAGGCGCTGGTCGCATTCAGGGACAAGAAGGGACGCGTCGGCGTATTGCAGCGCCATTGCTGCCACCGCGGCGCATCGCTCGAGTTCGGCATCATCCAGGACCAGGGGATACGCTGCTGCTACCACGGATTTCACTACGACGTCGATGGCAGCATCATCGAGGCCCCGGGCGAGCCCGACAAGGGCGCACGGCTCAAGCAGACCATAGCGCAGGGCGCCTACCCAGCGTTCGAACGCAGTGGCCTTGTGTTCGCATACATGGGGCCGCCCGACAAGAAGCCCGCATTCCCCGACTACGACGCGTTCTCCGCTTACCCCGACCTAAAGCTTGTGGCCTTCTCCAACGTATTCCCGTGCAACTGGCTGCAATCGATGGACAACATCGCGGACCAAATGCACACGGCGTTCCTGCACAACAACATGACGGTGGACGGAGCCGACGGCGCGAGCACCTCACTTTCAGCGGCATTTGCGAAATTGCCAGCGATGGAATACGCCGAAGTCCGGGACGGCACGGGCATGGTGTTCATCGCCAACCGGCGGGTCAGCGACAACAGGATCTGGGTGCGCATCAACGACCTCATCGTCCCCAATGTCAGTCAGCATGCCTATCTGTTCGAGGACGGGTCCGAGCGCAGGCTGTTTCATCGCGTGCACATGTCGCGCTGGTACGTGCCGGTGGACGATTCGCACAGCATCATCTACGGGTGGCGCATGTTCGGCGACAGCATCGACCCCATGGGCAAGGGCGACGAAAGCAAGCTCGGCTGGGACAGCATGGATTTCCTCGTCGGGCAGGTAGGCGACCGCAGCTATGAAGAAGGGCAACGCGCGCCCGGGGACTGGGAGGCAATATCGAGCCAACGCCCGATCGCCATCCATGCGCTGGAGCACCCCATGGGCAGCGACGTTGGCGTCTACATGAACCGCAAACTGATCCGCAACGCGCTGCGCGGCAAGAATACCGCCGCAACACCCGAAGCGATGCACGCCCGCGCGAACGCCGGTTTGCCCGCTCACTGCTACACGCAGAACACTGCATTGGACATTCCTAGGCGCGCGAGCGAGGACGAGGACAACGCACTGCTCCTCGCGCTCGGCCGAAGCGTGCTGAAGATTACGGCCGAGGGTGATGTCTATGTGGGGGCCGAGCGCGATGCCTATATCCGCGGAAAGCTCGAACAACTGGAAAGCTCGTTACAATAGTCGGAACGGTCCGGAGCAGCCGCGGCATGCCTGAAGCGACGCAACGGTGTTGGACTTCAGGTCGCACTGTTTCTCTGCCGCCGCGAGCGCAAGGTCGTACCCTCGCATGACGAGTGGCCTGCTAAACGTGCGTGTGCTATCGGTGCGATACGAAGCTGAGGACATCAACTCGTACGAGCTGGTAGATACGGATGGCGGACAATTGCCGCCCTTCACTGCCGGCGCCCATATCGACCTGCATTTCCGCGATGGCCGCATCCGTCAGTATTCCCTGTGCAACGACCCCATGGAGCGCCACCGCTACGTTATCGGTATCCTAAAGGACCTCGCAGGCCGCGGCGGATCGGTCGCCATTTTCGAGAAGGTCCACGCGGGCAGGATTCTCACCATATCGGCGCCGCGCAATCTCTTTCCCCTGACACCGGCGCAACGATATTTGCTGCTGGCGGGCGGCATAGGCGTCACGCCCATGATGGCGATGCTGGCGCAGCTGGAGAGAGATAACGCCGATTTTGTCCTGCATTACTGCACGCGGTCAACACAGAAAACAGCGTTTCGCGACAAGCTGGCGCGTTCGGCCGCCTTCGGCCGCGTGCAATACCACCATGACGGCGGGGATCCGCGCAAAGGGCTCGACGTTGGAGCGTTGTTGGGGAACTGGCCGCAAGGAACGCACCTTTACTACTGCGGGCCGCTGGGTTTCATGACGGCGGTAAAGAACGCCTGCGCGCAATGGCCCAAGGAAACGGTGCATTTCGAGTATTTCACGCCGATCGCGCCGGTCCCGGCTCAACCCGTCACGCCGCCGCTTGGCGCACCCATCCCGGCCGTGTTGCGCACCACCGGCAATGCCGCGGCAACCGATATCCCTGTCGGCTTCCAAATAAGAATCAAGAGCAGCGGGGCGCTCTATGACGTGCCGAACGACAAATCGATCGTGCAGGTGCTGCGCGAGCACGGCATGGAGGTGGAAACATCCTGCGAGTCGGGCCTGTGCGGCACCTGCCGCACCCGCTACGTAGAAGGCGATCCGGACCACCGCGACTACGTTCTCGACGATGAAGAGAAGAACGAATACTTGATGATTTGCTGCGCCAGGTCGAAGGGCCCTTTGCTTGTTCTGGATTTATAGGCGGCGGAGTTCTCTCATCAATTAAATGCCGCATCCATGGAAATCCGGACGACATATTGGACCCGAGCGACTTGGCGATCATCACTCCGGTAATTTTTATTGCCGGCCTGGTCCGTGGCATCACCGGTTTCGCCGGGCCGCTGATTATGGTGCCCTTGCTAGGGTTCTTCTATAGCCCGGCCTCTGCTATCGCCACTTCCACCCTCGTGGACCTGTCGTCCAATGTCAGCCTGCTGCGCGATGCTTCGCGGCAGGCATCGCGCAACACCGTGCTTTGCCTTATCTTGGGCGCGCTCATCACCATCCCTTTGGGCGGCTACGCGTTGCTGACGCTTGATGCAAGGTTGATTGCCCGTATGGTGTACGCGGTGGTGGGTTTCTTTTCTATCGTCTTGCTGTTTGGATGGCGCTACAAAAGGCGGCTGTCGCCAAGGCAGTTCTTCGGGGTCGGAGCCGCAAGCGGCTTCATCCTCGGCGCGACATCCTTCGGGGTGGCCGTTCTGCCGTTTCTGTATTCGGGCTCGGATACCGCTGCGCGCAGCCGCGCCAACTTCATCCTTTGGGCCTTGTTCTGCGCCTTGATCGGATTCGCCATCGTGCTTGCGGGCGGACGCGTGGGCCGACCGGAACTTTGGCGCGCCCTGCTGCTGATTCCTTTTTATTTCGCCGGAACCGTCACCGGTAACCGTTTTGCCAAACGAGTCGACGATATCATGCTGCGTCGCATTGTTCTGATCGTTCTGCTGGTGACGGCGGCTGCCGGCCTTATTGTTCAATCGACCTAAACGCGGCCGGGCCGCCTAATTCTTGCCGCTCGCGGATAATACTTTCCGCACTGCCTCAAATTCTCGACGCATGAAGGCAGGCGCATCCTTCGCAGGCACGTAGGAATCCTCGGAAGCCAGCAGATTTTTCAGGAAGTCCGCGTATTCCTTGTCCGCGTACACGCGCTCAAGCGCCTCGGATATCGTCTTGACTCTTTGAGGATCGGTGCCCGCCTTCACCACAATCGCGCGAAACTGCGGCAGGGTGACCTCGTAGCCTAGTTCCTTCGCAATCGGCACGTCCTTGAACTCTGGGATGCGCTTGTTGCTGAGCACGATGATCGGTCGCATCTGCTTGCCTTCGACCATGCCACGCACGTTCCCCAGCGGCGAATACATCATGTCGGTGTGGCCGCCAAGGAGCGAGGTATAACGCTCGCCGGGATTGGCAAAAGGGACGGGCTGCAACTTCAGTCCCTTTGATTGGAAGAAGCCGAGGGTGACGTCATCCGGGCTGCCAAATCCCGAAATGCCGACCTTGACGTCTTTGGTTCTAGCCTCTTTCTCGATGTCGGACCAGGTCTTGAAGCGGCTGTTCTCGGCAACATAGAACCCCGAGGGCTGCTGGATCATGACGGCAATCGGGATGAGATCGTTCAGCGTCCACTTTTGTGCGCCCGAGATTTCATTGGCATAGAGCGTATCGGCGGCAAGCACGGCGAGTGTGTAGCCGTCGCTGCGGCCCGCCAGTAGCTTGAGGATGCCCGTGTTGCCGGTGGCGCCCGGCACATTGACGACCGGCAACGAGACCTTGAGTTCCCTCTCAAGCAGCTTCGCAACCTTGCGCCCGGTTTGGTCGGACCCGCCGCCCGGACCCCATGGAACGATGAATTCTATGGGTCGCGATGGAAACTGCTCCTGTGCCTCCACCACGCCCATTGCCAAAGGCGCGGCACAAAGAGTCGTCCATGCAAGAAAACGAAGACCCAGGATGAAATGGTAAACCGCCCTCCTACTTCTCTTCATGTTTCTCCTTGGATGAGACCGCCAGAATTCATCGACACCCATGCCGCACGTCGCCGGTCGGCCTGTCGACCGAGCGGCGCGAATAATGTATCGAATCTACGCTTCCGTCGCACGCACCATAGACGAGGTCCACCCGCCGTCGACGGTCAGCACCGTACCGGTGATGAAATCGGACGCGTCCGAAGCCAGAAACAAGGCCGCGTCCGCAACCTCGGATGGCTTGCCCCAGCGTCCGACGATCGTTTCCTTGCCCCAAACCGAAGCGAGGTCCGCGTCCGCAGCGAAACCCGCGTTTAGGGGCGTGTCGATCAGCGCCGGCGCCAGAGCGTTGACGTAGATGTTCTTGCCTTTCATGTCGAGGGCGGCGGCGCGCGTGAACGCAATCTCCCCACCCTTGGAGGCGCAATAAGCGCTCCGTAGCGGGCGCCCGAAGAAACCGGCAACCGACGAGACGTTGATGATCTTGCCCTTGCCAATGCGCAGCATGTAGGGAATGACGGCCTTGCAGCACAGGAATGGACCGGTCAGATTCACATCCAGCGTCCGCCGCCATTCCTCTTCTGTCTGCTCGAGCAAGGTGTTGAGGAACCGGACGCCGGCATTGTTCACCAGGATGTCGATGCGGTCGAATTTGTCGAAGACCTGGGACGCCATGCGCTGCACCGCGGACGCGTCGGCGACGTCCGCCTCGACCGCAAACGCAGTACCGCCTGCGGCAGCGATTGACGTCACCACGGCATTGGCGGCAGCCAGGTTCCGATCGGCGACCGCCACGCGCGCCTTCGCCCGTATAAACGCTTCGACGATGGCCTTGCCGATGCCGCCGCCGCCACCCGTTACGATCGCGACCTTGCCTTCAAGTTGCATCTGGGCTGCTCCCGGTTAGAGAGGCACGGATCCTCTGATGGTGGTGCGGTGCATGCGCCGACGCTGCGGCAATGCGTAATCCGGCTCCGCGAGGTGCAAGAGTGAACAGTTGTCCCACATCAACAGGTCACCGACACGCCATTTGTGGCGGTAGATGAACTCCGGCCGCGTGCAGTGCGCGTAGATGTCCTCCAGAAGGGGCTCGCTCTCGCTCTCGGACATGCCGACGATACCACTCACGCACAGCTTGTTGACGTAGATGCACTTACGTCTAGTGACCGGGTGCGTGCGAATGATGGGGTGCGCCTGGTCCGGGATCTGTTTGCGCTGGTTGTCGTCATACTTAATCCGCGTCGGCGGCGCGTCCGCATCGCGATCATAGCCCTTGGTCATGTGGTGTATCGCCTTCAAACCCTCTAGCCGCTTCTTCATGTCTTCCGACAAGGCGTCGTAAGCCAGAAAGGTACTCGCAAACAGCGTATCGCCCACGACTTCGCCGGCGTCGTTGTGCGGGATTTCGAGCGCGTAGAGCGCGGAGCCCGCACTCGGTGCTTTCATGTATGAAAGGTCGGTGTGCCAGACCGCCACCCGGCCCGTGTCCGCCAGACCGATCGGCTTGCCGTCCTCGAGGATATTCGACACCACCATGATTTCTGGATAGCCGGGCAGCAGATATTGCTTGAGCACGTGAATTTCGAGCTCGCCGAAACGGCGGCTGAAATCGATCTGCTGCGCGGGGGTCAGCTTTTGATCGCGAAATACAACAATAGAATGCTCATAGTAGGCATTCCTGACCTGGCTAAAAATATCGTCGTCAAGCTCTTTCGAAAGATCCACGCCGGCGATTTCTGCGCCGACCGGCCCATTGCCGCGATGGATGACGATCCTGGTGCCGACGGTTGTAGTCATTTCATCTCCTTCAAGAGAGCGCGCGCTTGCGCAGGACGAAGGCGTCCAGCTCCTTTATATCCGCCAATTATTGAAGCTGGTCAGTCAAAAACAAAAGCGAATATTTGTGCATTTAAGATAAAGTAATGCTTTGGTCCGCGGCACCGCGACCTCATGCCCTCGATACGCACTTTCAGAACCTTTCTCGCCGTGATCAAGCACGGCACTTTCGCCGGTGCCGGAAAAGAGATAGGTCTCACGCCTGCGGCCGTGGGCCTGCAGATCCGCGCGATGGAAGAGGAAATGAAACAGTTGTTTTTCGACCGCGGCGGCCGCTCAGTGGTGCTGAATACGGCTGGACGTCGAGCCTTGCCCCAGATCGAGGAACTGGTTCGGCGTTACGAGGCGCTGGTCGAATTCGGCGAAACGGACGAACTCTCCGGCACGGTTGTCATGGGCGCGCTGGTCTCGGCCCTGATGGGCTCGTTCGCTGATGCACTGTGGAGTCTGAAGGAGAAGCATCCGCGGCTGGAAGTACAGCTCTTCGGGGGCCTGTCCAATGACTTCGCCTACAAGGTGGAAAATGGTGAGCTCGATGCCGCGGTCATGACGCAGTCGCCGCGGCCGCTGCCCGCGAGTATGGTATGGACGCCGCTGTATTCGGAACCGCTGGTGCTGATCGTTCCGCGCCGGCCACATTTCCGCCTGCTGCACGACCCGATCGAGATCCTGCGGAAGTCGCCATTCCTGCAGTTCGACAGGCGAACTTGGACCGGTCACCTGATCAATCAAGTGCTGGATCAATGCAAGGTCAGCGCCCAAGGCGGGATGGAGCTGAATTCGGTGGAGGCAATTGTCGAAACCGTGCGCCAGGGCTTTGGTGTTTCCATCGTGCCAAAACTTGCCAACGTCAATTGGGGACGCGACAGTTCGTTGAGGATCATAGAACTGCCCGGAGTCGACGTGCAGCGCCGCGTGGGCCTACTCGAGCGCACCCGCCACAACCGCATGCGCTTCACCCAGGCGCTCAAGCAGTACTTTCACGTATCAATGAGGAAGAAGCGCGCTATCAAGCACAAAGGCCGCAGGAAAATCTGATTTGCGCACATGCACCGCTGGCACGCGGGTGAGGTGCCAGGATGTCGCCGCTGTCAATGCCGAAATGGCGTGTACTAGGCGAATTGTTAAATTCTCGCTCAATTCAAGGTTTCTTTGTAGTCTTGCGCACAACGCCGGCCGTGGTAGCGTCTACCCATGCGCGATCTGCTCATCCTCGCTATTCACCTGGTCGTTACTTTTGCGAAACTTCTTCGCCCAGGTGGCGCACGCGCTGTCGCCGCAGAGTCCTTGGTACTCAAGCATCAGCTGCTGATTTGCAATCGATCCAGACAGCGCGCGCCAAATCTCACTTCGCTTGACCGCTTTGTCCTCGGGATCACGACGCTGTTCGTGAGTCCTCGACGCATTTCGAAGCTCGGCGTGATCATCAAGTCCGCAACGCTGCTCAGATTCCACAAGGTCTTAGTCGACCGAAAATATAGGCTGCTCTTTTCCTCCTGTGCCCGGCGCCACAAACCAGGCCCCAAAGGCCCGTCCCCGGAACTTATCGCCGCAATCGTGGAGATGAAGCGGCGCAATCCCGGATTCGGCTGCCTGCGCATCGCCCAGCAGATCTCTCACGCCTTTGGTATCGAGATCGACAAGGATGTGGTGCGCCGCGTGCTCGCCAAACACTACCGCCCCGAGTCCGGTATCGATGGTCCGTCGTGGCTGACGTTGCTTGGCCACGCCAAGGATAGCCTCTGGAGTGTCGATCTGTTCCGTGTCGAATCGATCCTGCTGCGAAGCCATTGGGTGGCGCTGGTCATGGACGTGTTCACCCGCCGCATCATCGGCTTTGGTGTCGAGCCCGCATGCATTGATGGGATCTCGGTTTGCCGAATGTTCAATCACGCGATCTCCGGCCAGCCACCACCGAAACGCCTAAGTACCGATAACGATCCGCTGTTTCGCTGTTATCGTTGGCTCGCAACCTTACGGGTGCTCGAGATCGATGAGATCAAGTCGGTTCCATACATCCCAGTTTCGCACCCGTTCGTCGAAAGACTGATCGGGACCATTCGGCGTGAGTATCTTGACCGTATGTTCTTCTGGAATGCGGTCGATCTGGCGCGGAAGTTGGGAGATTTCAAAATATATTACAACGACAGCCGATGCCATCAGTCACTCAGCGGCGGCACGCCTTTGGAAAAGTCTGGCGAGCCGGCGCTGCAGCCCGCTTCACTCGGTCATTACGCTTGGCAGCAACATTGCCGAGGTCTCTTTCAAACGCCAAAGGCGGCCTAAACGCTAATTCGCCTATTACAGGGTTCGGACTGCGCAATCGATCGAGATCGACTTCTACTATCGCGGAGTCCGCTGCCGAGAGCGATTGAAGCTGGCGCCAAACACGGCGAATCGGCGCTATGCGAGCCGCCTCAAGGCGGAAATCGAGAGCCGCATCGCGCGTGCCGAGTTCAACTACGCCGAGTTCTTTCCCGATTCGCCGCGGGCGCGGACCCTGTCGCGCCGCGCCGGCGACGCGATAATGGTGCGCGAGGTATTGCGCCGGTACATCGACACCGCCGAGCGTTCTCTTCAGCGTTCCACGTGGGTCGATTACAAGCGAAGCGTCGATTCGAAGCTGATTCCGGCATTTGGTGATCTGCATCTGACGGAGCTCACGCGCGCCAAGCTGCGCGAATGGGCATCGGGTCTCGACGTCACTCCAAAGCGCCTTGCAAACATTCTGCTGCCGCTGCGAGCGGTGCTCAAAGACGCTGCTGCCGACGAGATCATCGACCGCAACGTGCTGCACGGTTGGAAGCCCGAAATCAAGGCCAAGCTGCGCGACGAGACCGCGATCGATCCGTTCACCCCCGATGAGATCCGGCTGATCTGCGCCGCGTGCGATGGCCGGGTACGGAACCTCGTGCAGTTCGGGTTTTGGACCGGTGTGCGCACGAGCGAGCTATTCGCGCTGCGCTGGTCGGATGTCGACTGGCGGCATGGATCGGTGCGCGTGCAGCGAGCGCGCGTGCGCGGTGAAATCAAGACCACCAAGACCGCGGCGGGCGTGCGCGATGTCAAGCTGTTGCCGCCGGCGCTCGAGGCGCTACAGGCGCAACGAACGCATACTGAATTGCTTGGCGGCGAGATTTTCCACGACACCAGAACCAATGCGCCATGGCTGGGCGATCAAGCGCTCAGATTGGGACCATGGCGTCGTGCGTTACGCGCTGCTGGGGTGCGCTACCGCTATCCGTATCAGATGCGGCACACCTACGCGAGCATGATGCTGTCGGCGGGCGAGAATCCGGCATGGATCGCTCGACAAATGGGGCACGCCGACTGGGGAATGATCCGCCGCACGTACGCGCGATGGATGCCTGATGTGGAGCCGAACGCCGGAGAAAAAGCTTCGTCCTGGTGGGCCAAAAATACTGCTCAAAATTTAAGCAAACCTGTGACCAAAAAGTGACCAAGCGATGCCCAAACAGGCCCAAAAGTGACCAAAATATGGTCACAATAAATTTTTAACTTATTGATTCATATAGATATACTGGCGGAGAGGGCGGGATTCGAACCCGCGTTAGGAATTAACCTAAACACGCTTTCCAGGCGTGCGACTTCAACCGCTCATCCACCTCTCCGTGATGCGACCCGCACACATAAGTCCCAGCTCCCACGCCTCAGCCAGAGGCGCCAGCGGGCAATTTTACGCGACGCTGCCCATCCGCGTAACCCTCGGCTCAAACATGTCCGGCCTTGGAGGCGATCTCGATGCGAAACTTGCGACGATTCCGGCCGAGCGCAGGAAGACGAAGCGCGAGCCGAGTGCCACTTGCGGCGCGCTCGCTGGCTAACAGAGCTCAATGGCGATGGCGGCTTCGAGCCGATTTATTTCGAGGAGGTGGATGCTGGCGTCGACGCGGAGCACGCCAACGACGGTTTGTGACCGTTCCGATGTAGCTTGGTGTGAGGCACGACGCGGTCGACAGCACGACACAAGCGCTCAATTACCTGATCGGGCGCGGCGGTGGGGCTTAAGATGCCTCGCCTTCGCGCGCCTCCCTCGCGTACCGCTGCCGTCATCAGGGGCATTGCGCGTTCAGGGACTTCACCCGGTTGCCAGCGGCGCCCAGAGTGACGTAGATGGGCAGGTCGTTCCTCATTTCCCATCAGTAGCGCCGTCCGAATCGGCGCCTCGTAGGGACGGGCGACTGTGTTTGCCAATCCCGACACGCGCAGGCACGCGCGGGCCTTCCGCGGGTTCGCCCATGGCCAAGCGGCCCCGGTGAAGGCTGTATTGACGCCATCTGCGTTGCGGCAGGGCTGGCAAGGCGGCGCCTGATCGGACTGCGCTCACACGGAAGGGGTGGTCTGACCTCGACGGGTATGACCTCGTCAACGCCGGTGTTTTGCGCGACTGGCACGGCTTATGCGGCATAAGTGTCGTGTCGAGATTCGATCCGCTTCATATGCCGGTAGCGGATCGGAACGGCCCGAGAATTCGGCATCTTGCTGAAACGCCAAGGGAATACGACGATGACCACGCTGCTCGAGGAATTCCGATCAAATTATTCGGCCACGCAAGACGAGGAACTGGGACTCGAGGATTATCTCGAGCTGTGCAAACGGGAACCGGCCGCCTATGCAACCGCTGCCGAGCGCATGCTCGCGGGAGTCGGCGAACCGGAGCTCGTCGACACTCGCAACGATCAACACCTCGGGCGGATCTTCGGTAACCGGATCATCCGGCGCTATCCCGCGTTTCGCGAGTTCTACGGGATGGAGGACGCGATCGATCAGATCGTCGCGTTCTTCAAGCATGCGGCGCAAGGCCTCGAGGAAAAGAAGCAAATCCTGTATCTGTTAGGACCGGTCGGCGGCGGTAAGTCCTCGATCGCCGAGCGTCTGAAAGCCGTGATGGAGCTCCGCCCCATCTACGCGATCAAAGGGTCGCCCGTCAACGAATCGCCGCTGGGCTTATTCGCCCCCGACCGTTTCGGCGCCGTTCTGGAGTCGGACTATGGCATTCCGCGACATTACCTCACCGGCATCATTTCGCCGTGGGCGGTCAAGCGTCTGCAGGAATACGAGGGTGACTTGTCGCGGTTCCGCGTTGTGCGCATCAACCCGTCGGTATTGCGCCAGGTGGCGATCACCAAGACCGAGCCTGGCGACGAGAACAACCAGGATATCTCGTCGCTGGTCGGCAAGGTCGACATACGCAAGCTCGAACATCATTCACAGAACGATCCGGACGCATACAGCTACTCGGGTGGCTTGTGCCTTGCCAATCAGGGATTGCTCGAATTCGTCGAGATGTTCAAAGCGCCGATCAAAATGTTGCACCCGCTGCTGACCGCCACGCAGGAGGGTAATTTCAAAGGCACCGAAGGATTTTCCGCGATTCCGTTCAACGGGCTCATCCTCGCCCACTCGAACGAGTCCGAATGGCACACCTTCCGCAACAACAAGAACAACGAAGCGTTTCTTGACCGCATCTACATCGTCAAGGTGCCGTACTGTTTGCGGGTGTCGGAGGAGGTAAAGATCTACGGCAAGCTAATGGCTAACTCGTCGCTGTCGGGCGCGCCGTGCGCCCCGGGAACTCTGGAGATGATGGCGCAGTTCTCGGTGCTCACGCGCCTGAAAGAGCCCGAGAATTCGAGCATCTATTCGAAGATGCGGGTGTACGACGGCGAGACGCTGAAGGACGTCGACCCCAAGGCCAAGACGCTGCAGGAATATCGTGACTACGCCGGTTCGGACGAGGGCATGAACGGGCTGTCGACGCGCTTTGCCTACAAGATCCTCTCCGCAGTGTTCAATCACGACCAGACCGAGATCGCCGCCAATCCCGTCCATCTGATGTACGTGCTGGAGCAGCGGCTCGCGCGTGAAGATCTGCCGGACGAGACGCGCCGCCGTTGCGTCGAACACATCAAGGGACACTTGGCACCGCGGTATGCCGAGTTCATCGGCAAGGAGATCCAGACTGCGTATCTCGAGTCGTACTCCGAGTACGGCCAGAACATCTTCGATCGCTACGTCACCTTTGCCGACTGCTGGATCCAGGAAGAGGATTTTCGCGATCCCGAGACCGGCGAGAGCTTCGATCGTGCGGCGCTCAACGCTGAGTTGGAGAAGATCGAAAAGCCGGCGGGCATTGCCAACCCGAAGGACTTCCGCAACGAGATCGTCAACTTCGTACTGCGGGCGCGCGCCCACCATAGCGGCCGCAACCCGGCATGGAGCAGCTACGAAAAGCTGCGCGAGGTAATCGAAAAAAAGATGTTCTCGAACACCGAGGATTTGCTGCCGGTGATCTCGTTCAACGCCAAGGCTTCGGCCGACGAAAGGGCAAAACACCAGAATTTTGTCGCTCGCATGGTTGCCAAGGGCTACACCGAGAAGCAGGTGCGCCTGCTCGCGGAGTGGTACCTGCGCGTGCACAAGTCATCGTGACCCGCGCTCGGCGATGACGGAGACCGAGGATGCTTCAGCTTATCGACCGCCGATCAAACAGCCGGGGTAAAAGCCTGGTCAATCGCGCGCGCTTCTTGCGCCGCTACACGACGCAGATCCGGGAGGCGGTCAAGAAGATGATCGGCGAGCGGCACCTCGCCGACATGCAAACTGGCGGGGAAGTACGAGTGCCGAAGAAGGACATCTCCGAGCCATCGTTCGGCTTCGGTCGTGGTGGCGACCGTGAAATCGTGCTGCCCGGGAACCGCAAATATGCCGTCGGCGATCGCATTCCCAGACCGAGCGGTGCAGATGGTGCAGGCGACGGTACCGAAAACGGGGACGGCGACGGCGAAGACGCGTTTGTGTTCTCGCTTTCGCGCGAAGAATTCATGCAGATCTTCTTCGATGACCTCGAATTGCCCAACCTTGAGCGTACCGAAATGGGCCGTGCAGAGCGGCGCAAAAGCGTCCGCGCCGGCTATGCGAAAGCGGGGACGCCCGCCAATCTCGCGGTAATCCGCACGCTAACGCAGTCGCTGGCGCGCCGTGTTGCGCTCGGAGGCGGTCTCACGCGCGAAATGCACGCGGTCGAGGCCGAGTTCACGGTAGCGGTCGCCGTCGGACAAGCGGATCACGCTGCGAAGCTCTATGTGGAGCTTGAGCGGCTCGAGCGTCGGCGCGCGGGACTCCCATTTATCGACGAACCAGATCTGCGCTATCGCAATCGTGTCCTTCGGCCTGAGCCGATCGCTCGCGCGGCGATGTTCTGTCTGATGGACGTCTCGGCATCGATGGACGAGGACAAGAAGGACCTGGCCAAACGCTTCTTCACGTTGCTGTACCTGTTTCTCACCCGCAAGTACGGCGAGGTCGACCTGATCTTCATTCGGCACACCGACGACGCCGAGGAAGTCGACGAGAACACTTTTTTCCACGACACTCGCACCGGCGGCACCGTCGTATTCTCGGCGCTGGAGCTCGCGGATAAAATACGGTGCGAGCGCTACGCCCGCGGCTGGAACGTCTATGTGGCGCAAGCCTCGGACGGCGATGCCTTCGGCGCCGACCCGGCCCGCAGTGCGCGCTTTCTCCGCGAGCGGCTCTTGCCCGCAACGCGCTATTACACGTATCTCGAGCTCTCCACCGCGCAGGCAAAGGAGCACGCTTCGACGCTTTGGGCCGAATATGGGCGCGTGGCGGAGGCTACCCGCAATTTCGCGATGCGCCGCGCCTCGCAACGTGACCAGATCTGCCCGGTGTTTCGCGACTTGTTCCGCAAGGAGTCACAATGAGTCCCATTTCGCACGGGGCCGACTGGGACTTCGACCTGCTCGAGCGCTACCAAACCGCGATCGGGCGAGTGGCCGGGGACTATGGACTCGACACCTACCCAAATCAGATCGAGATCATCACTTCGGAGCAAATGCTGGACGCCTACGCGACGTGCGGCCTGCCGATCGGATATCCGCATTGGTCTTACGGCAAGGAGTTCATTCGCAACGAGCAGGCATACCGCCGCGGCATGCAGGGCCTCGCGTACGAGATCGTCATCAACTCCGATCCTTGCATCGCATACCTGATGGAGGAAAACACGATGGCGACGCAGGCGCTGGTAATGGCGCACGCCTGCTACGGCCATAATTCGTTCTTCAAGGGCAATCATCTATTCCGGCAGTGGACCGCTGCAGATGCGATTCTCGACTATCTAGTCTTTGCCCGTCGCTACGTGATGGAGTGCGAGGAGCGGCACGGTGCGTTGGCAGTCGAGGAGGTGCTCGATGCCTGCCATGCGCTGATGCCGCACGGTGTCGATCGCTATCGGCGCCCCGCAGCGCTGACGCTCAAGGCCGAGGCAGCGCGTCTGGACGAGCGCAAGGCCCATCGCGAGCGATACTTCAACGATCTGTGGCGAACGGTGCCAGAGAGCTCATCGAGACTCGGGCCGGATTCGACTGACTGCTTTCCGGTCGAGCCAGAGGAAAACATTCTCTATTTCGTAGAGAAACACTCGCCCATGCTCGAGCCATGGCAGCGCGAGCTGGTTCGCATCGTGCGCAAGCTTGCCCAATATTTTTATCCGCAGGTCCAGACCAAAGTGATGAACGAAGGCTGGGCCACGTTCTGGCACTACACGATCCTCTACCGGCTGCATGAACAGGGTATGGTCGACGACGGATTCATGCTCGAATTCCTGAAGAGTCACACCAACGTCGTCGGCCAGCCGGCGTACGATTCACCAGCCTACGGCGGGCTCAATCCCTACGCGTTGGGATTTGCGCTGTTCGCCGATCTGAGGCGCATTTGCGAGACTCCCGACGCCGAAGACCGCGAGTGGTTCCCGCAGCTCGCCGGCAGCGACTGGCTCATGACGCTCGACTTCGCGATGCGCAACTTCAAGGACGAATCGTTTATTGCACAGTATCTGTCGCCACGGCTGATGCGCGAGTTTCACCTGTTCGCTCTGGCAGACCACACCGACCAGGACTCGCTCGTGGTTGACAGCATCCACGACGACGACGGCTATCGACGCCTACGCAAGCTGCTTGCACAACAGCACGCGCAGGAACTCTGCGTTCCCGACGTGCAGGTCGTTCGCTTTGACCGCCACGGCGATCGTTCGTTGACACTGCGCCATCTTCGCCGTCGGGGGCGCCCGCTGACGGACGCAACGGCCCAGGTCGTCGCGCACCTGCGCCGGCTGTGGGGCTTCGCCGTACGGCTGGAAACGTGGGAAAACGACGCCCGCGTTGGAGACGTCGTCGAATGCCCGGCCTAAGTTGTGGCCTTATTATAGTTCAACACGTTGCACTACTGACTGGCGGAGAGGGTGGGCCTCGCACCCGCGTTAGGAATTAACCTAAACACGCTTTCCAGGCGTGGGACTTCAACCGCTCATCCACCT
>JRHI01000271.1_pt1 | contig 59062 bp, 54 predicted proteins | sample 215371 | NCBI WGS metagenome assembly JRHI01 (sample SAMN02929681, study PRJNA255918) | sediment metagenome | biome: cave system; feature: Ice Cave; material: Sediment; isolation source: sediment from deep within a dark volcanic ice cave with no known source of... ...
CATCGCCACCTTTTCTTGAGTTATTGAGGATGTCAACAGAGCCACCAATGTTCATCGCCACTCCGGAAGCAAGAAGGCGTGCGTTGAACTGAAAGTTTCTGAGCGGCAGATCAATACGACGATCACCGATGATGGACATGGGATGACGCTGGACGTGCTGCGCAACGCGGGCAAAGGACAAGGTGGCGTCGGCCTGATGGGCATGTACGAGCGGATAAAAAAACTTGGCGGGACCATACACATCGATTCGGGAAGCACAGGTACGACCATCAAGGCGGAACTCCCGTTGGGGCAAAATCGCGGGGCTAATACGGCGGGAGTTTTCTCCTGATTGATTTGCATCCGCATTTAATGCGCGTGCCATGCACGCTTGACGTTGTTTATCCGCTCCGGAAACGCGGTGAGCCGGGCTAAGGCCGGCCGCGCGAGTTAGAATGGATGGATGCAGCGTAAGGTGTTCTGGATCTCGTTTTCCGTTCTCGGACTTATAGCGGATCTGGTCTTGCCGCTGTGGTGGGCGCTGGCTGCAACCGTTCCCATAGGTGTGGCGTGTTGGTGGCTGGCTTACCGTAGCGAGTGGCTCTAAGTAATTTTATTTTGCCGATTCCCTGCCGCGGTTTTCTCGTACTTTTTCTGGGCCCACATAATTCACAATTTGCAAATCCGTGGCGCTTCGCTCATCATTACTGGTTTGTTTGGGGCTGCGGAGCGCTTCCGCGTGATGTGCTGTGTTTCCGGCCGCGATTTTGGCCGATCGACTAAACGTAATTAAAATTTCAGAAGGAGTTGCATGAAAAAGCCAGGGAAGATTGCCCCTGCCAAAGGAAAACTGGGTGTGCTGCTTCCGGGAATCGGAGCGGTCAGCACAACGTTCATGGCCGGAGTGGAACTTGTACGACGGGGGAAGGCGCAGCCGGTTGGTTCGCTGACGCAACTGGGGACCATCCGTCTCGGTAAGCGCACGGAAGGACGAACTCCGCCGATCAAATCCTTCGTGCCGCTGGGCGAGCTGGACGACATGGTTTTTGCCGGGTGGGATATTTTCACCGACAACGCCTATCAATCCGCGGCAAACGCCGGGGTGCTCAATTTACAGGACCTGGCGAAGGTAAAACCGTTTCTTTCGGGCATCAAGCCGATGAAGGCGGTGTTCGATCACGAGTTCGTAAAACTGATCGACGGTCCGAATATCAAAAAAGGAAAGAACAAGTACGAACTCGCGCTGCAGCTGAAAGAGGATATCGCCAATTTCCGCAAAAAGTCGGGCGTGTCCCGACTGGTAACCTGCTGGTGCGGTTCGACAGAAAGTTTTCTGCGGCCGGAAGAAGTGCATTCCACCCCGGAAAAATTCGAAGCTGGGATGAAGGCCAATCACCCGGCAATCGCGCCATCGATGCTGTATGCGTGGGCTTCGGTGACCAGCGGGGTGCCGTACGCCAACGGGTCGCCCAACCTGAGCGTGGATATTCCAGCGATTCAAAAACTGGCCATTGAGAACAAGGTGGCCATTGCGGGAAAAGATTTCAAGACTGGGCAGACGCTGATCAAAACGGTGCTGGCTCCGGCGTTCAAGGCCCGCATGCTCGGCCTGGAGGGCTGGTTCTCCACCAATATTCTGGGTAATCGCGACGGTGAAGTGCTTGAAGACCCGGGTTCGTTCAAGACCAAAGAAGAATCGAAGCTGGGCGCGCTGGAATATATTTTGCAGCCGGAACTGTATCCGCAGCTTTACGGGAAGATGCACCACAAGGTGCGCATCAACTACTATCCGCCGCGCGGAGACAATAAAGAGGGCTGGGACAACATCGACATTTTTGGCTGGTTGAACTACCCGATGCAGATCAAGGTGGATTTTCTGTGTCGCGATTCGATTCTGGCGGCGCCCATCGTTCTGGACCTGGTTTTGTTTCTAGATCTGGCGCAGCGCGCGGGCATGCGCGGGATTCAGGAATGGTTGAGTTTTTACTTCAAATCGCCGATGACCGCGCCGGGGCTTTATCCCGAGCACGATCTGTTCATCCAATCGATGAAGCTGAAGAACACACTTCGCTGGATGATGGGCGAAGATTTGATTACCCATCTGGGTCAGGAATATTACGACTGACGGTCGACATGAAAAATCGACGGCCGGGTAGTATTGATTTTTTCGATTTGAAGAGTTGGATTTTCGGTTTTGACGCTTGAGAGAGCCCCAAGATACCCTAGTGCGCGACTCGCGGGGTAAGCCTTTGCCCGTGGCAGGTAATTCACTATGAGGAGAATTATGCCGACCGAACTGCGCAGTTTTCTGGCTCATTCCTACGACGAACTGGAAGAGTTAAACCTCAAAGCCAAGGACCAGCGCAAGAACCGCGTGGCGCCGCACAAAATCCAGGAAGACCGCATCAAGTATTTGACGGACGAGAAACGCATCAAGGCCGTAACCGTGCTGTTCAGCGACCTCGAAGGCCGCCTGCACATGCTGGATTACGACAAAAAGTTTCTGATCAAGAGCTGGGATAACCTCACGTTTGACGGGTCATCGATTCGGGGATTCACGGCGCAGCGGGAAAGCGATTTGCGCCTGGCAATGGACTGGGGCGCTTTTTACTGGGGACCGGCGGACATTTTCGGTTCCGGCAAAGTGCTGGTGTTCGGTGAAGTGATCGACAAGGACGGCTCACCTTACAGCGCCGACATTCGCGGCGTACTGAAGGGCTTCGCCAACGAATTGCACAAATCCGACGGCTACACACTGAACGCGGCAAACGAGATTGAAGGTTTTTTATTCAGAGGCGAGGACGCTGAAGCGCGGTACCACGAAACCGGTAAGTTTGACTATGTGAATACCGGAGGGTACTACCATTCCCTTCCCGGCGATCCGCTGCGCACGTTCATCGACACGACCGCGGAAGTGCAGCGCTCCATGGGGTTCCAGAATGAGAAGGATCACCCGGAAGTAGCGCCCTCACAATTCGAAATTAATTACGGGTACGGCGAAGTGGTGGCCGCAGCGGACCAGATCCAACTTTACAAATTGATTTGCCGGCAGGTAGCGACGGGCATGGGCATGACGGCAAGCTTTCTGCCCAAGCCGGTGGTGGGCGTAAATGGCAACGGCATGCACACCAACGTTTCCATCAGCAAGGGAAGCAAGAATCTTTTCTGGGATCCCAAGGGCGAAGAGAAGCTGAGCAAATTCGGTTGGCAGTTCGTGGACCGCATCCTGACGCATGCGAACGATATTTGTTTGCTACTCAATGCCAGCGTGAATTCCTACCGCCGCCTGGACCCGCATTTCGAAGCGCCCAACCAGATCAAGGCGTCGCCGGTGGACCGCGGCTCAATGATCCGCATTCCGATCGGCAACGAAAAAAGCTCGCGCGTGGAAGTACGGTCGGTGGCGCCGGACGCCAATCCTTACCTGGTGATGTATTCAATTTTCCGGGCGGGGCTGGAAGGCGAGACCGCGAAAATCAAGAACTTGCGGCAGGCGGAACGATATCTGCCCGACAATATTTATACGGCGTTGGACGATTTCCGGAAATCGCAATGGACTACGAAGCTGCTGGGCGAAGATGTCAAAGCGCGGTACTTCGACCTGAAACAAGCATCGGCGGACCGCTGTTCGCGACAACTGGGCACGTTTGTGAAGGTGCCGGAAGTGCAGTATCACCACGAAGTGTATAACCAGTTTTTGTGGAACATGTTTTAGGCCGGGCGAGCCTCTTTCATTCTGCCGCAATCACATTCCCAGGGGAGCAGCACTCGCAATCGCTGCTCCCCTGATTTTTTTATGGGCGGATGTCTGGATGCCGGTTATGTGTAAGTTTGCGGTTGTGATATGTTTTTTAATCCACTCTGCAGCGAATAGAAAAATAGTTATCGGCGCCAGAACTGGCGATGCGCGGAGGACTCGATTTCATGAAAAGTTCGTACAACGGCCAAGCGGTTCCGACCGGCGGGCAAACTATCGGATACAGCGGGGGCGAATTGCAGGTTCCCGATACACCAGTGATCCCGTTTATTGAAGGCGATGGGACGGGGAGAGATATCTGGAGAGCGTCGCGGCGCGTTTTCGATGCGGCGGTGGAGCAGGCTTACGGCGGCAAGCGGCGGGTGGCGTGGTTCGAGGTGTTCGCGGGCGAGAAGGCGTTTAACACCTTCAAGGAATGGCTGCCGGATGAAACGGTGGATGCGATTCGCGATTTTCGTATCGCGATCAAGGGGCCACTGACGACTCCCGTGGGCGGCGGCATTCGTTCGCTGAACGTGGCGTTGCGGCAACTTCTGGATCTGTATTCCTGCGAACGTCCGGTACGTTATTACGCGGGAGTCCCTTCCCCGGTCGTCCACCCGGAAAAAATGGACATCGTCATCTTTCGCGAAAATACCGAAGACGTTTATATCGGCATTGAATGGAAATCCGGCAGCGCGGAAGCCAAAAAGCTGCTGGAGTTTTTGAACAACGACATGTTGAAGGGCGGAAAGAAACAGATCCGCTGGGATTCCGGCGTGGGCATCAAGCCGATCTCGCCTACCGGAACGAAGAGACTGGTGCGGCGAGCCATCAAGTTTGCGCTGGCAAATAACCGGTCCAGCGTGACTTTGGTGCACAAGGGGAATATTCAGAAATTCACCGAAGGCGCGTTTCGCGACTGGGGCTACGATCTGGCGCGGGAAGAATTCCGGACGCAAACGATTACCGAGCGCGAAAGCTGGATCATCGACAATCTGGACAAAAATCCGCAATTGAGCGTGGAACAAAATGCCGCGCTCGTCGAGCCCGGCCTGGAGCAAGCCACCGAAACTTTCACAAAAACTATTTACGACGAAGTGAAACACACCATCGACGCAATTTACGCCACGCATGGAAAAGGCCAGTGGAAGAAAAAACTGTTGATCAACGATCGCATCGCGGATTCCGTGTTTCAGCAGGTGTTGCTGCGCGCGGATGAGTACAGCGTGCTGGCAACTTCCAACCTAAACGGCGATTACCTCTCCGATGCTTGCGCCGCGCAGGTGGGTGGGCTAGGAATGGCGCCGGGCTCGAATATTGGCGATGGCTTTGGCGTGTTTGAAGCGACTCACGGAACGGCGCCGAAATATGCGGACAAGGACGTGATCAACCCAAGCTCGGTGATGCTCTCGGGCGCGATGATGTTCGATTTTCTGGGATGGAAGGAAGCCGCGCAATTGATTGAGAACGGAATTGCGAAAACCATCCAGCAGAAGCGCGTCACGTACGATCTGGAGCGCTTGATGCCCGGCGCCACGAAACTGGGCACGGCGGCGTTTGCGTCGGCGATTATTGAGAATATGAAAAGCGCTGCGACCGTTGGGGCGCGCTAAGCGAATTATTTTTCGATACTGAGGAGATAGCGGCATGCGGAAGAAAGTTACAGTAGTAGGCAGCGGATTCGTAGGCTCAACAACGGCGCAGAGAATTGTAGATGCGGATCTCGCGGACGTGGTGATCACCGACATTCTGGATGGAGTTCCAGCGGGCAAAGCGCTGGACATGATGGAGTCCGGACCAATTACGCGCACCGATTCACACGCCACGGGAATTTCGACAAACACTGGCGATTACAGCGGCACGGCCGGCAGCGACATCGTGGTAATTACCGCGGGCTTTCCACGAAAACCGGGAATGAGCCGCGACGATTTGCTGAAAGCGAATTACGACGTGGTCAAGGCGGTGGTGGAGCAGATTGTGCGGCACTCGCCGGACTGCATCATTATCGTGGTGACCAATCCGCTGGATGCCATGGCGCAAGCGGCGTTCAAGGTGAGTGGATTTCCAAAACATCGCGTGCTGGGAATGGCCGGCGTGTTGGATTCGGCGCGCATGAGCGCATTCGTGGCGATGGAGTGCAAGGTGAGTGTGGAGAACGTGCATTCCTTCGTGTTGGGCGGGCATGGCGACGATATGGTGCCGCTGCCGAGATATTCAACGGTGGCTGGAATTCCTTTGCCGGACTTATTGTCGAAAGAACGCATCGACGCGATTGTGGAGCGCACGCGCAAAGGCGGCGCGGAGATTGTTAATTTACTGAAGACCGGGTCTGCGTATTACGCGCCTTCGGCAGCAGCGGTCGAGATGGTGGAAGCGATTTTGAAAGACAAGAAGAAGATTCTGCCGTGCGCGGTGTATCTCGAAGGGGAATACGGAATCAAGGGGCTGTTCGTGGGCGTGCCGGTCAAGCTGGGCGCAAAAGGCGTGGAAGAAATTGTCCAGATCAAGCTGAGCGCGGAAGAAAACGCGGCGCTGCAGAAGTCTTCGGCTTCGGTGAAGGAACTCGTGACGGTGCTGGGACTGTAGTTTCCTGCGGTCGGAAAAATTACCGAGCGATGCCCGCAGGAGATTTTGCCATCCAACGTCACTTAATACTCTGATAGTGTGGTTTGAAAATATTTACTGGCAGCCATTACCGCGGGCCAAACATAACCTGCTACCAGGTGACGTGTTTAATGACGCCGATGCGAATCAGCAGGGCCGCGAGAAAGGCAGCAAGGACCGCCCAGGTATCCCAAGAGATTTTGAAATGGCTGGCCGGAACAGCTTTTTTATCGAGCGTGGTCATATTGAGTTTCTCCGGTTTTAGACGATGGATCCCATCGGGATTTGCGATTCGGTTTGTTGCGAGGTCCAGAACGATTCGCTGATTTCGCCGATTGCCTGGGACGCCACGCGGCCGATGATGAATAGCGCGGGCGCAGGGAGTTTTTCTTCCGCGGCAAGGCGGCCGATGCTGGTCCAGCGAATTTGCTGTTGCGGGCCCGTCGCGCGGGAGACGATGACGCAAGGTAGGTCGGCGGGCAAGCCGCTGTTGCGCAAGCGCTCGGCGACTTCGCGGTAATCCGGTCCAGGCATGTACAGGACGAGCGTGGTGTCGGCCGTAAGTGCGCTCCAGTTGAGCCCACCGCGTTCCGGGCTGCGAGAAAAAGTGCTGAAGAGTACCTGCGATGCTACGCGCCGGTCGGTGAGAGAGATTCCGGCGGCGGCGGCGGCGCCCATCGCAGCGCTGATGCCGGGCACCACCTCGAAAGGAATACTCGCGTTGCGCAGGGCCGCCAGTTCTTCGCCGGCGCGGCCAAACATCGAAGGATCGCCGCCCTTCAAACGAATAATCGTGGTTCGCGTTTCGGCATACGAGACGAGCAGTGAGTTGATTTCCTCTTGAGTAAGAAGCTTCTGGCCTGCGCGTTTGCCGACGTCAATGATTTCGGCTTGCGGCGAGATCATGGCAAGAATGTCCGGGCTGACGAGTGAATCATGGAGAACGATATCGGCAGCGGCCAGCAGACGCACGGCTTTTACCGTGAGCAATTCCGGATCGCCGGGTCCGGCGCCGACTAAATAGACTTTTCCGATCACGCGAGGTGCGGTTTGGCTGCGGCTGGATTGTCTTTCCTTAGTGCGAACATAACGGGAAAACATTTCATGACTGGCGAGGCGGTGCAAAATAGCTTTCGTGCCTTCCACGTTAGACGATTTGGCACGCAACGTTTCGCGTGTATTACCTAGTGCATCGAGCCACGAGGCGTAGCCAGCGGGATATCGTTGTTCGAGCTCTTTACGTAAACGCTGAGCAAGAGCAGGGCTTTTGCCATTGGTGGAAATGGCGATTTGCAAATCGCCGCGCTGGACGATCGAGCCGTAATAGAAATGGCAGTTGGCGATGTCATCCACGGCGTTGCACCAGATGCCGCAGGCTTGCGCTTCGTGGAACACGGCGGCGTTAACGCTCGGAATGGAAGTTGCGGCGATCACGAGATGCGCCAGTCGCAGATCGCCGGACTCGAACTCTTTGTTAAACCAGGTAATCTGCCCGGAAGCGAGCCACCCGGAAATTTGCACGTTAATTTGCGGAGCAATGACGCGGACGCGCGCACGCGACTCGAGAAGGCCGGGAATCTTGCTGGCGGCGATACTGCCGCCACCGACGACCACAACCAGCCGGTCCTGCAACTTCACGAACATGGGAAAGAGACTCATCGTTTTTCTGCCACTTCTGCCCTGCTCTTTAATGCGTTCAACTTAGCCCTCCACGCCGTGGGGCACGGGTCCCAGCGCGAGATCACGTTCGACCGGTAGGACATAATTTCCCGCCAGTAGTGATCGCAGTTCATCATTGGAATGGCGCTGGAAAAATTGGCGGAGATTTTCGTTTCCGTCGCGGAGATCGTTGAAACCCGCGAGAAGGCGCTCGATAGCGTCAGGCACAGTGTCCGCGGAGCAGCGGTAGCCGACCGGCCGTGCGATGGACGCAAACTGGCCGACGCTGCCGCCGACGCAGAAATAATAGGCATCGACCATCTGGCCGTTCTGCTTGATTTTTTTTCCTTCAATGCCGATGTCGGCGATCCAATGCTGGCCGCAACTATTAGGGCAGCCGGTGATGTGCAGCTTCAACTGCTCCCCGAACGCGGGCAGGCGCTCTTCCAGTTCCTGAGTGAGCCAGCGGGCGAAACTTTTGGTTTCCGTGAGTGCGAGCTTGCAAAATTCAGAGCCGGTGCAGGACACGGTGCCGCGCGCGAAAACGGAAGCCTGGACCGGAAGGCCTGCGGAAGTGAGCTCCGCGGCAACGTGCGACGCGCTTTCTTTGCGGACATTTACGATCAGTAGATTTTGCATGACGGTATTGCGCACGTGGCCGTCGGCGTAACGGTCGGAGAGATCGGCAACAAGATTCAACTGCGCCGGGGTGATGCGTCCTCGCAACACGGAAGCTCCGACATAAGCCAAGCCGAGTTGTTTCTGAGCGTGGACGCCGACGTGATCGCGGTGAATGTCCGCGGGAATTTCTTCCGGCTCGCCGGAATCAAGTGAAAAACCAATACGTTGCTGCAACTCGGCGAGAAAAGTGTCAGCGGTCCAGCCATGCTCGAGAAAAAGAAATTTGAGGCGTGCTTTTTCTCGGCTTTGGCGCAACACTTCGCTGGCGCGAAAGATTTCAGCTACGCCGCGCACTACCGGCAACACCTGGTCGGGCTTGATGAATGCGTTCAACGGAACGGCGAGATGCGGATTGGTGGAAAGTCCGCCGCCAACGCGAAGTGTAAAGCCAACTTCGCGCGTACCGTGGCGAGTGGTGGCGGTCAGGCCGATATCGTTGATTTCCGGATACGAGCACCAATGGCGGCAGCCGGTGATGGAAATTTTAAATTTACGCGGAAGGTTATAGAACTCGGCGTTTCCGCCCAGCTGCCGATCGATTTCCAGCGCGAGAGGCGCGGCGTCGATGATTTCTTCCGCGTCGAGTCCGGCAAGCGGGCAGCCGGTGATGTTTCGCGCCACGTCGCCGCACGCCCCCGTAGTGGTGAGGCCCACGTTCCACAAGCTTTGCAAAACTTCGGGGAGCGACTCGATGGTGACCCAGTGCAACTGCACGTTCTGACGCACGGTAATGTCCGCAACACCGCGGCCGTACTGCTCCGCGAGACGCGCAATCGTGCGGACCTGATCGCTACGCATCAGGCCATTGGGAATGCGAATGCGCACCATGAAAAACGGCATGGCCTTGCCTTCGCCATTTTTGCCGCCGATTACGCCAACACCGTCGCCCTGGGTGTACACGCCCCAGGAACGGAAGTACGTGCCTAGCCATTCGGGCGGGATGGAGTCGAAGCCATCGCGCGCAAATTGCTGAATTTCATCAAAATGATCCCAGGCGTTTTTGGAGCGTTTTAGACGCTCGACGCGCTGGGCTTTAGTTTCCGTGACTTTTGTATCCGCAACTTCCGCCATGGACGTTCACCATTGAAATGTGTCGCTAAAAACAAAAAGCCCACGTTCACCAGGACTCTGGCAACGTGGGCTTCGGAACTTTTTAGTATTCTTGCGCTAAGTTCGGAAACTCGTCTGGCCAGAGCTGTGGGTCATGCGACACGCAGCGTTGCATGCGCACATACAACAGAGCATCTGGCAACAAGTGTTCATCGAGGCCATAGAGTACGATGACGGAATCCGGCTGTCAAACAAAGATGATGCTAAAGATTCGATGAAAATCATTTGAAATGTTGATTCTTGGGCGTCGCGTTCGTCGAGCCAATTAGAGTCTTACGGCTTCTTAACGGTCTTCTTCAATGGCAGCGTTCTGTGCGTTGCGCCGCCTGGCGGAGGCGTCAGCGTCGTCGTCTTGATCGAATCGAGCTTGGGCCAGCCTTTGTCCAGGTATGGTTTGCCCTGCTTTTCGATCTGGCTTTGATCCGGGCCACCGCCAGACGGCGCGCCTTCGCCGTAGTCCCCGTATAAGCTGTCGACCACGTTCATGCCTTCCGTGACCTGGCCGAAGGCGGAAAAACCCATGCCGTCCAGCCGCGGATTGTCTGCGAGGTTGATGAACACTTGGGTGGTGCGCGTGTTCGGACCGGCGGTGGCAAAGGTCAGATAGTACTTCTTGTTGCTTTCCTTGATGGGATCGTCATGAATCGTGGCCTTGGACCACGCGGCATTAACTGGCGGATACGCGCTGAGTCCGAATTGCGCCACGAAGCCGGGCAGCACGCGGAAGAAACTGGCGTTGTCATAAAAATGATGCTTCGCGAGATTGTAAAAGCGGTCGGCGCCGAGCGGTGCCCACGCACGCGTCACGGTCACGGTGAAATCGCCCTTGGTCGTGGTGAATTTAACTTGATAGGACTCGGGAGCTTTGTCTTTTAAGAGCGCCGGGCGCAGCAACGCACGATCATAGGAATGCGCGGAAGCTGTTGTTGCGGTTTTCGCGGTGCCGGACTTGGATGACGTGGATGTTTTCGGCTTCGGCTTGGCCGGACCTGCACCGGGCGTTTGCGCGCAAATTTGCAACGCGGCTAGGAACAGCATCGCGGCGGTACTCAAAAATACGAATTTTTTCATTTCCCTTCCCTCTTTGCCATTATGACTAAACGACCGGCTTAATTTTTGCCGGCGGCATTCAATTCGCGGCTCACGCGTTCCACTTCTGACATGACACGCAGGGTATTTTCACCCAGAATCTTCCGCACGTCACTCTCGGAATAATCCTTCTTCAGCAAAGCTTCCGTGATGTATGGCAGTTTCGTGGCATCTTCCATGCCGTACGGCATGTTGGCGCCGTCAAAATCGGAACCAAGACCAACGTGATCGGCGCCGGCTACTTTTACCGCATGATCGATGTGCTCGATGATTTTTTCATAGTCCACACGCGGCAATTTGCCTTGCGCGACGTACTCGCGGGTGATGCGATCGCCTTCGAGTAGTTGGCAGGCTTCATTGTCGCCGCAGCGTTTGCTTACTTCCGCCTCGATGCTGGCGTTAATTTTGGGGTCGGCTTTTTCCGCGTTGCGAAATTCCTGACTGAGAAAACCAACGTGATAGTTGATGTGTACGACGCCGCCTTTTGCGGCCAGCGCTTTCATCATGTCGTCGGTCATGTTGCGCGGCGCGTCACAAATGGCACGGCAGGAGGAGTGCGAAGCGATCATCGGCGCTTTGCTGACCGCCAAAGCATCAGCAAAAGTTTTATCGCTGACGTGGGAAATATCCACCATCACGCCGAGGCGATTCATTTCGCGGACCACGTCTTTACCAAAGTCGGTGAGGCCATTGTGCGCGGCTTTGTCGGTGGAAGAATCCGCCCACTCATCGTTGCCGCTGTGCGTGAGCGTCATGTAACGAACGCCGAGCGCGGCGTAGGAGCGCAGGACGGCCAGGTCGCTGTCGATCATGTGGCCGCCTTCGACGCCGATCAATGCGGCAATCTGGCCTTTTTTGTGCGCTTCGCGAACTTCCGCGGCGGTTGTGGCGAGCGTGAGATCACGCTGATGCTTGCGCACCTGTTCGCGCACCGCATCGATTTGATCGAGCGCACGATGAACCGCTTCGGGGCCAGTGACTTTGCTGGGTATCCAGATGGAGAAGAAGATCGCGCCGAGGCCGCCTTCTTTCATACGCGGTATATCGATGCTGCCAGATGTAGCGCGATCGCCAAGATCAAATTTGCCGTCGAGCAGGCGCTGGGTGGTGTCGTCGTGCGTATCGACAATGATGGAAGAAAAATGCAGCTTGCGGGCTTTGTCAGAGATGGAAGAAGCGGAAATGGCCAAGCCGGCGATCGCCAGCAGAGATATCGAACCAACAGCCAGTACAAGTGCGCGCGTCATTTCTTCTCCAGGCGTGAACAGCGACGCCAGATTGTAATCGGAAAGCGGCACGTGCGGGATGGAAATGTTCTCGAGTATAAGGTTTGTGACGCAGCGAGCAACTAGCCCGCGAGCCAGCCAAAAAGCGATTGCTTCCACGCTTCGCGATTAATTTCGGCGAGCGATTCCGTCAGCGGAATGCCCTTGGGACACGCCAGCACGCAATTCTGAGCGTTGGCGCAGTCTTCGATCCCACCATTGCCCATCGCCGCGGCGAGGCGCTCCTTGGCGTGCATTTTGCCGGTGGGATGCATATTGAATAAGCGCACCTGGCTGAAAATCGCCGCGCCCATGAACGGATTGTGCTCGTTCACCTGCGGGCAGACTTCCAGACAATTGCCGCAAGTGATGCAGCGCGAAAGAGGGTAGCCCTTTTCCTGAATTTCGGGCGCCATGCGCGGGCCTTCGCCGAGATCATACGTGCCATCGATGGGAATCCAGGCTTTCACGCGCTTCAGACTTTCGAACATGAACTGCCGATCGACGGCGAGATCGCGCACGACGGGAAATTTTGACATGGGCTCAAGGCGAATGGGCTGCTCGAGTTGATCGACTAGCGCGGAGCAGGCCATGCGCGCCTTGCCATTGATGAGCATGGCGCAGGAGCCGCAAACTTCTTCCAGGCAATTGGAATCGTAGGAAACCGGAGTGGTTTGTTTGCCATCGCGGGTGATGGGATTTTCGCTGATGTCGCGCAGGCAAATGATCACGTTCATGTACGGACGCCATTGCAGGCGGAATTCTTCCCACCGCGCCGGCTCTTTCGGAGACGATTGGCGCTTTACCCGGACGATGACTTCTTTTTTGTCTGCCATATCAACCTCGCGTTACACAGTAAGACTCTTGCCCAAAAAGCGCGCCAGCTACTTCGCGGCGTCGTAGCGCCTTGGACGCGGCGGAATTTGCGAAATATCCACTGGCTCGTACGTCAGGCGGATTTCGCCATTCACAAATTTAGCGCGCGTGGTTTTCAGCCAGTTAGCGTCATCACGCTCGGGAAAATCAGGCTTAAAGTGCGCGCCACGCGATTCATTGCGTTGCAAAGCGCTCAGTGTAACTACGCGCGCGAGCAGAAGCATATTTTCGAGCTCACGGGCGAAATTCAGCGTCTGGTTGGACCATTTCGTGCGGTCGCTGAGATTTATTTTCCGGTAGCGCGCCTGCAAATCACGAATCTTGGAATCCGCCAATTCCAGGTTCTTGTTGATACGCGTAACGGTCACGTGCTCCGTCATGATGTCGCCAAGTTCGCGCCAGATGGTGATGGGATTTTCCGTGCCTTGATTGGAAATGAGCGCCTGGTTTTTCTCTTGTTGTCGTTTTTTCTCGTTGTCAAAAACGGTGGAGGAGACAGCCTCCGCGCTGTTTTGCAGATTGGCAGCGTACTTCACCGCGGCGGGACCGGCCAGCCCGCCCCCGAAAATGCATGAGACCAGCGAATTGGCACCCAGGCGGTTGGCGCCGTGATATTGGTATTCGCATTCGCCGGCGGCGTAAATGCCAGGAACGCTGGTCGATTGGTCCTGCCCGTTAATCCAGATGCCGCCCATGGTGTAGTGCATTGCTGGAAAAACCTGCATCGGTTCTTCGCGCGGGTCGACGCCAAGAAACTTTTCGTAAATTTCGAGAATGCCTTCGAGCTTGCGGTCGAGAGTTTCCCGCGGAATGTGCGTAACGTCCAGATAGACGGCCGCTTTCCCGCCAAGCCCGAGATGTTCCTGATACACGATGCGGTGAATGGCGCGCGTGGCGATATCGCGCGGAACGAGATTGCCGTACTTGGGATACCACTCTTCCAGAAAATAAAAGCGCTCGGCTTCCGGAATGGTGCGCGGAGCGCGCGTATCGCTGGGATTTTTCGGCACCCAGACGCGGCCACCTTCGCCGCGCGCCGATTCGCTCATCAAGCGCAGCTTGTCTTCGCCGGGAATGGCCGTCGGATGGACCTGGATGAATTCACCGTTGGCGTAGTCCACGCCTTGCTGGAAGAGCGCGGATTGCGCGGAGCCAGTGCACACAACGGAATTTGTGGAGCGTCCGAAGATCGCGCCAATGCCACCAGTTGCAAAAATTACCGCGTCGGCGGGATGCGTGGTGACTTCCATGGTGCGCAAATCCATGGCGCAAATGCCGCGGCAAACGCCGGATTCGTCGATCACCGCGGAGAGAAACGTGGAGCCTTCGAATTTTTTTACTTTGCCTTCGGATTCGTGGCGGCGGACTTGCTCATCGAGCGCATAGAGAAGTTGCTGGCCGGTGGTCGCGCCGGCAAAAGCGGTGCGGTGATACAGCGTGCCGCCGAAACGGCGATAGTCGAGAAGTCCTTCGGGCGTGCGATTAAACATCACACCCATGCGATCGAGAAGATCGATGATGCCGGGCGCGGCTTCGCACATGCGTTTAACCAGCGGCTGATTGGCGAGGAAATCGCCGCCGTAAATGGTGTCGTCAAAATGCTTCGCCGTGGTGTCGCCTTCGCCCTTTTGGTTTTTCGCAGCGTTGATGCCGCCCTGGGCGCAAACGGAATGCGACCGCTTCACCGGCACGATCGAAAACAGATCGACCGGCACTCCGGATTCCGCGACGCGGATGGTGGCCATCAACCCGGCGAGGCCGCCGCCGACTACGATGATTTTAGGCTGTCTCATTTGGGCAAGTACGACGCGAACGGATGCCAGTCCAGACGAAAACTGAGAATGATCAAAACTCCGACGACGCTGAATACGACGCCGATCAGTACGCCGAATTGCCCGGCGGCGCGTTGTGCGCGCGCGGTGGCGGCGAGTCCCCATTTACAAAGAAAATTCCAGATTCCGACGCCCAGATGAAATGAGGAAGCGAGAACTCCGACCACAAAAAATGCCAGATACCATGGATTACGCAAATCGTGCGCCACCGTGGCGTAAGTGGAGCGTCCGTGCGTGACCCAGCGCTCGGTGTATAAGTGCCAGCCGATATAGGCGAACGCGACGAGCCCCGTCCATCGCTGGAAGGTGTAAAGCCAATTGCGCACCCACGGATATTGCGAGACGTTCGATTTCCCGCGCAGCCAGATGTATACGCCGTAACCGCCGTGAAACAGCAGCGGCAGAAAAATAAAACCCCACTCCACGAACAGGCGGTATGGAATGGTTTGCAGATCTTCGGAAGTTTGATTATATTTCTGCGCGCTCACCAGAGCGGCGCTGTTGGACCAAAAATGTTCGGCGAGAAATGCCCCGACAGGAAGAATGCCTGTAAAAGAATGAAGTTTGCGGAGAAGGTAGCCTGAAGTTGCCTTGGTGGCCGTCGCGGACATGCCCTCTCCGCCGCGAAAGTCCCTTCCGAAGTCGCAAACATTGAAGGGCGCTGAGAAATCGCGGCAAAATCAGTATATGGAGTTGCCGGAAACGTTGCAAGTTGACGCGTCAGCAACGTTCAAAGTACGTTTGTATCGCGAAATTGCAGAATATTTTTTCGTGCACGCCAGAAAGGCCCTTGTACAATTTATAGTGCCGGTAGGATTCGCGCAGGACGCCACTGTGCCGCTCTCACTCCTCCCTGGAATTCTCAAATGAGCCTACGTTCAAATCTCGTGATCGAACTGGAGCGCCTTGCGAGTGCGCTGACCGACGACGCGTCGGAAACCACGAAACTCTCGCTGCAGTCCGTTGCCGAACGCATCGCCAAGACGCTGGGCGTGCGCAACGATGAAGTGGCCATTATGGGATTGTCCACCAAGTGGAAGCATTTATATTTTTTGGCTCCCGAAGGATTGAAAAACGTGGGCTTCATACCGTTATCGAGTAATTCCGCGCTAGCGGCGCGTACGGCGAAAGAAAGTCGCCCGGAGATCGATAACAAATTCGCGGTGGCGCGCCACGCCAGCGTTTTTGAAAGCGTGAAAGTCGGCGAGGAAACAACCCAGGCCATCCAGAAAATTATCAGCGCGCCGATTCTTTTTGAAGGCAAAGTCGTGGGGATCATTCAGATCAGCCGTAAAGCTCCAAACGCCGCGGCGGCCGGTCCGGATTTTACTCCGGCTGACTTGGGACAAGTTTTGGCGCTCTGCAAACCGCTCGGAAAATTGCTGCGGCACGTCGCGGGCGCGACAGAATAAAACGTGCTAGACAATTTTGATTCGTGTTCCTCCGCAATCTGCGCTGGAGTGCTGAAATTGCGTTGACACTGCGATACCTTCTTGTTACTTTTCCACAGCGGAAAAATTTTTCTGTTAACTCACTTACGGAGGCACGGCCAGCCGGCACATGGCATTTGTCGCTAAAAAGATTTTCCTCACCAAAGGCGTCGGGAAACATCGCGAAAGGCTTTCTAGTTTTGAGTTGGCCTTGCGTAACGCAGGAATCGCGGCGTGCAACATCGTTCGTGTCTCATCAATTTTTCCTCCTAACTGCAAACTCATCTCGCGCAGCGAAGGGCTGAAGCACATAAAGCTTGGGCAAGTGGCTTTTACTGTGATCAGCGAAAATTCCACCAAGGAAGCGCACCGCCTGATCGCCGCGAGCATTGGATTGGCGCTGCCCAGCGATAAATCCATGTACGGATATTTGTCGGAACATCATTCTTTCGGGGAAACCGAAGAAGTGGCTGGCGAGTATGCGGAAGAACTGGCGGCGGAGATGCTGGCCACGACTCTGAACGTGGAATTCGATCCGGATCTTTCCTTCGACGAGAAAAAAGAGGTCTACCGCATTTCGAACAAGATCGTTCGCACGATGAACGTCACGCAATCCGCGGTGGGTGATAAACGCGGCGTGTGGACCACGGTTCTGGGCGCGGCCATTCTGATTGGCGAAGACGATTAAACGTCTTCACTTTCCAAAACTTTCCTACAAATTCAAAATCAGGGATTCGCGGCAGGAACGCTGAGGGCGTTTCTGCGTGACCTGCTTCCAACCGCACATTTTAAAATTGATTTATCGTTGCCTGATAGCTGAGTGCGCTTATTTGCCTTTGAAATAACCGACGCGGTCTAGAACCGCTCCCACGATAAGCGGCAAAGCCACGGTGGCGTCATCAAAAACTTCCGCAAAAAGACCGCCTTCGTGCGGCGGAACGAATTTCCCCCAAGAAACCGCTTCGGTGTAGGTGCTGCCGCTGAGCCCGCCCCAGTGAACCGGCTCCGGGCAAACGCGCACGCCGTAGTTGTACCGCTTCAGCGGAAGTTTTTTGTAGCCGCGGCGCGCCAGCAACTCCGCATACACGCCAAATTGTTGTGTCCAGTTGCGCGGCACGCCGCCGCCGATAGTGAAAATGCCCATGCGATCCGTCGCTAACATGATGTCCGCAAATTTCTCGAAGTCTTCGAAGGGGTCGAAGCGCAGCAGCGGGCGTTTTTTGTTCTGACGCGCGATTTTGTGGAGAGCAAAATCGATGCCGAGTTCGGAATCAGTAAACGCCGGAACAAAAACCGGAACATTGTACTCGAAAGCAGACTTCAGGATTCCCCGCCCTGGCATCGTTTTGTGCAGGTACTCGCCGATGCGGCGATGCACTTTCCAGCTGCACACAATTTCCTCGTCATCCCACTCGGTCAGGATGCGGTCCATCACTTTTTCAACGTGATCGAGATTCGTTTCCGGCTCGAGTGAATCGTATACGCGGTTGTAGCCCGCTTGAAAAAGCTGCTCATCGTCCATTTTATCGTCGTAGCGAAAATGCGAAAGCCCGGTAGCTTCGACCAGGCCGTGGGCCATCAGCGCACCGGTGGAGACGACTGCTTTTACGATGCCGGATTCAATCAGGTCGCAAAAAATAAGCCCCATTTTCCCGACGGTGAGCGCGCCGGAGAGGGTCATGACCACAAAGCACTTTTTATCCCGCGCCATCGCTTCCAAAACATCCGCGGCATCGCCAATCTGGCGCCCGGTGAACGCGGTGTTGCCCATGGCACGAACCAATTCGTCGATAGTTCGGCATTTCGACAGGTCCAGCGGGAAAATTGGCCGCAACTTATCTTTCACCGGATCATGCAGCACCCGGCCGGTTGCGGTTTTCTTTTGCTGCTTCGCCATTGCGTCTCCTCGATTGAAATGCAACACGACTGTACAGAACGACGGCCTGCGATCGCAACGCGCGATTCATTCCCGCGAGCGCATTGAACTTAGGGGAGATTGATAGTACAAACGCGGCGAGAAAGGAAGAACAAAACGCCGGACCAGCGCGTGAGCACGGGCGTGTTAAAATAAATTCATGGCGGATAAATTTACCATCGGATTGGTGCAGATGAAATGCACGAAGGATGCGGAAGAAAATCTTACGCATGCTATCGAACGAATCCGCGAAGCGGCGGCGCGCGGCGCGCAGATCATCTCATTGCACGAACTGTTCCGCAGCGAATATTTTTGCCGCAAGGAAGACGCGGAATTATTCAACCTGGCAGAAGCGGTGCCGGGTCCGGCCACGGACAAATTGTCGCTTATCGCCAAGGAATGCCGGGTGGCGCTGGTGGTTTCGCTATTCGAACGGCGCGCGGCGGGAATTTATCACAATACCTGCGCGGTGCTGGATGCGGACGGAAGTTTTCTGGGGAAATACCGGAAAATGCATATCCCCGATGATCCACTGTATTACGAAAAATTTTATTTCACTCCCGGGGATCTGGGATTCCCTAATTTCGATACGAAATACGCGCGCATCGGCGTGCAGATTTGCTGGGACCAATGGTATCCGGAAGGCTCGCGCGTTACCGCGTTGAGCGGCGCGCAGGTGATTTTTTATCCCACCAGCATCGGCTGGCATCCACATGAGAAGGCGCAATTTGGCGCCGCGCAACTGGATGCCTGGAAAACCATTCAACGCAGCCACGCGATTGCGAACGGCGTTTACGCCGCGGTGGTGAACCGCGTGGGATTTGAAGGCGGAACGGCAAGTGGTGACGCTGGTCTGGAGTTTTGGGGGAATTCTTTCGTCGCCGATCCGTTTGGTGAAGTAATTTCGCAAGCCGCGGCCGACCGTGAAGAAATTCTGGTCGTCGAATGCGATCCGGCGAAGAGCGAAGATACGCGCCGCAACTGGCCGTTTCTGCGAGACCGCCGCATTGACGCGTATCAGCCGATTCTGAATCGCTGGCTTGCGGAATAATGGTCCACTCCTCAACGCGACGTTCCACGGCGCAACGTTCCTTATCGCAACAATCACCGGCGCCAAACGATCTTTCCTACCGCATGCCTGCCGAGTGGGAACCGCATGAGGCCACATGGCTGGGTTGGCCTCATGAATTGACGGATTGGCCAGGGAAATTCGCACCCATTCCCTGGGCCTTCGCGGAAATTGTTCGGCTGCTCTCAACGGTCGAGCGTGTTTATCTTCTGGTTGAAAGTCGTGGAGCTGAATCGCGTGTACGAAATATCCTGCAGCAGTCGGGTGCGAATCTTAAAGCCGTCGATTTCTTACGGGTGCCGACAGATCGCGGGTGGATGCGCGATTCCGGCCCAATCTGCGTTAACAATCCCGCAGGCGATGTTGCGTACAATCATTTCGCGTTCAACGGATGGGCGAAATATTCCAATCACAAAAAAGATGCGATGGCGGTCACCAAAGCGAATCGCCAATTAAAACATCGCGTGTGGCAACCGGTTCATAAAGGACGCCGCGTGGTGCTGGAAGGCGGAAGCATCGATGTAAACGGTAAAGGAACGCTGCTGACCACCCAGGAATGTTTACTCAGCACGACGCAGGAACGCAATCCGGGATTCGCGCGCCAAGATTACGAGGAGATTTTTCATAACTACCTGGGAGTTCGCAACGTCCTCTGGCTGAATAAAGGCATTGCCGGGGACGACACGCACGGACACGTAGACGATCTGGCGCGTTTCGTAAATCCGACGACGATTGTGACGGTTGTCGAGGACGACCGTACGGATGCGAATTACACGCCGCTGCAGGAAAATCTACGCTTGCTGAAACAAATGTCGGATCAGGACGGACAGGCCTTGCGAATCGAAATACTTCCGATGCCCAAGGCGATATATTTTGATGGACAGCGCCTGCCGGCAAGCTACGCAAACTTTTACATCGCCAATCGCTTGGTAATCGTGCCTACGTTCAACGATCCCAACGATCGCGTGGCGTTGAACAAGCTCTCAGATCTTTTCCCGGACCGTGAAGTTGTGGGCATCGCGTGCCGTGACCTGGTTCTGGGACTCGGAACTCTGCACTGCATGACGCAACAACAACCCTCCTCGCGCAGAAGTGCCCGAAGCTGAAGTAGCCATCAAATTACGTGGCCGCCGACTAGGTCGTGATTGAGACTCCGTTAAGTTGGAACCGAATAACTCTATTTTGATAGACTAAGCATCAACGTAAACGAGTTGTTTCACGATTTCGCAAACGGAGGCGCAATGCTTGCGACAGCGGTAGTTGCATTTTTCCAAACGAGGGTCGCAGAAGTGGATTATCAACGCGGCATCATTGCGTGGCTGCTGATTGGATTAATCGCGGGATGGCTGGCCGGCAAAATTTCACGCGGCGCGGGATATGGTTGTATTACGGATATCGTGCTGGGCCTGGTGGGCTCGCTCCTCGGCGGTTGGATATTGACGCGTCTTGGAATTCTGGGCGGCGGATTTATCACTTCACTTGCCGCGGCGACACTTGGCGCGGTAATCCTGGTCTCGATCGTTCACCTTATCGCCGGAAAGCGCTAGGCCGGCGCAACGCCAGCGCATCCAGCAACGCGCGGCGCTACTTGAGTACCAGCAAAAGTACCTGGCCGAGTACTGAGTCAACATTGGGATCACGCAGTCTCCCCCACTGGTGGCCTTCTATATTCGATGTTTTGGCGCCTTACGAGCCCCCGGCGGGCGTTGATCGGGTCTTTACCGCACTATGATAGGATTCACAAACGCGTCTCGGAGATGACGCTTCATTGAACAAGAGTTTGCAATCCCTCACGGCAATCCCCCTCGGTGGTCTCGGCGAATTTGGCATGAACATGATGGCCCTGCGATTTGGCGACGATATTCTCGTCATCGACGCAGGCATGATGTTCCCGGAGTCGGAGTTGCTGGGCGTCGATCTGGTAATTCCGGACATTACCTATCTGAAACAAAATCGCGCGCACGTACGCGCCATTGTGCTGACGCACGGCCACGAGGATCACATCGGCGCATTGCCGTACATTCTGCGCGACCTGAATGTCCCGGTGTACGGAACGCGGTTTGCCCTGGCGCTGGTGAAAAAACGGCTCGAAGAAGCTGGCTTGCTGCAATCGACCACGCTGCGAGAGGTCATTTCCGGGAGAACGGTCGAAATCGGGCCGTTTGAAGTTGAGTTTATTTCCGTCACGCACAGCACCATCGATTGCGTGGCGCTTGCGGTGCGCACGCCGGCCGGGGTCATCATTCACACCGGCGATTTTAAAATCGATCAAACACCGGTGGGCGGCGCGCCATTTGATCTGCATGCCTTCGCGCGTTACGGCAACGAAGGCGTGCTGGCGTTGTTCAGCGATTCAACAAACGTGGAGCGACCGGGATTCACGCCGTCGGAGCGCGCCATCGTGCCGCGCATCGAAGAGCTTTGCCGCTCCGCGCCGCGCAGGGTAATTTTGTCGTGCTTTGCGTCCTCCATTCATCGGATTCAACAGATTATTGATATTGCTTCTCGCGTCGGCCGCAAAGTGGCGTTCGTGGGCCGGAGCATGGTTGATAACGTAGAGATCGCGCACTCACTGGAATGCTTGCGTATTCCGGATGGCATGGTCGTGCGGCCGCAGGATATTCGCGGCTTCGATCCCAAGAAAATCGTCATCCTGGCAAGCGGCAGCCAAGCCGAGCCGATGTCGTCTCTTTCGCGCATCGCCGTGGACAATCACCGGTTCGTCTCCGTGGATGAAAATGACAGCGTGATTCTTTCCGCGCGCATCATTCCCGGCAACGAAAAAGCGATTTTCCGCATGTTGGATCACATGTTCCGCCGGCGCGCGCTGGTGTATTACGACAATTCCGCGGGGACCATTCACGTTTCCGGGCACGCCAGCCAGGAAGAACAAAAACTTCTGCTGCAACTGGTGAAGCCGAAATATTTTATTCCCGTGCACGGAGAATATCGCCACCTGTTCAGGCATGCGGCGCTGGCCCATCAACTTGGTTGCGTGTCCGGCGAAATTTTACTGCTCGAAGACGGCAAGACCATCGAGTTCACGGAAGAGGGCGCATTTCGCCGCGAACCGGTGACTGCAGGACGCGTCTGCGTGGATTCCGGCTCGCTCGAAGAAATCGAAGAAGTAGTGATACGCGACCGCAAGCATCTTTCGGAAGACGGCGTTGTTGTCTCCATCATCGCCATCGACAAGCACACCGGCAAAATGGAATCGCATCCGGAAATCGTCACGCGCGGCTTGATGAGCGACAACGGCCAGGAACTGATTGCCGGCGCGCGCGCCGTGATCATGAACACCGTGGAGCAGTCTAACGCGGAAGAAAAATCCGACTGGGGCGTTATTAAAGAGAAAATTCGCGTCGACCTGAAGCGCTATATCAACAAGCACACGTCGAAGCGGCCGCTTATCCTGCCGGTCATCCTGGAAGTCTAGCGCGGTCGTTTTTTCATGAGTGATTCGAGCCCTACATCACAAAGAACTGTGACCGGTGGAAGCGCGCCGGGTGCGCCGCCCGTTACTCCCTCCTCGAGATTCGGACAGGCAGCCTTCATATTTATTTTCATCACCGTGCTGCTGGACTTTCTGGCCTTCGGCATCATCGCTCCCGTCCTGCCGAACTTGATCATTCAGTTTGAAAGCGGCAACATCGCCCGGGCCGCAAGCATTACCGGTTACTTCGCGTTTGCATGGGCCACCATGCAATTTATTTTTTCTCCCGTGCTGGGCGCGTGGTCCGATCGCTTCGGGCGCCGGCCGATTATCCTGATTTCGTGCGCCGGTCTGGGTTTCGATTATATTTTGATGGCGCTGGCGCCCACGCTCGGCTGGTTGTTTGTAGGCCGCCTGATTTCCGGAATCACCACCGCAAACATTTCGACGGCGTTCGCCTACGTAACGGACGTGACAGCGCCCGAACGTCGAGCCAAACAGTTTGGGATGGTCAGCGCGGCATTCGGGCTGGGATTTATCATTGGTCCGGCGGTCGGTGGCTTGCTCGGAAATGTTCACTTGCGGCTTCCCTTCTGGATTGCCGCGGGACTCAGCCTCACCAACGCGCTGTACGGATTTTTTATTTTGCCGGAGTCGTTGCCCAAGGAGCGCCGCTCCAAGAGCGCGTGGCACATGGCCAATCCACTCGGCTCGTTGAATGTTTTGCGTTCTCATCCGGAACTTGGCGGACTGGCCATCGTCACGGCGCTTTATTATTTGGCGCACCAGGCGCTGCCAGGTATTTTTGTACTCTACGCAGATTATCGCTACGGCTGGAGCGAACGGACCATTGGCTTGTCGCTGGCTGCGGTGGGCGTGTGCGTCAGCCTGGCGTCCGGATTTCTTGTTGGGCCTTTTGTAAAACGGTTTGGCGAGCGGCGCAGCCTTCTTGCCGGGCTGATCTTCGGTTTCCTGGCCTTCTTCGGATTCGCTCTGGCATCGAAGGGCTGGATGATGTTTGCTTCCATTCCGCTCATCGCGCTGTGGGGAATCGCCGGGCCGGCCATGCAATCGCTGATGTCGCAGAGGGTGGATCCGACGTCTCAAGGCAAACTGCAAGGAGCCATCAACAGCCTGCGCTCGGTCACTGGAATGATTGGACCGCTCCTTTTCACGCAGGTATTCGCGATGGCCATCGCACCGCACGTAAAGGTGCATATACCGGGCGCTCCGTACTTCGTAGCCGCCCTGCTGATGCTCGCCAGTTTCACGGTGGCGTACGCGGTGGCGCGTCCTGCCGTGAAGGTTCGGGCGCAGGCGATCTCGACGGATCTGGCTTGAAGCCACCCGTAAAAGCGGCATCGGCTCTCCGCTCCGATTTCGAAAAAGGAAACCTTCAGGAACGATGTCATCCGTGCGATTGCGGAGGGATGCTAGTATTTTTTGGTACGCCTAGAGCGCCGAAACAATCGGATGGCAATGAACAGCCCACGATTCAGCGTCATCATCACTAGTCACAATCAGCGCGGGTACATAACCGACGCGGTGAATTCGGCGTTGACACAGGGCTGCGCGGATAAAGAGATTATCGTCGTGGACGATGCGTCGAGCGATGGCTCGCCTGCGACCCTGAAGAAGTACGGCGACAAGATTCGCCTGGCTGCTTTTCAGACCAACCAGGGCGCCAATACCGCGCGAAACTTGGGCGTCGCGATGGCCAAGGGAGAGTATTTTGTTTTCCTCGATGGCGACGATGTTTTGCTGCCGTGGGCCCTGGATGTTTACAACCGCATTGTCGATGCGCGGAAGCCAAAAATTATTCTGAGCTCCATGAACTGGTTCGAAGGCCCGTTGCCGGAAGTAAAGCAGGAAGAAACGCCCCACCGGCTTGAATTCGCCGAATATAAATATCTCTTCAAGAGGGACCGGCGGTATCAGGCAGGCGGAAGTGCCATTATCGTGGAGAGACAGACGTTTCAGAGTACGGGAGGCTGGACGGACGGTTTCTTTCCGCTGGACGATGTCGACTTACTGATGAAGCTCGGATATTCGGGGCCGACGGTACAAGTTCTTTCTCCATTCACAATTAGATACCGCATTCACTCCAGTAACACGCGGCACCAGGTGCCTAAGATGATCGGAGCCTTATATAAGGTGATCCAAAAGGAACGATCGGACGCGTACCCCGGGGGGCCCGAACACCGATTCGATAGATATGCGGTCATCGGCGCCCCGGTCTTGTTTTGGACTAAATCCGCATATCGAGCTGGGCTTTATAGGACGGCCATGGGAGTGATGTGGACCGGGTGGCCAATGTTCCTAGCCGCATCGGCCCGGAAGATGAAGACGGTGATCGGCGGAGCGACACGCGCCGAGGAAATTGCAATAAACAGCTCCCCATCGGCTTAGGACGCGCGGCATCTCGAATTTGGTATTGGACCAGCCGCGGCTGGCTACTAGGACCCGGCCATTACTCGCTGATCAATACCCAACCTCCTGTATTGCGCCTGATAAGGCGATCGAGTAATTTTCACACCATGATGGGCCAATAACGTCCATGAAGGCCATAACTTGTCCAAATTGCCGTAGCTCGCGAATCCGGCGATCCAAGCGCAATCCGGGCGAGAAATTCTTCCTCCCGGTGGTATTGCGGCGCCCATTTCGTTGCGAGGATTGTGTGGATCGGTTTTATGGCTGGATCTGGAGCGCGCCGTCCGCCCTGCCGGAACGCGAGCCCGATGGTAACGTTCATTCAGTTGGCACATCCTCTTTCGCTCTGCGTTCTGGATTCCATCGGTCACGCGCTTGGCGGCGAAAATTTGCCAACACCTTGGGTTTAAGCCGCGCCCAACAGTTGTTTCCCGTAGCAGTCAGGTCATGGCTTAATAAGCCCATGCAACGCCTTGTGCCGCAGCCTGCGATGCCAGCGACGATGTTGCAAGCTGCTATTCAAACTCCCGTTGACCCTGCTGTGCCAGCAGCTTCGGGCACTCTTGACAAGGGCAAATTTATGCCGGAAGTTCTGGGTGTAATTCTGGAGATCAAGCACGAAGACACTTTGACTAAACCGGTTGTTTAGATTGCTGGTTTTTTTTCGCGATTCCCCAAGCATGGTTCTCTGAAGCGCCATTCAAATACCGTATCGCCAACGTTGGGTCCGACAGCCATAATCCACATCCTTCAATCGCTGAATTTCCCCCCCCAAATGCCTTGCCCCGCTTAATTTTGCCAGCTTGCCTCGGCCGTTGTACGGGTATAGGCTTTCCTTCGCGGGCGATTATCCTGGAGCGCAGCTACGCTTCGCGCACAAGGACTTCGACCGGGAAGCCCGGCGATCTTCGGCGCACATCCACAAATCGCGACCGCAAACCGAAATTCGCAACACATAGGAGGTAGGGATGGCTACGGCAACTACGGTGATGGAACCGAATGTAAAAATTAATGCCACGAAACTTTTAATCAACGGGCAGTGGGTCAACAGCGCTTCGGGGAAAACGTTCCCCTCTATAAATCCCTCTACTGGTGACGTGCTGACGCAGATAGCCGAAGCGGATGCGCCTGACGTGGATAAAGCAGTTGCCGCTGCGCGCGCGGCCTTTGAAAAAGGCGCATGGCGCAAGATGACCGCCTCGCAGCGCGGCAATTTGATGTACAAGCTCGCGGACCTGATCGAAAAAAACGCCGACGAGTTGGCGCAACTCGAAGCGCTGGATAACGGCAAACCGTACAGCGTGGCACGCGCTGCCGATCTGCCGCTGACGATTGCCTGTTATCGCTACTACGCGGGATGGGCGGACAAGCTGCAGGGCAAAACCATCCCGGTGAACGGAAATTTTTTCACTTACACCAGGCATGAGCCCGTGGGAGTCGTCGCGCAGATCATTCCCTGGAATTTTCCGCTGCTGATGCAAGCGTGGAAGCTGGGCCCCGCGCTGGCCACTGGTTGCACGGTGGTGATGAAGCCCGCGGAGCAGACTCCTCTATCCGCGTTGCGTGTCGGCGAACTGGCACTCGAAGCGGGCTTCCCTCCGGGCGTGCTGAATTTGTTGCCCGGCTACGGACCGACCGCGGGCGCGGCGCTGGCTCGCCATATGGATGTCGATAAGGTCGCCTTCACCGGATCAACCGAAGTGGGCCACTTGATCATGAAAGCGGCGGCGGAATCCAACCTGAAGCGCGTCACACTGGAGTTGGGCGGCAAGAGCCCCAACATTGTGTTCGCCGACGCGGATATGGATAAGGCCATTGAAGGCTCGCACTTCGCCCTTTTTTTCAATCAGGGGCAGTGCTGCTGCGCCGGTTCGCGCACCTTTGTGGAAGATAAGTGCTACGACGAGTTCGTGGAAAAGAGCGCCGCTCGCGCGAAAAAGCGCACGGTGGGCAATCCCTTCGACAAAAATACCGAGCAAGGACCGCAAGTAGACCAGGAGCAATTCACCAAAGTGATGGGCTACATCGACTCCGGCAAGCAGCAGAAAGCCAAGCTGATGGCCGGCGGCAATCGCGTGGGCGACAAAGGATTTTTCATCGAGCCCACTGTTTTTTCTGACGTGAATGACGATATGAAAATTGCGCAGGAAGAAATTTTTGGCCCGGTGATGTCGATCCTGCGCTTTAAGGACCTCGGCGAAGTTGTGGAGCGCGCCAATAAATCGCTGTACGGTCTGGCTGCCGCCGTGTGGACCAAGGACATCAGCAAGGCTCACGCGATTGCCGACAACGTTCGTGCAGGCACGGTGTGGGTGAACTGCTACGACGTATTTGACGCTGCCGCTCCGTTCGGCGGATTCAAGCAATCCGGCATTGGCCGCGAACTCGGCGAGTACGGGCTTGCAAACTACACGGAAGTTAAAACCGTAACTATAAAGTTGTAGCTGTCTAGGTTGGTCGAGCCGTGCGCGGTGAAAAACCGCGCCGGGATTCGTGTGTAAACTCGCGTGCCTTCCGACATACATATCCGGGCTTACCAGCCACACGATTTTCCGGCGTTGCATAAACTCGATCAGGCTTGCTTTGCCTCGGGAATTGCCTACTCCAAGAACACCCTGCGTTATTTTTTGGATCTGGAATCTTCGGCGTGTCTGGTGGCGGAAATCGAGAGAGATGTAGCGGGATTCGTGGTGAGCGAAGTCGATGCGCCGCTGGCGCACATCATCACGCTGGATGTTGCCGAGCGGTATCGCCGAAACGGAGTGGGATCGCTGTTACTTGCTGCTGCGGAAGAGCGCCTCGCTGCGCAAGGGGTGCGCTCCGTATTGCTCGAAACCGCCGTCGACAACGAAGCTGCGATTGCCTTCTGGCAACGACACGGTTATCGGACCCATGGTAGATTGAAACGCTACTACCTGGGTCGCATCGACGCGTACGAAATGCAGAAAACACTTCCCTACCCACCGGAACGAATCGATGACAGATAAGGATGACCCGTCGCAGAGGCTTCATCTATTCGCGACGTAGCGATGCTAAACTGAATTTCGATCGCACGCGGTCGCGGCGACGTCCGTTTTACACGAGACAAATCTCCGGGGTGACTATTGCACGATTATTTGTTGTCGGTGGTGCTGGGAATCATCGAAGGACTCACGGAATTTCTGCCGGTCAGCTCCACGGCGCATCTACGCATCGCAGAAGCGCTTTTGCACATCAGTTTAAAGAGCGGCTACTGGAAGATGTACACCATCTTCATCCAACTGGGCGCCATTTTGTGTCTGCCGGTTTATTTCCGTGAACGTATCCGACAATTACTTTCGACATTTCCGCGCGGACCGAAGGGCGATCGCACCGCTTTAACGCACCCTTTAGGTCTGATCATGATTGCTTTCGTAGTTACCGCTATACCGGCATTTTTGCTGACGAAGGTGATCGGCAAAAATTTAGAAAGCCTGTACGTAATGGGCTCTTCTCTGCTGGTTGGCGGAATCGTGATGTGGATCGTCGACGCCATGAACGCGAAGTCGGAAGCGGCGGGAGAAAAGTGCGGCGTAACTGGCCGCATACCTATCTGGCGCATGGATGCCATGAGCCTTGGACAAGCAGTGTGGATTGGGGCGTGCCAAATCTTGTCCGCGGTATTTCCGGGAACTTCGCGTTCCATGTCCACTATAGCGGCGGGTCAACTGGCGGGCATGTCGCGCGCGTCGGCGTTGGAATTTTCTTTTTTCCTCTCGATCCCCACCATGGTGGCAGCCACGTGTTACGACTTGCTGAAATCAGTGATGGGCAAAACGGAAAATCCCATCGGGGTTTCGCAGATCGATTCGCATCAATGGATCGTTTTAGCGATTGGTTTCGTGGTCTCGTTCATTGTGGCCTATGGCGCGGTCGCGTGGTTCATGGCCTGGGTGAGAAAACGTGGATTTGCCCCCTTCGCCGTCTATCGCATTATCGTGGGGATCGCCGTGCTCGTCTGGGCGTCGCGGCTCTCCGGATAGACGGCGGCACCAATTGGCAAATTATTTTTTCTTCTGATCCCAACACACACGGAAACATCATCGAAACATCGCCGGTAAAAGTATTTGTCCCATCGGCCCCCTTTGGTATCATCGTGTTGTTCGATTCCTCCAAGCGGGCACGCGTTAGCGCCAACGAGTCCGCCGCGACACTCAGCCTTCCCCAAAAGCTGAGGTGAAAGACTTGCGCTTCCTGACTCCTACTGAGAATAAACGGCTCAACGAGCTGATAGGTTTTTTGTGTATCACGCTGGCCATTCTGACGGCGCTGGCGTTGATTTCTTATTCCCCGCACGATGCGGCCTGGAATGTCAGCTCCAACGCGCCAGATGCCGCGGTTACTCGCAATTGGATTGGACCGGCCGGATCCTATGTGGCCGATGTGTTATTTCAAGTCTTCGGATTCGCAGCTTTTCTGCTGCCGATCGCGATGGCCATCGTGGGATGGCGATGGTTCAAACATCGCATCATCGATTCCCAGATAGCTACGATCGCCGGTTATATTCTGCTGCTGCTCGCGCTGCCTTCCCTTCTTACCTTGTGGCATTTTCCGGAGGTGCGCGGCACGGTGCCTCCCGGCGGGATGCTGGGTTCACTGGTTTCCGGCGGGCTGCAAACCGGGTTTAATCCCCTGGGCGCAAATTTAGTCGCCATTGCATTGCTGCTGACCGCACTGTTCATGACTACGCGATTTTCGTTTACAGGCGCGCACGCGTGGGCCAGTGGCACGAAAGGCCCGCTCGGCGCGGTTGAAAAACTGGGGATTTTGCAGAAAGCTCAGGCGCGCTGGCAAGCGTGGCGATCGGGCCGCGAGCAGCAGGAGAATCGCCGGCGCGTTGCCGAAACGCGAATTTCGGGCCGCAAGCCGGTGAATCCGCAGTCGCTGGGGAATTCCAGCGCTTCGAACGACGCTTCTAAAGCGATTGAACTGGCGGATGGAAGCGATGTCTTCAAATCGAAGGCGCAGGAAGCGGAAGAGCTGGAAGAACGCAGGGAAAAGGACCGTGGTTACAAGGCGCCGATATTTGTAATGGATCGCGAGCCCGAAAAGCCCACGTCGAAGAAACTTGTTGAACCCAAAATTGCCAAAAGCAACACAAATTACAAATTGCCCTCCGTGTCTTTGTTGCGCGAAGGCGAGCGCAGCCAGAAGCTTGATGAGGCAGAATTAAAAGAGCGCGCCAGGGCCATCGAAGCAAAATGCCAGGAATTTGACGTGCAGGGCCGAGTAACGCAGATCAATCCCGGCCCGGTGGTTACCACCTTCGAATTCAAGCCGGAAGCGGGCATCAAATATAGCCGCATCATCGGCCTGACCGAAGATTTGTGCCTGGCACTGCAGGCGGAATCGATTCTGATCGAGCGCATACCGGGCAAATCCACCATCGGCATTGAAGTGCCGAACCTGAATCGCCAGACCATCGCGCTGCGCGAGATTATCGAAGCGCCGGAGTTCGTTAACTCACCGAGCAAGCTGACGCTGGCGATGGGACGCGATCTACACGGCAGGATTCGCGTTACGGATCTTGCGGCCATGCCGCATTTGCTGATTGCCGGATCGACCGGCACCGGCAAGAGCGTGTTCATCAATTCGCTGATGATGTCCATCTTGTACAAAGCGAGCCCCGACGAAGTAAAAATGGTGCTGGTGGATCCCAAGCGCCTGGAATTGAACCTGTACGAAAACATTCCTCATTTGATTGCCCCGGTGGTCACCGATCCCAAAATCGCGTCCAACGTTTTACGCAACGCCACACGAGAAATGGAAAACCGCCTGAAATTATTGGCGCAGCGAGGCGTCAGAAACATCGAGCAGTACAATCGCACCTTCCAGAAGCAGCAATCGCTTTCGCTTTTTGAAAATGTAGAAGAGAGCGAACACAAGCCGCTTCCCTACCTGGTGATTATTATCGATGAGCTCGCCGACCTGATGATGGTGGATATCAACAATGTGGAAGAGTCCATCACGCGATTGGCGCAAATGGCGCGCGCCGTGGGCATTCATTTGATTCTGGCCACGCAGCGTCCCTCGGTGGACGTGATTACTGGATTGATTAAAGCCAATTTCCCGGCGCGTATTTCCTTCCGGGTAGCCAGCAAAGTGGATTCCCGCACCATTCTGGATTCCAACGGTTCGGAATCGCTGCTCGGCAAAGGCGACATGCTGTACCTGCCCGCTGGTTCGGCGCGGCTGCACCGCATTCACGGGCCGCTGGTCAGCGAGGACGAGATTGTTTCCGTGTGCGACTTCTGGCGCCAGCAGGCGCAGGCGAAGTACAACGAGCAACTCCTGGAAGCGCCGAAAGATGAAAACGGAAAAGTGGAGACTTCGTCGGGCGCGGGAGAAACGGCTGGAGGAGAAGAAGTCGACGACGATCTTTACCAAGACGCCGTGCGCGTGGTTTGCGATGCAGGCCGCGCGTCCACATCCACGTTGCAGCGCCGCCTACGCATCGGCTATGGCCGCGCCGCCCGCTTGATCGACTTGATGGAAAAGGACGGCATCGTCGGACCGCCCGAAGGCACCAAGCCCCGCGAAGTGTTGAAGAACCGCGCGTGGATGCGCGAATTCGACGAATCCGCGCAGGAATAATCGATCACTGACGAACTTACTCTGGCAGATATGGCTTGGTTCCCTCTCCAGCCGCAGCGAATTTTCGTGCGATCATTTGACACAACCACACGCCGACTCTAGAATTTGTTCAGTGCCGGGGTAGCTCAGTGGTAGAGCGCCGCCCTGAAAAGGCGGGCGTAGCCAGTTCGATTCTGGCCCCCGGCACCACTCATCCGCGCAGGTCTTTACTTCAAATCAATCCAGCGTCGAGATTTGCAGTCCTCTTGGCGCCTAGGCCAGCGACGCCATGTCGATGACGAAGCGGTATTTCACGTCACTCTTGAGCAACCGTTCATACGCTTCATTGACCTGTTGAATTTTAATCATTTCAATGTCCGCGGTGATTCCTTTATCGGCGCAAAAATCGAGCATCTCTTGCGTTTCGCGAATTCCGCCGATGCCGGATCCCGAGAGGCTGCGGCGATTCATCAGCAAGCTGAAGGCAGCCACCGCCAATGGTTTTTCCGGCGCGCCGACCAGCGTCATGGTGCCGTCCAGTTTCAACAATTGCAGGTACGCGTTCAGGTCATGGTCCGCGGAAACGCAATCGAGAATGAAATCGAAACTGGAGGCGTGTTTCTGCATCTCGGCTTCGTTTTTCGATATGATCACTTCGGAAGCGCCGAGGCGAATGGCGTCCGCGGTTTTGTTGGGAGAAGTTGTGAATAACACGACATGCGCTCCCAACGCTTTGGCGAACTTTACCCCCATGTGCCCAAGACCACCGAGCCCTACGATCCCGACTTTTTGCCCCTTGCCGACCTTCCAATGATGCAGCGGCGAATACGTGGTGATGCCCGCGCAGAGTAGCGGCGCGGTACCAGCGGGATCTAATCCGTTCGGAACGCGCAAGACATAGTTCTGATCTACAACGATACTGTCCGAGTAGCCGCCATACGTAACCCCGCCGAGAATCTTGTCCTCGCCGTTGTACGTTAAAGTCATGCCGTTCTGGCAATACTGCTCTTCCCCGGCGAGGCAATTGACGCACTTTCTGCAGGAATCGACCATGCAACCGACCGCCGCGATATCGCCTTCCTTCAGTTTTTTCACGGCGCTACCGGTCTTTACGACGCGGCCGACAATTTCATGCCCGGGCACGCACAGATAAGTGGTGGGCATGAACGTTTGCCACTCATTTCGCACCTGATGCAGGTCCGAATGGCACACGCCACAATAAAGGATCTCGATTTGCACATCCTGAGGGCGGGGGGAGCGGCGTTGGAAGCTATAGGGCGCCAAGCCGGACGTGGCGGATTGCGCTGCGAACGCTTTCGCCACGAAGGTCTGCGGTTTCTGAGTATCTTTTGCCACTTGTTGAGCTGCGTCGGTCATTTTTTCTCCGTATTAAACGTACAGGAACATACTCGATACTTTATGATGCACGCGCTAGGTTATTTGGCAAATCTCGAATGGCGAAACGCGCTCGATTTTGATTTGTGCCGCAGAGTGATTCCTGCGGGATGCCGGTCACTTCCCCACTCCCAAGGTCTTCCCGATGGGCACGAGTGTACCCCCACCCGGGTGTTTTTTGCGCAAAGAGTCCATAATGTGTTGAAAACAAAGCGCGACGCTGGCAGAAAGTGCGAAAGAGTTCGTAAAGGACTGGTGCTAAAGGAGATAGGTATTGGGGGGCGGCTTGGAAGGGCAAGATTCGCGTGAAGCGCGGCGATCATTCGGGATTATACTATATAATAATAGTAAATACTAGTTAATTATAGCTCGGAGAGGGGTTCCGGCCTCACGGTGAAGGTTTGATTCGAACCGCGCATCGAACGATCCGCTTTGATTCGGAAAATAAAGAACCCACCCTTTGCATGAACGGCAAAGGGTAGGCCACCCAAAATCAACTAACTTGCTCAAGGCTGGGCCACCCGCCAACTTGGGGTGACGTGTCCCCCGTCAACCCCATGCCGAAGGCATGGCTCTTCCCAGCGCCCTGCGGCGCTGCACGGTAACCGCTCGGCATCAAGACCGCCCCGTAAAGCTGCCCAGCTCTGCGCTAAAGGCTCGTAGGGTGTGCTCGGGGATATGCCTATGTATCTTCGTCTCCAAAGGCTATGTGCGGTCCGTTCGGAGAGTTCGAATCCGCAAGTTGTCGCAAGGCCTCACGAGCAGCCTCCCTAAGCTGCATGTCAGACTCGTATCTGTCAGACCATGCCTGACTGTGGTCCACGAGACTCTTGGCCTCCGGCATATTTTTGCCAAAAAGACTCCTGACAGAGTTGATGGAGTCTATCTTGTCGAAGCCCCGGTCGCGCAAGAACACCAGTATTAGCTCTCGGTCAGCACCTGCGTGTATTAACCTGCGAGCATCATCCAACACTTCGGGGTTGATCATGACCGGTCGTTCCTATCGCAACGTCTTTGTAATGTCCACAGCTCTTCCAGGATTTGCACCGCTAACACGGTCGCCCACGATTCGAACCGTGGTATAGCCCGCTTGCTTTAATCCATCAAACTATGGTCTGATTGCTTTGAGCATTTCTCTTGTGCCTACGTTTAACTTCTGGGCCGAGTCCGCTGCGTAAACCAAGACATTCTTGACCGTGACTTGCGTACCCTCGACCACTACTTCTCCATAGATTCGAACCGGCGCCGAGGTTTGCACCACCTCGTCGATGATGTCTCCAGTTTTGTACGGTACTGGCCCAGCAGCCGCGCCAGCAGTGCCTATTGTCCCAAGGGTTGTCACAGTCGCTGCCGGGCAGAGGTAGTAGCAGGCAGCGCCGCCAGTTGCTCCGATCAAAGCCCCAGCACCTGCTAACTTGAGGACATTGTTCTGGATATTATATCTGTTGAGGTCATTCGCGAAGTCAAGGATCCTTTGATCGTCAGCGCTGGGAGGAGCCTTCGCCTTCACTTCGACTTTCTGCGGTTCCTGCGCATCCTTACAGCTTTGGCCGCCGCTGTTGTCGTCCACGAAGCCACCCTTGCCATTGCTTACACAAGCGTTCCCGGATGGGTCGGTGTTGTTAATCGGGTTGTTGCGCACATAACTATACAAATTCCAACTTTGCGGACTGCTCTCATCCTGGTCAATCAGCGGCTCATCCGGACTCATTAAGCGACCGAGACTCGAGGAGTCGTAGCGAGCAATGAAGTTATCCAGGCCGGATTCACTATCGCGTTCTTTGCTGGTGAACTTGTAGTTGCTGGACGGGGAGGAGGTGGAGATGACTCGTTCGCCTCCGAATGGGTAGAAGTCGGAGACGTTAGCGCCTGCCTGGTTGTAGAAGGCGCGGGAACTCCCGAGATGGTCGGTTTGATAAAAGTCGATTTCATTGCTCGGCCAAGTTACAGCAAAGCGCTTTCCCGCAAAGTAGGTGTAGAACGCTTTTTCATTGTTAGCGAGATCGGTTTCCATGAGGACGCCAGAACCAGCTCCGTACCAATAGATGGTGCCGCTGGATTTCATTACGCGCTTGCCATCGCCGTCGTAGGTGTAGGTGACGCCGGCGGTAGAAATGAGGCGATTTTCGGCGTCGTAGGCGTAGTTGGCAATTGCGGGAATTGAAATGACATTGCCTGCGGCATCATAAGTATCGCCAGGAATCTGATTTTTGAGGGTGGCTGTGATGCTGAAACCACTTTCTTGGGTGCAGCCGGTGTACTGCGGTTGAATGCCTACTATTGAGGTCAGATTTCCCCAAGGGTCGTAACCGTATCGCTCGCCCCAACATTGGGCGAGGTTAGTGGCAGCGGTTGCGGACGTTTGGGCGGTGGCGATGCGATTCAAGGGATAGTAGGTGAAGGATTGCGAGCGGGCGGTGTCGATATTGTTAGTGATGGACGCAACGTTGCCGTTGTTATGGCCGTTAACATCGACGAAGTTGTAGGCGAGGTCCAAAGTATTTTTGCTAATACCTTGTACCGGAGGCGGCGCCAAGCCGCATATAAGTCAAAGTCAAAAACCGCACCCTGACACCCGCAGGGTGCGGCACCCGGCACGTGAAATCATACGTGAGGTTAAGGACGGTAGCCGCCAAAGTGAACCGCTCCTGATTCAAAGAGTGAAGGCTAGCCGCGCCCCGATTGAGTAGGCTGTGGCGGCGTAAAAGGGCATCGTGATTAGCAACTGGTCTAGGCAACGGTCATTTGGTTGGCAACCCCATCCGAAGTAGTGCGACAGGGAACCCCCAGAGTGAACTAATACCGATGTCGGCCCAGGGCTTAGATTGGGCATTGTGACCACGGCGTAGCAGAGGATTAAGCCCGGAATGATCCAGACCCAGACCATGGATCGGTGCTTAAGGCGACGGCCTAACAACCATCCAAAGTAAAAGCCAAGAGCTATCTGCACCGGAAAGAAAGGAGTCTCGGTCAGTATCCAATGGAGGGGACGCAGAGAGTAGGACCGACCGAACAGGCCGAAGAGTTCGAACACTGAGCTGCCTAGGTAATACGCGAACAGAGCGATGCCCCAGGTGCCAAGGAGCTGATGCATCACAAACATCAACACCAACTTCGTCCGAGATTTCCCGCCAGATTTCTCGGGAGAGCTTTTCATGTGAGGTTCCAAATCTGATTCTATTTTTGAGCTGCTTTGCCGATGCACTGAGCCGCATTAGCCGCCGCGGCCACTCCTCCTGCCGCGGCCACGACACCTTCTGCATTCCTGCTTCCCCGGGGATTGGGCGCGATTGGCTTTCCGTTCCTGTACTTGAGCTGACTGCCTTGTTCATCGGTGACTTGCGCCCTCTTTTGTCCTTCCGTTTCTTTCGTGGAGTCGTTCGGAGGGGGTCCCATGAGTTCGGGGCCCAAGCCCGCTGAACAACCCGCAACAACCGCCAGTTGTTGCCAAAATGTCGTGGGCTGGTTTTGTTGAGGGGATTGCAAAGCGCCGGGGTACGCGCTCATCGTGGTCACGTTAGGGTCTGGCATCGCTCCTTGCACCCTGACCGTCATGTCGGGATCGGAACAGTCGCCTACGCAGTTGTTGCCGACCAGGTAGCCCGGAGTGTTCTCGTTTGTGTATGTGTAGAACATTCTGTTGGCGTCTCCACCGGTGAATGCGACGCTGGACTGGTTAACCGTCCCATCGACGTAGTAACCATTTGTGGCGGGCACGGGTGATGACGGGATTATTGATTATTACGTTGGTAAAGTCACGCGCTGGATCGTTCTGGGGGATTGTCGGAAGATGGCCCAGAGAAAAAAGTCAAAGTCAAAAACCGCACCCTTTGACCCGCAGGGTGCGGTTCCCCGAAGCCGTCCCCACGGGGACGCTTTGGATTTGAACATACGGCATCGAACGGTCGGCTTTGATTAGGAAAAGAAAAAGCCCACCCTTTGCACGAATCGCAAAGGGTAGGCCAACCAAAATCAGCTCAGTTGCTGCAGCGCTGGTTCCCTGCTTTGGCTATGGGACGATGGCGGTTACTTCGCTGGAGTACGGGCTCTCCTGGTTCAAGGAATCCACGGCAGTGACTACGTAGTAGTAGGTGCGCCCGGACTGGACGGTGGTGTCGATGTACGTGAGATTGCTCTGCGGAGTGGAAGTCATTCTCACGAAGGGGCCGCCAGACACGGTGCTGGAGTAGGTGTGGTAGCCGGTAACCGCGGAGTTCCCGGGCGTCCAAGACAGACTCACGGAGTGGGCTACTGCGGCGACACCGCTGCCGGACAGGGCGATTTTTGCCGGTGAGTTAGTGGCGTTGCTGGTTACGGCGATGCTGCCGGTGGCTGAACCGGTCGCGGCCGGTGCGAAGGTGGCGGTCAACGCGGTGGACTGGCCCGGGCTGAGGATGAGTCCGGTGGCTCCGGTGGCGGTGAAGCCTGCGCCCGAAACGGAGACTTGCGAAATGATTACGTTGGCGTTTCCCGCGTTGGTTAACGTCACTGCCTGAGTGCTGCTGGAGGAGCCGGTTACGCTGCCGAAGCTGAGGCTGGTGGTGCTGGAGTTGAGCAACTGCGTAGAGGCCGCTGAAACCGTGAGCGTGGCGGCGTTGCTGGCGACGCTACCGCCGGCGTTGCTGACGACTACCGTAAATTGCGCACCAGTATCGGAAGAACCGGTCAAGGGCGTGGTGTAGCTGGACGATGTGGCGCCGCTGAGCGCAACACCATTTTTCTTCCACTGGTAGGTCAAGGACGTTCCCGAGGCAGACACCGAGAAGCTGGCCGATTGCCCGACGCCGACGGTGACGCTGGCTGGCTGGGACGTGATGGATGGCGCGCTGGTTGGCGCAGCTACGATCATCAGATTGCAAACGGTGTGGCTTCCCGAAGCAGTCCGGGCGCCGAGGTAGCTGAGCGAAGACGCGGTGGCTTGCTCGGTGCGGAAAGCTAGATTCGTGCCAACGGTGAGCTGCACGCCGCCGATGATCACGTAAGCGTTGTAGGTGTGCGTGGAGATGCTGACATCGAGAATGAAATGGTAGGTGGTGGCCGCCGCGTACGGAATTGCCTGAGCCGCGGTGAAGCCGCCGCCATTTCTGGCGTCAATAAATCCGCTGGGATTAAAGCGCACGGCTGCGGCCAAAGATTGGTAGGCGGTCGCCGGGGACGGTGATAGCCCGGTGATGCCGTTGATTGGCGAAGTTGCAGGCGTGGCGTCGAAAGATGCGCGGAAACTGCCGGTCTGGGTTTGTCCTAGCGCGGTGCCGACCCACGCCTTATCGGACAAGAGGCATCCCGCAGGTAGCTGCGCGGCGGTGACCGTCAAAGTTGCGGCGGCGCTAGTTGCACTACCGGCGGCGTTGCTGACCACAACGTTGAAGTTCGCGCCGTTGTCAGCAGTGGCGGTAAGCGCCGTGGTGTAGCTTGAGGAATTTGCACCTGCGATGGCCACACCGTTTTTGTTCCATTGATAGGTTAGCGGCGCGGTGCCGGTGGAGGCCACGGTAAAGTTGGCGGTCTGCCCGGCGGAAACTGTGCGGTTGGCAGGCTGCGTGGTGATCGACGGTACGACGATGTTCAAGGCAATGTTGCAAACCGCGTGGCTTCCCGTTGAGGTCATCGCGCCGAGATTGCCGAGCGAGGCTACGGACGATTGTTCGCTGCGGAACGCGAGGTTAGTGCCGATGGTGGCCTGCGTCGAACCGAGCGTTACGTATGCGTTGTACGTGTGCGTGGCGATGTTTACGTCGAGAGCGAAATGGTAGGTTACGCCGGCGGCGTATGGGATTACGGAGGCCGCTACGTATGCGGAGCCGTTGCGCGCATCAATTGCGCCGAGCGCATTGAACCTGATGATAGCGGCGAGATTGGTATATTGGCTGGCGGTCCCTGAAGAGAGACCGGTGACGGCATCTACCGTGGAGCTGGAAGGTGTCGCGTCATAAGTGATGCGAAAATTTTGAGTTTCTACCTGGGATAGCGGGACGTTGACCCAATTTCCGGAAGAAAGAAAGCAAGCCGTCGTAGCTGCTGTGTTACGCCCGGGCATGACTAGAGCGAGCAAAACTAAACTAAGTATCGATAAAACCAAATTCTTTTTGGCGAGTTTTTTAGCGATTAGCACTGTAGGTCCCCATTCCGAGTTCATGCCGGGCATCTGTCTGAAGCCGGCGAGTTTTTTGCTCCGAGCGATACGGAAGGGGGGTGTCCGAAGCAAATGCAGAATAGGGTTGGGGGTTGCGCGGAACTACTGGTCGCGTGAGCAGAATGAGTTCAGTGGGAAGACGGCCGCGAAAAACGCGCGAAGTGGCCTAACGGGCAGGAGGGAAAATACGCGAGTGGGGATGAGAGAAATTGCGGAAGTGAAAATTGAACAAAAGTTAAAGCGGACCTAGTTGATTACTGGCCGTCGCCCATAGTGCTGAAGGCGCCGGGTTGCTTGATGGAATCGGTGGCGGCAGTGCCGGTGATCAGGCGGGCTCCGCGGCTGAAGGTCAGATACTCGAAGCCCCATTGGATAAAAACCATTACGCGGCTCTGAAACTGCACGATGTAAATCAGGTGGATAAATAGCCAGGTGAGCCAGGCGAGCAAGCCGAACAGGTGCAGTCCGAAAATGTTGGCGACCGCGGCAGCGCGGCCGATTACCGCCATATCGCCTTTATTGAAATAGTGAAATGCGCCGGGAGCTTGCTTCCCTGCTACGCGCGCGCGAATAGTTTTCGCCGCGAATGCTCCGCCTTGAATGGCTACTTGTGCCACCCCGGGCAGCGCCTTGCCGTCTTTGTCTACGGCGTGGGCGAGATCGCCGACGAGAAAAATATCGGGATAATTCGGAATGGTGAGGTCCGCGCCGACCTTAATGCGGCCAGTCTTGTCGGTTTCTGCATGCGTGCGTTCGGCAAGTTTTTTGCCGAATGCGTTGGTCACTACTCCGCCGGCCCAGAGGACCGTGCGTGCAGGGAGCTTTTCGGTAATTTCGCCGCGACGAAACGTGACGCCCTGGCCATCAATGTTGGTGACCATGACGCCCTTCACCACGTCGACGCCAAGTTTGGCGACCAACTTTTCGGCTTTGGCGGAAAGATCTTCCGGGAACGCGGAGAGCACGCGCGTGCCGCCTTCCATCAAAATGATGCGCGCTTCCTGGGGATTGATGTGGCGAAAATCGTGGCGCAGAGTTTCGTTGGCGATTTCGGCGAGCGCGCCAGCCAGCTCCATCCCCGTTGCGCCCGCGCCGACGATGACGAACGTCAGCCACGCGCGGGCATCTTCGGGGCTGACGGCGCGCTCGGCACGTTCGAAGGCGTAGAGAATTTTGTGGCGGATGGCGGTGGCTTCTTCCACGGATTTCAGGCTGGGCGCCCATTGCCGCCAGGAATCGTTGCCGTAGTAAGAGGTCTCGGAGCCGGTGGCTACGATGAGCGAATCGTAGGCGAAGGAAGCGCCGTCTAGCAGAACCACCTTTTTTGCGGCTGGATCGATATCGGTGGCTTCGCCGAGGAGGACTTGGGCATTTTTCTGGCGGCTTAGAACGCTACGCAACGGCGCGGCAATTTCGCCGGGGGAAAGCGAGCCGGTGGCCACTTGATACATGAGCGGCTGGAAGAGATGAAAGTTTCGCCGATCAAAGAGGATGACATCGACAGGGGCGCGCTTCAGTTTCTGCGCAGCGCTTAATCCGCCGAATCCGCCGCCGAGAATAACTACACGGTGGCGCTGGGGCATGGAGGAGTCTCCTGTGATTCGGTGGACGGTCTTTTACGATGGAGCCGTCTCGCGGAAGAGTTTCTCATTTTTTGTGGGTGGAGTGTGAACGGGCTGGGTTTCAGTGTTGGTATGTTGCTTGTAAGAATGAGGCGCCACCCCGGATAAACGAGCGCCAGAACAAAACGCGACGGAAAAGAAAGCGAAGAGAGGTTCCCCGCCTCCGGCGGACAGGCTCCACCCGCCCAGGCGGGCAAGCTGCACAGGACGACTCCTTCGCCCGCTAACGGGGGTAAACAGGAGCGAAGGAGTAGTCGGCCCGCTTCGGTCGGGATGACCGGATTAGGATGGGGTTAGGTCGTGATGGAAGATCGGACAGAGGACCAATGTTCAGCAGAACCGAATGGACTATAGGTTGATGTGGTTGTAGCGATCGCCGAGGGGAGATTGGGTGGATTGCGCTGCGTTACTTACGCGCGGGTTTTGCCAGACTCCGGGGATCTGGGATTTGCATCGAGGGCACGCACCGTGGGTCAGATTATTTTCGAGGACGTTGTGCCATGAACGGCGTATCAGCAGCGATTTGCATTGCGGGCAATGCGTGTTTGCTCCTGCGCTGAAAATATTGCCTTCATATACGTAGTGCAGGCCCGTAGCGAGCGCGATTTCACGGGCGCGGTGGAGCGTTTCCGGCGGGGTTGGCGGTTTATCGCGCAATTTAAAGTCGGGATGAAACGCCGTGAAGTGCAGCGGCACATCCGGGCCGAGGTGCTCGAGGACCCATTCCGAGAGTTTGGTAATCTCCGCGGGATCGTCGTTCAGCGTGGGAATCAGCAGGTTCGTCAGTTCGAACCAAACTTGCGTTTCGTTCTTCAGCCATTGCAGGGTGTCGAGGACAGGCTGGAGGTGCGTCAGGGTAATTTTTCCGTAGAAATTTTCGGTGAACGCTTTCAGGTCGATGTTTGCGGCATCCACATGATCGTAAATGTCGTGGAACGCTTCGCGGGTGATATAGCCGTTGGAGACCATGACGGTTTTCAAGCCGTGGCGCTTCGCGGCCTTGCAGATGTCGATGACGTACTCGCCCCAGATGGTCGGCTCGTTATAGGTGAAGGCGATGGACTGGCATCCGTGATCGATGGCGAGGAGCGGTACGTCGTCGGCAGAAACGCGCTGGGAATGCACTTGATCGTGGCGCGATTTGGAGATGTCCCAGTTCTGACAGAAGAAGCAGCCCATGTTGCATCCGGCAGTTCCCATACTGAACACGCTGGTGCCCGGCAAAAAATGGCTGAGGGGTTTTTTCTCGATGGGATCAATCTGCAAGGCAGCGGGAGAACCGTAACCGAGGCTGTAGAGTTTGCCTTCGCGATTTACGCGGATGTAGCAGAAGCCGGCCTGGCCGGGGCCGATGTGACAGTGGCGTGGGCAGAGGAAACAATGCACGCGACCGTTAGGCTCTGGGGACCACCAGCGGGCTTCGTGGAGTGACGCTTCGGTGGTGTGGTCGTTGTTATTGGAGCTTTGTTGGAGGACCGTGAACTTGTTCATGCTTGTCGCTCCACAGACAGTATAGTCCTGTCTGAGGAAGTACGAAATGATGGGGAGGGGGTTGGAAGCGTTTTGGTGGCAGTGGCGTCCCACTTATTCGAGGGTTGCGCAATTTATGCGGGACAAAGGACGATGAGAAGAAAGCGCAGAGAGATTCCTCGCCTCGGCGAGCAGGCTCCACCGACCAGGCGGCCAAGCTGAGCAGGCCGACTGCCTCGTCCCCCAACGGGGGTAAACAGGAGCGAAGCAGAAGCAACGGCGTCGACCCGCTGCGGTCGGAATCACAAGTTTGCAATTTTTGAGTGATGAGAGTTGGGGAGCGGTGTTTACAACGCACTGGTGCTCCCGCACTCTTCCGAACCGTGATTCAGGCGCGGTGGATGCGCTGGGCGCGGCGGCGTTCGCCGGCCCACTCGATGAAGTTGTCCATTTGCGCGCGGTATTTCCAGGCGAGGCGGAAGAATTTGCGGGCATCCATTCCCGCTGCCTCTGCGCCGAGGAATGTTTCGAATCGCCACTGAAGATATGGACTGTTCCACGGGTTCAGACGGTATCCGCGGGAAACGATCCAGTAATAATGTAGCGCTTCGAACATGCAGGTTTTTATTAATGACCTATTCGAGCTCTGCTCAAGACCAGTTTACCTGTTACGGCAGAGTCCAACTGCGAATGGCAGCGTCGAGCTACGAACGATAGCGGCTACCTGCTAATGGCAGCGCTAACTACCTCCGAATGGCACGGAAAGATGCTCGTGCACCAGCTGCCACTGCTCGCCACGCTTTTCCCATATTCCGGTGTAGCGCAAGTCGGCTTCGATGGTTTTTCCGTCCTTGGTTTTTTCCACAAAATGCATCGGGACGGTGGTCCATGCAACGGTGCCGCGGCGCGTTACTTTCAGGTCCTTCCCAGCCGTAAGGCTGGCGCTGGCGGCTTCATCCAGCAACGCTTTGTGTACGCCGGGAACGTACTCACTCCAGCCGTGATAGGAAAAGGGCGTGACGTCGTAAAAGATCAGGCCATCGTCTTTGGCGTAAAACTTTGCCGGTGCGTCGGTATTTCCGGTGCTCCAGGCTGCGCAATATTCGTCGGTGAGTTTGCGAAACATGGCATCGTCGCCGGCACTTTGCTGCGCTCGCGCCCCGGCAAAGGTCATTAATGCGAGCGCGACGATTGCGGCGGCGTAGAGCGGCAAGCGTTGGCGATGTTGCACAGGACTATTTTCTCTTTGAGTCATAGCTGCGTTCTCTCCTGGACTGCGAGCCTTGTCTGCGGCCCGCAGCAGTGCGTTGCCGCTAAAGTATTGTGATTCGATTTATTTTGCAAGGACCGGGCGTAGGCCGCTTCGTTCGCACCGGATTTCCTATTCCCTGCCGCTGGTTTGATTTGATTCGATAAAACGGATTTCAGGCACTTAGACGTCGCACCCAGATGCGGGTGGTGGCGGGTTTGCCCAAGTGGAGGGTCTTACCGTTGGCCCGCAGCGTCATAGTTTCGTCGTATTCGCGTTTCAAAACTTCCACGTTGGTGGACGGGCGCAGATGCAATCCTTCGAGAAATTCCAGAAATTGCCGGTCTTTTTCGTACACACAGAGAATCTGCGCGGCTTCTTTGGCGCGCAACTCGGCGAGAAGAACGGCGCCGTTCTGGCGAAGACTGGCGATGCCGCCGCGCATGGGCACGCCGTGCGGACACGTTTTCTTATCGCCGAAGCGCTTGAGCAGAAGCGCTTCGACTTCAGGAGAGATGGCGTGCTCCATGCGCTCGGCCTCATCGTGGGCTTTGGCCCAGGAAAGGCCGATCACTTCGGTGAGCAACATTTCCGCGAGTTGATGACGCAGCGCCAGCCGTTCCGCGACGCCGCGGCCTTTGCGCGTGAGATCGATCCGACCGTTGCGATCCACTCGGACATGGCCGTCGCGCGTCATGCGCTTGAGCGCGGCAGTAACCGCGGGAGGCGTGACGTTCAATTCTTCCGCGAGGCGCGCGCTGATGGGTGTCTGCGCTTCCGCGAGCATTTCCCAGATGGCTTTCAAATAATCTTCCTGAGAGACGCTGGTTTTTTCCCTGCGCATGGAACTCCTAAGTCGATTTTACCGGATTGGCCGACGCGGATCGCAAACGTTCGGCGAGCACTTTTATTCGCGCCTGTATGTCTTCGCAGATTGTCTGATAAAGCGCCGGGTCGTCGCCATAGGGATCCGGCACGATCCAGTCCTCGACATGATTTGCATTCTTGAAGGCGCGATTTTTGGCTATACCGCTCATGTTGATGACGATATCGGCGGCGTCCCAGACTTCACGGGTGATGGGCTTGGAATCGAGACCGGCAATTGAATAACCGTTGGTGGTTAAAGTTTGCCTGGTCAGGGCGGGAACCGAGCCCAATGGATAGAGTCCGGCGCTGAGCGGTTCGATCACGTCAGCGGCGTCGCGGCGGGCAATGGCTTCCGCCATGGGACTGCGACAGGCGTTGCCCATGCAGACAAACAAAACTTTTTTACGAGCACGGCGCGCGGCGGACGGAACTCCATTTGAAGGAGGCTTCACGTGGAGGACTTCGCGGCGCTTAATTCGGGTTTACTTTGTTGCGCGGCGAGCTTCAGAAAATATTCGTGAACGGTGGTGTCTGAAGTCAGCTCCGGATGAAAAGTAGTGGCCAGCAGGCGCCCCTTTTGCACGATGGCAGGTTTACCGGCGTGACTGGCGAGGACTTCCACTTCAGCGCCAGTGCGGTCGATGATGGGTCCGCGAATGAAAACCATTTCCAGCGGCTCGCGTTTTAACGTGGACTTTTCCATGAACACATCGCTGGCCAATTGCCGGCCGTAACCGTTGCGCAGCACGGTCATGTCCAGCAATCCCAGTGAGTCCTGCTGCGGATTCTGGACATGGGTGGCGAGGAGAATGGCGCCGGCGCAGGTGCCGAAAATCGCGTGACCATCGGCGGCAAATTGCTTGATGGTTTCGTACAGGCCTTCTTCTTTTAGAAATTGCAATTGCGTGGTGCTCTCGCCGCCGGGGAGAATCAGGCCATCGCACCCTCGCAGGTCGGCAGGCGCGCGGACCTCCACGGTCTCAACGCCCAAATTTGCAAGCACTTCAGCGTGCGCCGCGAAATCGCCCTGCACTGCGAGAATTCCAATTTTCAACTCAGTGTCCCCAATTTGTTTTCAACACAGTCGCGCGTTACCAGCCGCGCGTGGACATCATGTCTTTTTCTTCCATCTGGCGAATGTCCAGACCCTTCATGGCTTCGCCAAGTTCTTCGTGGGCTTCGAGAACAATCTTGGCATCTTCAAAGTGCGTCGTGGCCTTGACCATGGCCTTGGCGCGCGCTTCCGGATCGCTAGACTTGAAAATTCCCGATCCTACGAACACGGCTTCCGCGCCAAGCTTGCGAACCAGCGCCGCATCCGCAGGGGTGGCAATGCCGCCTGCTGAAAAATTGGGAACCGGCAGCTTGCCGGTCCTGGCAATCTGGCGAATCAAGTCCAGGGGCGCGCCAAGTTCCTTGGCTTCGTGCATCAACTCATCGTCGCGCATGGTGGTGAGTTTTTTCATCTGGCTGACTATCGTGCGCATGTGGCGTACCGCTTCCACCACGTTGCCGGAGCCAGCTTCGCCCTTGGTACGAATCATGGCTGCGCCTTCGGCAATGCGACGCAGCGCTTCGCCAAGATTGCGCGCGCCGCAAACGAACGGAACGCGGTAATCGTGCTTCCAGATGTGATTTTCTTCGTCCGCGGGAGTCAGCACTTCGCTTTCGTCGATAAAATCCACTTCCAGCGCCTGCAGCACATCGGCTTCGGCAAAATGGCCGATGCGAACTTTGGCCATCACGGGAATGGTGACGGTGGCCATGATCTCGCGAATCACTTTGATGGAGGCCATGCGCGCAACGCCACCCTCTTTGCGAATGTCGGAGGGAACGCGTTCGAGCGCCATTACCGCGCAGGCTCCGGCATCCTCGGCGATTTTTGCCTGCTCGGCGGTGGTGACGTCCATGATGACGCCACCCTTAAGCATCTCAGCGAGGCCAACCTTTACGCGCCATTCCTTGGGGCCAAGATTTCCATTTGCGCTGCCATTTACTTTTTTCGCGTCCATAAAACATCTCCTCTCAATTTCCATGCTCTCTTAACGGCCGCTCGGGCCGATGAAACTTTTGCCGCGGCGATTGCGACTATCTATTTCTGGGCTAGGATTACAAAACGTCCCGTGCCGCGCGCCAGAATTTCGCCGGCAGCGTTACGGATTTCTCCGGTTTGAAAAATATTTCTACCTTTAAAGTTCGTTTCAAAAGCTTCCACGGTGATTTCTTCATCCACGCGCACGGGCTTCAAATATTGAATAGACAACTCCGCGGTGACGGCGCGCACATCGCGAAACCGGCAAACTTTTCCCATGGCTTCATCGAGCAGCGTGGCGATGATTCCGCCATGCCCCATGCCTCCACCGCCCTGATAGCGCGGCCCAAGAATAAAACGTCCCACGATGCGGCGGCTGTCGTTGTCCTGCGTGAAGGTCAGCTTCATGCCGCCATCGTTCGCGCCGCCGCAGCCAAAACATTTATTCCCGGGATTCGGCGCGAGCGTAATGGTGTCCGTCAAATTATCCGACCTTTCCCTGGACTCGCTCAAACCAGCGCCACGCGACTGCGTTCCGCGCGACGCACGCCGCGCTGGCGTTTACGCATCTCCACACGGAGCAGGTCCGCCAGAGTCGCGACGCCGCGAGTGATCTGTTTCTCATTCAGGCTGGCGAAACCGAGGCGCAGAGTGTTCGGCAGCGGACTCTGCACGTAAAAATACCGACCCGGAGCGAAGAGCACGCCGCGTTCCTTCACGTGTATGAGCAGTTCGCTGGCGTCGAAGCCCGGTGGCAGCTCAAGCCATAAACACATGCCACCTTCGGGGCGCGTCCAGCGGGTTTCTTCGGGCATGAACTTGTGCAGCGCCTGATCCAAGGCTTCGAGGCGCGCGGAATAGACCTTGCGCATTTTGGCGACGTGCTTGGCAAAAAGGCCGCGGCGTAAAAATTCCGCTAACGTAGCTTGCGCGAGCTGGTCGGTGTGCAAGTCGGTGGTTTGTTTTACCAGGCGCAGGCGCTCGATAGCTGCGGCCGGGGCCACGATCCAGCCGACACGCAGCCCAGGGAAGGCGACTTTCGCAAAACTGTCGATATGAATAACCAGGTTGGCGCGATCGAGCTGCTTCAGCGAAGGGACGCGCTCTTCGCGTGCGTGGAGGCGAGCGTAAATGTGATCTTCGACGATGGGCACCTGATGACGAGCCGCGAGGTCCAAAACTTTTCGTCGCGACGCGAGCGGCATGGAGGTGCCGGTGGGATTCTGAAAATCCGGAGTAAGCACGATGAGCTTAACGCGGTTGGCCGCAAGCGTCGCTTCCAGTGCTTCGACATCGACTCCCAGCGCACTGCCCGGTTCGGGATGCGTCTTCACTGGAACAGCCAGGCATCGCGCACGTGCGCCATTAAAAATTGCGAGCGCTCCGGGATAGGTGGGATTTTCGAGAATGACGGAGTCGCCCGGACGCACGAATGCTTTGCTGATGAGGTCGAGGGATTGCTGGCAGCCGTCGGTGATGAGGAGATTTTCGTCGCGCGCGGAAATGCCATCGCTCTGAAGCATCTCCAGCAAGGCTTGTTTCAGAGGCGCGTAGCCGTCGGAAGGACCGAGATTGAGCACGTCGGTGGCTTCGCGACGCAGCACGGCGTTCACGCAGATGTGCAGTTCCTCGATGGGGAAGAATTCTTCGGCGGGGCGCGCCATAACGAAGGAGAGCGCGTCCTCGGGAGCGCTAGCGGTCAGCCGGCTCAATACTTCTTCGCCGCGTTCATCCGCGAATAGCAGCTCCCAGCGAATTCCGTGGCTGCCATTCAGAACCGGGGGCGCGGGCGGAGTGATTTTCAGGCCATTGCCGTTGGCCTTGATGAAGGTGCCGCGGCCGACGTGGCCCTGGATCAGGCCTTCGGATTCCAGCTCGGCGTACGCGTTTGCCACGGTGGTGCGATGAACGCCGAGCATGTTCGCAAGTTCACGGCTTGCGGGAATGCGGTCGCCATGACGCAAATCACCTGCGTGTACCAGCGCGCGCAACTGATCGCGCAGCTGAATGTAAAGGGGAACGTGACTCTCGGATTGCAGATGAAGAGGAAGCATTGTCTCTCACCCTGAGCCAATTCTAGCAGATATTGGACTGGTGCAAGAGCCAATTTGTCTCCTGCTGGTACAGGCGATTCGGAGTCAAGCGGATATGGGGCAGGACAATTGGGTGGAGACAGATTCAGGTGATTCGCGGGCATCCCGGAGAGTACCGCACGGCCCAGGTTCATACCCTGCCTGAGGCAGGCAGGTTCAAAGGCGAACCTGGGCCACCCTGCGCGTTTGCGCTGATGCATATGCGCGAGTGGTGATGGAGCGCCCGATTGGTTACTGGTCGTTGTCGTCCGGGGGTTCGGGGGCAGCGGTGGTGGCGCCGACCGGAATGTCGCGAATACATACCTTCGTCAGATCGCCGGGAACGCACTGGTAAATGCTTTTCAGCGGCGGGTCGCTTTCCTGCACCACATAATTCCCCGATCCCATTTCCTGCGAATCTCCGGCAGAGGATGTGACGACCGGACTTCCCGGAAGGACGTGCACGCGGAACTGTTGGGAGGACGGTTCGTAGTTGGAATAGACGAAACAATGTGCGATGCAGGCACGATCAACGACGTGCTCGATAAAAATGATGCGTGAGTCGGGAGCTGGCTCGAGGTTAGAAATCACTCGAGTGCCATATGGGAGCTGCGCGGTGATGGCCTCAACATTTGCCTCCAGGCGATTGCGCTCTCCAGTGTCCTGATACAAGAAAAGAAAGAAGGCGGCTGCGCACGTCGTCAGGGCAGCGGTGGCCCAACCTCGAGGGTTGAGATTGCCGAGCGCCGCCAATGCGAGGATGGCGGAGACTAATGTGATGCGATAGACCACGAGGCCGATCCATGAGGAATTCGGGTGCAGGCGGAGATCTTCCGGCAGGAGGGCGGTAATGCAGAAGGCTACGGTATATAACTCGGCGGTGACGCAAAGAGGTTTGCGCACCGCTGAGTATTGTTTCCAGTGAAAACATTCCTGAAACAGCCAAACGAGAAAAATGCCGACAGAAATGAGAGAAATCCATTGATAACGCGAACCGTACACGTCCAATTGATCGGCACCGTTGAAATAAAAAAACGCTTTGTTCGGCCAATTTACTTCGAACGTCGCGATATTGGCGAGGTACCAGTGCACCACGGCAAACGCGGCGATCGCCGCAGCCGGGATTATAAGTCCCCTCGCGCCATGGAACTTTCTTCTGATCAGAACGTAGGTGATCGTGGCCACGAGCCACAGCGAACCGATAGGGTGAGCGAGGACGGCGAATATAAGGACTAGCGCGCCCAATGGCCAGTCGCGCTTCCCTGCCCGCCACAGTATGGCCACACCGAAACAGGCCAGGCCTACTGACATGTAGTAGTTAAAAAAACCCATGTTGAAGGTGAATCCAAACGTCAGCATGGCGATGACCGGGGTGAGGAACCAGGGTGGTCTTCCGGTTGTCGCGCCCACAAAAGCAAACGTTCCCCAGAAAAATATGAGCGCGCACAGGGACACCACGATTTTCGGACCGAGTGAGAAGCCGAAAAGTTTTGTCGAATATAAAAGGAGAACGTCGAACAACACGTTGTTCCAGCGCCAGACGGTGTACAGGCCAGGAGCTTTACCCTGCTCTACAAGATGGGCAAGCCAAGCGTTGTAAACGTGGCTGGGGAGATCCCCGGCCTCGATGCGAGGATGCCAGAAGCACGGAATGATGATGAAAAGTGATAGCGCGGCTATCCAGCCGAGGTGCGCCCGGAGAAACCGTAGACCAACACCAAATGCGCCAGGAGTTTCAGACATATCTTGCAGATGATATTTCGCGTTCTTAAACTTACTGCATGGATTATTACAGCCTGGATTTAGTTACGTGAAGAAGGATAGATCTTATCCCGGAGACGGACGGATACAACTCGGTAAAACGCTGTAGCGAGGGAAGTTTATCGCGGGGTGAGATATTTATTTGGAAGCTTGATCGTCGCCGAGGCGCTTCAAACGGTCGCGGAGGCGGCGCTGCAACGGCGAAGGCGTGTTGGGATTGAACGCCACGAGGTACCACAGCGGCTGGCTGCGGTCTTTGCTGAGCCAAGTCAAAGTGGGCGCATCAGCATTCGGATGACGCGCAACGTTTTCGCGGATGGCAGCATACGGATGCTTGGCAAGCTTATTTAATGTTTTGGAATTGGCGCGCGGATGTTCGCTGATAAGCCGCAGAAGATAGAAGTCCTCTTCTGGAGCTTGCTTAACCAACTTTTCAAGCATATCCGGCTTGGCGTCGGCGCTGAGCACCAACCCGATTTTTTCGTCCCACGCGGTGTTGATTTGATTCAGTTCGCGAGTGCGCGCGTGAATCAATTCTTCCAGAATGCGGCGCTCTTGCTGCATCCGCGCGATCTGGAGCGAGGTGCCTTCGAGGGAGTCCAGAACGCGCAGCAGATGCTGGCGCTCACCAAAAACAATTTGGGACGTGCGGGTGACGCCGCCCTTGTCTTTATCTTTGTGCTGTACCAGATCCGAACGTCGCATTGTGTGCCGCTCCAGCCGATGCCCGCCCACGTTGGGAGGAGCCGGTTCCTCGGGGCTTCCCTGCCACGAAGCCAGGCGCGTTTGTGTGAATGGCCGGGCTGAGCGAATTATGTTACTTAAGCGCTATAGGGTAAAGTTTGCTGCGTAGTGGGTGTGCCCGATTTGCTACGGCGCGAGGGTGTGGCGGGTGGCGGCAGGAAGACGGCAACCGCTCCTGGATGGGAAAATTGTTACGTTCATTACATGCGATTAGAAAGACCAAAGTCAGATGCAAGACCCAGGTTCGTAACCTGCCTGCGGCAGGCAAGCTCAAATGCGAACCTGGAGGACCCTTCTTTTTTTTTGAATCGGTGATGTTGGCAACGATAGAGACATGCGTTTGCAAAACCCTTACACGCAACGACGGCGTGTGGGCATATAAGGAGCGAGTTACAACCAATGAGTGCATTTACCGAGCATCAAGAGGAACTGGAACGCTATGAACAGATGTTTGGGCTGGAGCGCGGGCGACTGGCGGTGTCGCTGGATCGCTTGACGAACGCCCTGGTGCTGGTCGGTCAACACGGGGTTTACTGCACAAGCTCGCGAAATCCGATGGTGCCGGCGATGGATCTACGAATCATCTCGATGGAATTGGTTCACGCCAAGGAATTATTGCAATCGGTGATGGAAGAATTGCGGCGAAAGAAAGAAATTGGGGAAGTTTAGCGATTGCTACGCAGTCGTTTTTGTCCGCTGGTGCCGCTGATTTTCCTGCTAGGAGCGTGTCTGAGTATTCAGCATGCTTGTCCGTTTGACGGCAGCTATAGTTCGTCATCCATGGGTCATCCATGGGTCATTCCCGCTCTTGCCGCACTCGTGTTTCGCCGAACAGCCTGGTGAGCAACGCAACACCCACCAGCAGACAAAGGGGTGCCGTAGCCGCTCCGGGGAAATACCTACCCTGCGTTGCACTCAAGAGTAGATGGCCGGCACCGTTACCCACGCCTCCGGCCAACGCGAGGAAAAGAACAACAAGGTAGGCTAGCTGCACGCGCCGGTAGACACCCAACCCCGCCAGTACGAACACGGCAAGCCATGCCATATTAAACGTCACAAAACGCGCATCGCTCCACTCATATCCGATGAGTTTCGGGAACTGGCGCTGGAAGCCGGTCACAAATTCTTCGGTGAAATGCAGGCACTGCACAGCAATGGCGAGCAGATGCATGGGAAGAACTGCGGCGGGATCGTTCTTCCAGCGGGTTCCGACCCAGAGCAGATAGGCGATAACCAAGCCCACGCTGAGGAGAGAGGTGGCACGGCCCATCCAGCGGACTTGTGCGGCCACGACGACCAACACGAAGACGGCACCGACGATGCGATCACGCGATGTCACGCGGTGACCCGATCCGCCACAGCACGGCCTCCCAGCTTGGAAGCATTCGCTCTCCACTCTACGCTAACGTTCACGATTCTGGCTCATTGGGAACCACTGATTTTTCTTGAAATGAAACGAAGTTTCACAAATCATTTGCAGTGGATAGCACGGCGATTTCCGGGGCCAGGGTCAGAAAAGCGGTTCCCGGGAGCGATAAGCGAAGACAAGTAATTCAAAAAACCAACTCCAAATAGGCTTTCCGCTGGCCACACGAATCAAGAACGCCCAGCCCGATGCCATTAAATGCTAAATCTCGGACACGCTCCTAGGAAATTAAAAATGGATTGGAATCGCGCTCTCTGCCAATCGTAGTCGTTGGCCCGTGACCGGGATGCACGATGGTGCAGTCGGGAAGCTCCATTAACTTGCTGCGCAGCGAATCCATGATCTGGTCCAGCGAGCCGCCCCAAAGATCGGTGCGGCCGATGCTGCCGGCGAAGAGCGTGTCACCAGCGAACAGTTGCGGCGCGGCCATTTTAATTTTTCCGTCGTCATGCGGAACGTACAGGCAAACACTGCCGGGCGTGTGACCCGGCGTGTGCATTACGCGCGCTTCGAAATCGCCCCAGCGAAGAGTGTCGCCCTCGGCAAGCAACTGGTCGATGTCAGTGAGTTCCGGCGCTGCTACACCCAGAAACGCCGCTTGCACATCCATGGCTTGATAGAGAGGCAAGTCTGCGCGATGCATCAAGACCGGCGCGCCAGTGTAACTGTGCAGCTTGCTGAGACCGCCGACGTGATCAATATGCGCGTGGGTGCTGACGATTGCCTGTACGGTCAGCTTGTGCCGCCCCAACAGATCGAGAATGCGATGGACTTCGTCGCCGGGATCAATCACCAGCGCTTCGCGCGTGATCGGATCGCCGATGATGGTGCAATTGCACTGCAGAATGCCTACGGGAATGGTGATGTGAATCAGCTCGCGTGGCGTGGCGTCGAGAGAGGGTTTCCGTTCGCTCATTTGGAAAAAGTATATCATTTGCGAAGTTCCGATCCGGGAGCTGCGCGGGAACAGGCTCCAAGCGCTTTGCTAGACTGGATGGATTAGACTGGGTGCATCGCATCTCTTAGGAATGAAGGAATGTCAGAAAGCGAATCGCCTATCGTTACGCCTCTTGCCGAGGTTCATCGCGCTGCCGGGGCGGACCTGGGGGTGTGGTTCGGATGCAGCCTGCCGGACGATTGGGGCAATCCCGCGGAAGAGCAGCGATTCGCGAATGAGAGCGTAGCGCTGATCGATAAAAATTATAAGGCGTATTTAACGTTCACCGGGCCCGACCGGGTGCGCTACCTGAACGCGATCCTGACGAACAACATCAAGGAATTGTCCGACGGCCAAGGCATCGTTTCGTTGCTGCTGAACGCGCAGGGACGCATTCTGGCGGAGATCGAAACGTTTGCCAGCAAAGATGAACTTTTTTGTGTTTCTTTTCAGATAATTCGACAGCGACTGGTGGAAGTCATTGAGAAGTACATCATCATGGATGATGTAACGCTTGTCGATGACACAGAGAAGTTCGGGACGTTGGCGCTCGAAGGGCCGAAAGCTGAGCAGGTCATGCGCGAGATTGCGGAAACGGAATTGAGCGGTCTGCCGGAACTTCGGTCGGTCGACGGATACATCAACGGCGCGTCTCAACCAATTCCCTGCCGCATCGTAAAGCGCTCCGTTGCTGGAGTTCCGGGCGCGGAATTCGTCGTGGAACGGGCGCATCTCGAAGCGCTCTGGAAAATTCTTCTAGAAGCAGCACAGCGAGCCGGCGGCGGCCCGATGGGATACAAAGCGCTGAGCGCGCAACGGCTCGCACAAGGTAGGCCGTGGTTCGGGTACGACTTCGGCGAAAGGCAAATCCCTCACGAGGCAGGATTGGAAGTCAGCCATATCAGCTACACGAAAGGTTGTTATACCGGGCAGGAAATTGTGGAGCGGGTGCGCTCGCGTGGCCAGGTGAACCGGCGCAGAGTGGAACTTTTGCTTACTGGGAATGCGGTGCCAGAAAACGGGGAGTCTCTGACGGTTGATGACAAACAAGTAGGTTTCGCAACACGAGCGGCGAAATCGTGGTTTCCGCCGGGGATTCTGGGCATGGGCTACGTCAACAAAGAGCATCGCGCTTTGGGCACGATTCTGAAGTGGAACGGCGGCACGGCAACGATTGTGGAATTTCGTAATGCGCTACGCAGCTTGCACAATGCAGCAGAAGAGCGAACACAACCCTCCGGAACTTAGTCACTATTAGGATTTAAGAAATTTTTGGATCAATCCAGATTCAAGGCGCGCTTGAAGGATCCGCGCTCCGAGTCGATCTTCTTTTGCAGCTGCAGTATCGAGTACAGCAGCGCTTCGGGCCGAGGGGGACATCCCGGAACATACACATCGACGGGAATAACCTGGTTGCAGCCTTGCACGATGGCGTAATTGTTGAAGACCCCACCGGACGTGGCGCATGCGCCCATGGAGATTACCCATTTCGGCTCGGGCATCTGATCGTACAGGCGTCGAATTACCGGAGCCATTTTCTGGGATACGCGGCCGGCTACGATCATGAGATCGGCTTGACGCGGCGAGGGACGGAAAACTTCCGCTCCGAAGCGCGCGACGTCAAATCGCGCCGCTGCCATGGACATCATCTCAATTGCGCAGCAGGCCAAGCCAAAACCCAGCGGCCAGATGGAGCTTCTGCGCGCCCAGTTTACGGCTTTGTCCAGCTGGGCGAAGATGACGCCTTCGTCTTCCAGCATTTTGCCGAAATCGTCGGGCTTGGTGAGGGTAACGCCTTGACCGAGAGATACGCTCATGGTGATCCTTATGTTCGCATAGTTGGCGATGGCGGACAAACGTCAAACGGACAGCACGACTTTGCCGAATTGTTCTCCAGCTTCGAGGTATCTGTGGGCGTCGGCGCAATCGGTTAGGGGAAAGGTGCGGTCGATGACCGGTTTCAAGTGGCCCGCAGCGACGAGCTTCATTACGCTGGCGAGCTCGGATTTTGTACCCATGTACGAGCCGAGGATGGAAAGCTGGCGCGTGAACAGGAAACGCAAGTCGATGCCAGCGTCGAAACCGGTGGTTGCGCCGCAGGTGACCAGCCGGCCGCCAACCGCGAGGCTCTCCACACTTTCGTTCCAGGTGGCAGTGCCGACATGCTCGAAGACGACGTCCACGCCGCGCTTGTTGGTTATGCGCCGCACTTCGTCATGAATTTTCTGCGTCTTGTGGTTGATCGTATGTTGCGCGCCGAGATGTTTAGCCTTTTCCAGTTTCGCAACGCTTCCCGCCGTGGCAACTACGCGCGCCCCTAGCAACGACGCGATTTGAATTGCCGCGCTCCCAACTCCGCTGCCCGCGCCAAGGATCAGCACGTCCTCGCCGGGTTGCAACTGAGCGCGGGTGATGAGCATGTGCCAGGCGGTTTGAAAGACCAGCGGGATTGCAGCAGCTTGCTCGAAGGTGAGATTTTCGGGATACGGTAAACAGTTCACTCCCGGGCAGCGGACAAATTCGGCGCAGCCGCCGTCGATCAGGTAACCGAGATTGGAAAACGAACGGCAACGATTATCGAGTCCCGCAAGGCATGCGGCACATTTTCCGCACGAGACGCCCGGCGCCAGAACCACTTTCTGGCCAACACGCACGGTGGTCACTTCCGAGCCGACTTCGGCGATTTCGCCGGAAATATCGCTGCCGGGAATGTGCGGCAATGGGATCGCGACGCCCGGCATGCCACGCCGCACCCACAGGTCGAGATGATTCAGCGCGCACGCGCGTATGCGAACGAGAACCTCATTTGGGCGAATTGTGGGGACGGGAACATTCGAGTATTGCAACACTTCTGGTCCGCCGTGCTGGTGGAATATGATGGCCTTCATGCGGTCTCCCGATATGCTGCGGTGAAATCGCAAGGTAGCACTGCGGTAACAGCATGTCTATGACCGCGCTGCGTTGACAGCAACTCGCACGCGACTTAGGCTGGTTTAGAGCTGAAGCGGGACGGGTGAACGAGACGTGGATCTGTTTGAAGAAATCGTAAGGATGCGGCGGGCCGGATCGCGTGGCGCGCTGGCGACGATTGTGCACACCAACGGATCCATCCCGAGCTATGAAAGCTCGCGAATGCTGGTGCGCGAGGACGGCTCGATTGCCGGAACGATTGGCGGCGGATGCGTGGAGGCCGACGTGTGGGCCGCGGCGAAAGAGGTGATGCAGAAAGAAACGCCGCGGAAGATGGTTTTCAATTTGAATCATGAAGCCGGGTACGACAGCGGTTTGATTTGCGGCGGAACGCTGGAAATTTTTGTGGAACCCATCTTGCCGCAACCGGTGGTGTACCTGTTTGGCGGCGGGCACGTGTCCATCGCGGTGGCCAACGCGGCAAGCGCGGCGGGATTTAGCATAGCGGTCGTGGACGATAGAGAAGCGTTTGCCAACAAGCAGCGGTTCCCGATGGCGCAGGATATTCACACCAGTTATGAACAAGCGTTTGCGGATATCCATCCGGGCGCGAGCACGTATTTGATCATCGTTACGCGCGGGCACAAAGACGATATGCGGGTGCTGGCATGGGCGGTACGCACCGACGCTCGCTACGTGGGAATGATCGGCAGCAAGCGAAAAGTGCTTGCGGTGTACAAAGCGCTAGAGAAGGATGAAGGCTATCGGGCCGAAGAATTTGCGCGCGTGTACGCGCCGATGGGATTGGAAATTGGCGCGCTATCTCCGGAGGAAATTGCCGTAAGCGTGGTCGCCGAGCTGATCGCCGTGCGCCGCAACGCCAATGCGGCTGCACACATGAAATTGAAGTACGAGTCGCGCCCGGCGTTAAGCGAGCGCTGAAAGAAATTGTGCTTGCAGCGGTGATACTGTCGGGCGGCGCGTCCCGCCGCATGGGTTCCCCCAAAGCGTTAGTTCCCTACCAGGGCAAGTTGTTTCTCGAACATCTTCTGGAAGTGACCGCACAGCCGCAGATTGGTGTGCGGCGGGTGGTGCTGGGCGCGCATGCCAAAGCGATCGCCGAAGCCATAAAACTGCCGCCTGCCGAGGTGGTCATAAATGAAAATTGGGAACAGGGGCAACTTAGTTCGATTCACGCCGCTTTGCGCAGCTTGCCGGCGGGAACCGACGGAATACTAATCGCGCTGGTAGATCATCCGCTGGTTAGCGGCGAGCTGGTTCACGAGTTGATCGAGCGGTTTTATTTGTCGCGCAAGCCGATTGTTTTGCCTTTGTATAAAGGACGGCGCGGGCATCCGGTGATTTTTTCTTCGCGATTGTATGAGGAGTTGCTCGCCGCGCCTCTCGAAAAGGGCGCGCGCGCTGTGGTTTGGGCTCACGGGGAGAATGTTTCCGAAGTAATTACCACCGAAGAGGGCTGCGTGCTGAACTTGAATGATCCGGATGCGCTGGCACGCGTGCCGTGATGCGCTTACGATGATTTCATCTTGATTAATAGGGCACTTAGAGCGTCCGCTGCCAACTGGGCGGCGTGATGCGTGGCGGGCGGTAGTCCACCAAGCGCGGTGGAAAGATAATCGGCGGTGATTTGATTTGTGTCCGAGAGCTGGCGATCGGTGAGTTCCACGGTGAGCAGCGAAGCGCACGCGATCGCGGTGGCGCAGCCCTGACAGAGGAAGCGCGCTTCCGCGATTTGACCGTGCTCCACGCGCGCGGCAAGCTGGAGCACATCGMCGCAGACGGGATTGCTGACCTCTACAACGACGGTGGCGTTGGGTAATTTGCCGGCGTTACGCGGGGCGCTAAAATGATCGAGCACGATTTTGGTGAACATTACAAATACTCTACCGCTGAAATGGAAATTCCCGGGTGGAGAGATGGAGCCGGGCAAAGGAGCTACCCCAAGACCCAGGTTCATACCCTGCCTGCGGCAGGCAGGCCTTCCTGCGGCAGGCGGGCCTACCTACGGGCACGCAGGACCAAATGCGAAACTGGGGCAACCTCCGTGTGGTGAAGTTAGAGGTCGCGCATGGGTGTATCGACTTCAGGTTGGTGCGATCGAGATGCTGGCTCAACGATGACTATCGTGGTCGCGGCGGTGATCGAACGCGCGGACAAGCGAATTCTTATTGGGCAGCGGCGGCGCGCGGATACCTCGCCGTTGAAATGGGAATTCCCGGGCGGAAAGATGGAGGCGGGCGAAACACCGGAAGGGGCGCTGGCTCGTGAGCTGCAGGAAGAATTAGGAGTGACTTTGAAAAGCTGCGCGGAGATTGGACGCGTGCGGCATACGTATCCTAATCGCGGTGAGGGATTGGAAATCAGATTTTTTGCGGCGGAAATTGTGGACGACGATGTGGAGCCTAAAACTTTTGAGAATATTACTTGGGTACTGCCCAAAGAGCTGAGTGAGTATGATTTTTTGGCGGCTAATCGGCAACTGATTGCGGAAATCGCTACGGGGAAAGTGAAGCCAGCGGAGATACTGCGAGCGGGAAGAAGTTGAGAATTTTCGGCCGTACCACCCAAGACCCAGGTCCATGGGGGCCGATCTAAGAAGCATGTGTTCGGGGGAGCGAATACAACTGAGCCAGCCCAAAAACCTGAACCCAAGACCCAGGTTCATACAGCAAATGCGAACCTTGATTGGATAAGAGAAAAGGCTCCGTATACACGCACCGT
>JRHI01000272.1_pt1 | contig 58865 bp, 56 predicted proteins | sample 215371 | NCBI WGS metagenome assembly JRHI01 (sample SAMN02929681, study PRJNA255918) | sediment metagenome | biome: cave system; feature: Ice Cave; material: Sediment; isolation source: sediment from deep within a dark volcanic ice cave with no known source of... ...
GGTCCTCACCGTGGCGGCCACGGTCTGGTGGCGTCCGGCCGGCCCGTCGACGCCGGCGCCGCGGCCGCTGATGAGCGGACCGGCGCCGGAGGCCCGGCAGCGGGCCGCGGCCGCCTACGACACCGCCCGGGGCGAGCTCGTCCTCTTCGGCGGCAGCGCGGAGAGCACCCCCGGCCTCGACCTCGGCGACACCTGGACCTGGACGCCGGCGCGCTGGCGGCAGCTGCGGCCGGCTGTGGCACCCTCGCCACGCTTCGGCTCGGTGATGGCCGGCGACCCGGTGCGGCGGACGATGGTGCTCTTCGGTGGCCAGCGACGCGCCCCGGCGAGCCAGACCCTCGACGACACCTGGACGTGGGACGGCGTCACCTGGACCCGGCGGGACCCGCCCGCCTCGCCACCTCCGGGGGCGCTCCCGCGCGGCCTGGAGTTCGACGTCCGCACCGCGACCTCGGTGCTGGTGGTCGAGCGCGACACCCCGGCGGGGACCGGCCTCGAGACCTGGACCTGGGACGGCTCCTCGTGGACCTCACATCCCGGCGCCGCCACCCCGCCGCTGCGATGGATGGCCCCCGCCCCGGACGGCGGGGTGCTCGCCGTCGGCGAGCCCGACCCCGGCAACCGCGGCACCACCTGGCGCTGGGACGGCGTCTCCTGGCGGCGCCTGGCGCCACCGGCCGAGGTCGGGGTGGAGCCGCTCAGCGCGGTGATGGCGTACGACCCCGTGACCGGCCGCACCCTGCTCGTCGAGTCCGAGTTCCTGGACGTCGAGGGACGGCCCGCGGGGGGAACGTGGACGTGGGACGGCCGGTCCTGGACCGAGCACCACTCCGCGCCGCCGGTGGTTGCGGCCTTCGGCATCACCACCCCTCTCGCCGCCCGGGACGGGCGGCTGGTGCTGGTGGGGGGGGCGCTGGGACCGGGCGCCTACCGGGAGGCCTGGGGATGGGACGGCTCCGCCTGGCGGCGGAGCTGAGCTACATCGTCCGCAGGGCCAGGTAGCGCTTGACGTCAGGGAGCACCACGGCGGCGCCGAGCCCCGCGGTCACCAGGCCGACGGTCACGAGCATCTTGACGAGCATGAATGTTCCTCCATGAATCGCAGCGGGCCGGAAGTGTACGGCGTGGCTGTCAGCCTACCCGCACGGACCGTTCCGGGTCAGGCGACCATCGCCTTCGCGTACTCCTCGCGGAAGCGACCGCGGGCACGGAACAGCAGGGTCTCGATCGCCGAGCAGGAGACGCCCAGCCGGTCGGCGATGGAGCGGTAGTCGAGGCCCTCGATCTCGCGGAGCACCAGCACCTGCCGGTGCCGCGGATTGAGCCGGTCGAGGACCGAGACGACGAAGCGGGCATCCTCACGCTGCTCGACGTGCTGCTCGGTGTCGATCACCGAGACGGTCCCGGCGGCGGGCTTCACGTGGAGCATGTCGTCGATCGACTGCGCCGGCTGGCGGCGGAGGGCGCGGATGTGGTCGATGGCGAGGTTGGTGCCGATGCGCAGCACCCAGGCGCGGAACTTCAGGTCACCCTCGGTGCCGATGCGCTGGGCGGCGCGGAGGAAGGTCTCCTGGGCCAGCTCCTCGGCGACCGCCTCGTTGCCACACAGCCGGGTCAGCCGGCGCACCACCAGGGGGCGGTGACGGCGGTAGAGCTCCTCGAAGGCCCAGACGACACCGCGTCGGAAGGCATCGACCAGGGCCTGATCGTCGAGTTCGGTGAGGGTGTCGGAGACCACTTCTTGGCGCATTCCTTCTCTTGGGGGGGTCCGCAAGAAATCGTGCGTCCCACCCCATGAAGGCCCCGACGCCTCCCGGTAAAGATTTGTTCGCGGCGCGTCGCGAGACGTCCGCGACGCCACGAACGCCACGCTCGCCCGGCCCGGTCAGCGGCCGGCGGCGGCCACTCCGAAGACCAGGCCGGCGAGGACGATGAAGAAGCCGTACTCGAGCAGCGGCGCCCGCCCCAGCCGTCCCGCCGAGGCGCCGCCGAGCAGGCCGCGCAGCCCGTACCAGAGCAGCAGCAGCGAGACCGCGGTGGCCGCCTGGCCGAAGAGTCCTCCGGCGATCGCCGCGGTGACGGCGGTGATCACCCCCACCGACAGCGCCGCGAGGGCGGTGCGCCGCCAGGGCACGCCGTCGGCGCGCACCGCGTCGTAGGCGGTGGCCGTGGTCCCCAGGAGGACGACGGCGCCGCGCACCCACCAGGGGAGCCCGGGGCTGGCGCCGGCGAGCACCGCGGGCACGCACACCAGCACCGCCGCGACCTCGCGCAGCTGGCGGCCCACCGGGGTCTCGAGGCCGGCGGCGCGCATCGCGGCGAGGTGGGGGGCGGCGGCGATCACCGCGGTGCCGATGAGCACCGCGAGCGCGTTGATGCGCACGTCGCCGCTGCCCGCCAGCGAGACCGCGAGCGAGATCACCGCGGCCACCGGGAGGATGAACGTGTCCGGGCCGGGCCGGGTCTCCTCCGGGCAGAGCACCAGGTCGTAGTGAATGATCGCCAGGGCGGTGAGCAGCGCCAGGGCGACGTCGAGGCCGAGGCTGACCAGCCAGCCGGTGGTCTGGGGCCGGACCAGCACCGCGGTGAGCGCCACCGCCGCTCCCACCGCGCCGTGGAAGAGCGGCGCCGGCACCCGGGCGATGGTGACCGCACGGATCTCCCGGACGATCCCCAGCGCTCGCCGCGCCTCCTCGGCGTAGAAGGCGTGGCCGGTGCGCGACGGCGAGGCCGGCGGCTCGGCGGCGGCGGCGGGCTCGGCCTCGGCGGCGCCCGGCTCGGGCACCTCCACGGGGACGCCAGGCGCCGGTCCCCTGAGCTCCACGGAGGCCCGTGCGAAAGCGCCCGGACGCGGGAGCGGGCTCACGCCTCGCTGGTGCCCGCCCGGCCGTAGTCGTCGGAGAGCCGGACCACGTCGTCGATCTCGGGCGAGGAGACCTCGACGAGGTCGACGTCGGTGACGGCCACGAAGCGGTGACGGCGCCCGGGACGGACCCGCGCGCTCATCCCCTCGCCCATGCGATGGGTGACGAGCTCGCCGTCGTCGTCCTCGAGGACGAGGTCGAGGTCGCCGCGGAGGACGAGGATCGCCTCGTCCTTCTGCACGTGGTACTGGAGGCTCAGCTTCTGCCCGGCGTCGACGTGGATCACCTTGCCGAGGTAGCGGTCGGTGATCGCCCAGCGCAGCTCGTATCCCCACGGCTTGTCGACCCGGCTCGCGCCGGAGGCGGTCACCGGGCTCCCGGCGCGCTGGCTCAATGCGCCACCGCCTCGGCCGGCACCGGGATGCCGAGGAAGCGCTCGAGCGCCGCCAGCAGCTGCTGCACCCGCTCGGGGGTGGGCGCCTCGCTGTAGACGCGGATCAGCGGCTCGGTGCCGCTGAAGCGCACCAGCGCCCAGGAGCCGTCGGCCAGGTAGAACTTGAAGCCGTCGTCCGAGCGGCTGCGCACCACCGCCTCGCCGGCCAGCGCGGTGGGGGGGTTTCCGGCCACCCGCTCGTACATCTCCTGCTTGCGCTCCTGGTAGCCGTCGCGGGCCATCGCGATGTCGTGGCGGGCGTAGGCGTGGGGACCGACGAGCTCCTCGAGGTGGGCCAGGATCCGCGAGAGCGGCATGCCGTAGTCGACGATCGCCATCGCCACCATCAGCCCGGCGAGGATGCCGTCGCGCTCGGGCAGGTGCCCGCGGAAGCCGAAGCCCCCCGACTCCTCGCCACCGATCAGCGCGTCGGTCTCGGTCATCCTCGGGCCGATGTACTTGAAGCCGACCTGCAGCTCGTGGACCGGCACGCCGAAGAGCTCGCCGAGCCGGTCGACCATGCCGGTGGTGGTCAGCGAGCGCACCAGGTCGCCGCGCATCCCCCGCTTCTCCAGCAGGTACATGCTCAGCAGCCCCATCACCTGGAGCTGGTTCACGAAGACCCCGCGCTCGTCGATGATGCCGACCCGGTCGGCGTCGCCGTCGTTGGCGATCCCGAGGTCGTAGCCGCCGCCGCGCATCCGGGCCATCGCCTCCGGCATCCACTGCTCGATGGGCTCGGGGTGCATGCCCCCGAAGCCGGGGTTGCGCTCGGCGTGGAGCTCGTCGACCCGGGTGCCGCCGCCGGCGAGCAGCCGGGCGACGTAGCCGGCGCCGGCGCCGTACATCGCCTCGTGGAGGATGGTCAGGCTGGCGTCGCGCAGCCGCCCCAGGTCGATCATGCGGCCGATCTGCGCGGTGTACTCGGGGAGCGGGTCGAGGTACTGGACGGTGCCCGCGGCCAGCGCCTCGGCGAATGGCATGGCGGTGACCCCCTCGGCCTGGGCCCGGGCGCTGAGCCGCTCGAGGTCGCCGACCACCTCGGGCGAGGCCGAGCCGCCGTAGTCGGGCTTGTACTTGAGGCCGTTGAACTCGGGGGGGTTGTGGCTGGCGGTGACGACCACGCCGCCGGCGGCGCCGCGGCCGACCACCGTCCAGGACGAGACCTGGGTGGGGGCCGGGCCGTCGAGCAGCAGCACCGAACGGCCGTTGGCGGCGAGCACCCGGGCCACCTCCTGGGCGAAGAGCTCGGCGCAGTAGCGGGTGTCGTGCCCCACCACCACCGGGCGGGGGTCGCCGGCCAGGTACCAGGCGACCGCCTGCGCCACGGCCCGGACGTTCTCGTAGGTGAAGTCGTCCGCGACCACGGCGCGCCAGCCGTCGGTACCGAAACGGATGGGCGTCGCGGTCACGGCGGCATTGTACCCGTGGCCTCCGTCCGCCACCGGCCGGGCGCCACCAGGGCAGGCACCCCGGGTGTGCATACTCCGCCGGATGCGTACCTGGCGTCACCTGCTCGCGCCGCTCGCCGGCGGCCTGCTGCTCGCCGCCTGCGGCGACCCGGCGGTGGTCGACCAGGCGACCACCCGGACGCCCCTGGCCGCGCCCGGAGTGGTGGTGACCCAGACCGGCGACGCGGACGTCGCCATCCCTCCCGGCGGGGTGAGCTTCCGCCTCGACGCCGCCCGGCTGCTGGTCGTCGACGTCCTGGTCCGCTCCATCGCGGCCACCCCGCGGCTGGTGGTGGTGCGAGCCAGCCTCTTCGACTCCGCGGGACGGCTGGTCGGCGACGCCGGCGGCTCCGCCATCGACGTCGCTCCCGGCGGCGAGACCACCGTGGAGCTGACCGGCCCAACCCCCACCGGGACCATCGCCGCGGTCACCCTCGAGGTCCACACGGTCGCGGCGCCGCCGGCGGCGGCGAGCCCGAGCCCGTGACCGGGATGCTCGCAGGGGTCGACGTCGGCGGCACCAAGATCCAGGTGGTGGTCACCTCGCTCGACCTCGAGGTGCTGGGCCAGAGCCGCGGACCCACCCCGCCCACCGGTGGGCCGCCCGCCGTCGTCGACGCCCTCTGCACCCTGCTCGACCAGGCCCGGCGCGACGCCGGGGTGGACGGCCTCGACGCCCTCGGGGTGGGCGCGCCGGGGACCATCGACAAGGCCACCGGGGTGGTGGCGCGCAGCCCCAACCTGGCCGGCTGGATCGACCCGTACCCGCTCGGCGCCGAGCTCGAGCGCCGCACCGGCGCGCGGGTGAGCGTCGACAACGACGTCCACGCGGGGATGCTCGGCGAGCTCAGGCTCGGCGCCGCCCGAGGGCTCACCGACGTGCTCGGGGTGTGGTTCGGCACCGGGGTGGGCGGGGCGCTGGTGCTCGGCGGCGAGCTGCGCAGCGGCCCCCACGGCGCCAGCGGCGAGGTCGGCCACGTCTGCGTCCACCCGGGTGGGCGCCGCTGCGGCTGCGGGCGGCGCGGCTGCCTCGAGGCCTACGCGGGGCGCGCCTCGATGGAGCGGCGCGCCCGCAAGCTGGTGGCCGAGGGCCGGAGCACCGAGCTCTTCCGGATCATGGAGCGGCGAGGCATCGACCACCTCACCTCCGGCGTCTTCGCGCGGGCCCTCGCCGCCGGCGACGACCTCGCCCAGGACCTCATCGACGACGCGATCGCCGCCGCCGGGGCGGGGATCGCATCGGTGGTGAACGCCATCGACGTCGAGGCGGTGGTGATCGGCGGCGGCCTGGGCAGCCGGCTCGGCGAGCCCTTCGTCTCCCGCGTCGCCGCGGCGATGCAGCCCCACCTCTTCGTCACCGGGGCGGTGAGCGTCCATACCGCGAGGCTCGGAGACCTCGCCGGCGCCCTCGGTGCGGCCGTCGCCGCGGGCGGCCTGCTGGGAAGGACCCATTAGGCTCTCTGCGCTCACGCGCAGAATGGAGGTGGGCTCCCCCAGGCCATCAGCTCCCTCGTAGCTGACACCTTCCCCCTGTGTAGACCTAGAGGAGCTCGGTCCGCCCCTCGCCGCGGAGCAGGTCGACGATCTCGCGCACCGCCTGGGCCTGCTGCGCCGGCACCACCAGCACCGCGTCACCGGTGTCGACCACCACCAGGTCGTCGACGCCCACGAGGGCCACGGTGCGGCCGCCCCGGGCCTCGACCAGGCAGCCCCGGGAGCCCACCACCACCGCGTCGCCGGCGAGCACGTTCCCCGCCGCATCCCCCTCCCCCACCAGCCGGCGCGCCTCCAGCAGGTCGCGCCAGGAGCCGAGGTCGGACCAGGGGAAGGCGGCGGCGACCACGCTGAGCCGGGCGCCGCGCTCCAGCACCAGCGGCTCGACCGCGGCCGCCGGGATGGCGCGGTAGCGCTCCGCCGCCGCCGCCTCGCTCCCCGCCGCGCGCAGCCCCGCCACCTCGGCGAGGGCGGCGTCGACCTCCGGGGCGGCGGCGCGCAGCTCGCGTTGGAAGGCGGCCGCCGACCAGGCGAAGAGCCCGAGGTTCCAGAGGTGCCGGCCGCCGGCGATGAAGGCCTCGGCGGCGGCGAGCGAGGGCTTCTCGGCGAAGCCCACCGCGGCGCTCGCGGGCAGGCTGGGCGCGGAGCCGAGGCCCGGCGGCGGCGGCGACACCGGCGGGCACCAGCTCGACGCGGGGTGGGCCTCGCCCACCTCGACGTAGCCGAAGCCGGTGGCGGCGAACTGGGGCACCAGGCCCACGGTGGCGAGGCCGTCGGTGGCCGCCGCCCACCCCGCCGCCTCCCAGACCGCCTCCCGATAGGCGGCGTCGTCGCCGACGTGGTGGTCGGCGTGGACCGAGCAGATCACCGCCTCGGGGTCCTCCGCGGCGACCTCGCGTACGGCGAGGCCGAGGGCGGGGCCGGTCCCCCGGGGGGCGGGCTCGGCCACCAGCGAGCGGCGGTCGAGCCCGGTTCCCTCCAGGTCCCGCAGGCAGGCGCCGGCCTGGTCGGCGATGGTGACCACGCGCACCTCGGCGCCGAGCGGCAGCAGCCGCTCGACGGTGGCGCGCAGCAGCGAGAGGCCGCCCGGGCCGAGGGGCAACAGGTGCTTCGGCAGCGCTCCACGGCTCAGCGGCCACAGCCGGGACCCGCTCCCCCCGGCGAGGACGAGGACGTGGAGCGCCAAATCAGACCGCCGCCAGGACGCCGGCCACCAGCGGCTGGGTGCCCGCCGCCTCGGCGAGGTCGGCGGCGTGATCGGTCCGCTCCCAGGGCAGGTCGAGGTCGCTGCGGCCGAAGTGGCCGAACGCGGCGACCTGCCGGTAGATGGGACGGCGGAGCTGGAGCTCGCTGATGATGCCGATCGGCGAGAGGTCGAAGTGCTCGTCGACGAGAGTGGCGATCAGCTCGACCGGCACCCGCTCGGTGCCGAAGGTCTCGACCCGGACCGAGACCGGCTTGACCACGCCGATGGCGTAGGCCAGCTGGATCTCGCACTTGGCGGCCAGCCCGGCGGCGACCACGTTCTTGGCGACGTGGCGGGCGCCGTAGGCGGCGCTGCGGTCGACCTTTGTCGGATCCTTGCCGCTGAAGGCGCCGCCGCCGTGGCGGGCGTAGCCCCCGTAGGTGTCGACGATGATCTTGCGGCCGGTGAGGCCGGCGTCGCCCTGGGGGCCACCGACGACGAAGCGGCCGGTGGGATTGACGTAGCGCTTGGTGTCGCCGTCCAGGAAGGACGCCGGGATCACCGGCGCCACCACGTGCTCCTGGACCTCGGCGAAGATCTGCTCGTTGCCGACGTCCTCGGAGTGCTGCACGCTCACCAGCACGGTGTCGACCCGGCGCGGCCGGCCGGCGTCGTCGTACTGGACGGTGACCTGGGTCTTCCCGTCGGGACGCGCCCAGCGCAGGGTCCCGGACCGGCGCATCTCGCTGAGCCGCCGGGACAGCTGGTGGGCGAGCTGGATCGGGGCGGGCATGAGCTCGGGGGTCTCGTCACAGGCGAACCCGAACATCATCCCCTGGTCGCCGGCGCCGCCGACGTCCACCCCCTGGGCGATGTCCGGCGACTGCTCGTCGATGCACACCAGCACGCCGCAGGTCTCATAGTCGAAGCCGTACTTGGCGCGCGTGTAGCCGACATCTCGGATTGTGTTTCTGACCACTCTGGCGATATCGACGTAGCAATCGGTGGTGATCTCGCCGAACACCAGGGCCGTGCCGGTGGTCAGCGCGGTCTCGCAGGCCACCCGTCCCAGCGGGTCCTTGGCGAGGACCGCGTCGAGGACGGCATCGCTGATCTGGTCGGCGATCTTGTCGGGGTGACCCTCGGTCACCGACTCCGACGTGAACAGGCTGCGGTGAGTCGTGGCCATGTCTGTACCTCACTGTGTCCAGCCGGCGGCCATCGCCACGTCCTTGTGCGTGGACGACCCGCTCCTGCCCAGGGCGTGACGATGGTAGCGCGAGGCACGCCCGCCCGTGCCCGCGGCGCCCGTCTCCCGGCCACCGGAGACCCCCGCCGGCCGGGTGCCGTGGGCCACCCGGCCCCGCCTCCGGAGGCACACGCGTGTTCGATCCGGCCGGGAAAATCCGGGTCTGGCAAGCGGGCCCGTGACCGTGTACTGTTTCCACACGTTTCCAACGGGCTCGACCTCGCGCCCGGATCTCATCACAGGAGCACGGGCGTGCCGGTTGACCAGACACTGCGGTGCCGCGATTGCGGCGTGGACTTCATCTGGACCTCGGGGGAGCAGGAGTTCTACGCCTCTCGCGGTCTCACCAACCCACCGTCGCGTTGTCCTTCGTGCCGCCAGGCGCGCAAGGCGACCATGAACGGCGGCGGCAGCGGCGGCGGTGGCGGGGGCGGCTTCGGCGGGCCTCGCGGCGGCGGGGGCGATCGCGGCCCTCGGGAGATGCACGAGGTGACCTGCGCAAGCTGCGGTGGCATCGCGCGCGTTCCCTTCGTCCCACGCGGCGACCGCCCCGTCTACTGCAGCGACTGCTTCCGCGCTGGAGTCCGATGAGCGGGGATCTCCCCGCGGGTAGCTTCAGCGTCGGCAATCGTGTGACCTTCCCCTATGGCGGCAGTCGCCGCACCGGGACTGTCTCGGACGTTTCTCCGATGCCCGACGGCAACGGTGGGTTGGCGGTCATGTACCTGATCGACGTCGGCCAGAAGAAGATTCTCGTGCCCTCCGACGGCATCACCGCCGCGGGCGAGGGCCCGGCGCAATTCGACGCCGTCGCAGAGGGCGTCGCCTACGGACGGCGCCGGCCGCGCAACACCACCCGCCGGCGCTAGCCGCAGGCAGGTCGCGGGGCCCCGTTCGCCGTGCGGCGGGCGGCTCTGCGGGTCTGCCGGACGCGGCGCCGCTCTAGTCGATCTCGGGATCGGCCACCGGCGCCGCCGCCCGGCGCTCCGCCAGCAGGCGCTCCCCCTCCTTCCGTTCCCGGCCCATCCGGTAGCGGTGGACGGCGTAGAAGGCGGCCACCACCAGCACGGCCAGGACCAGCCCGGCATAGCCCGCCCGGCTGACCAGTGAGACGGCGTTGTCCAGATTGCTGCCCAGGAGGGCACCGACGGCGGTGACCGCGCCCACCCACAGGGCGGCGCCGCAGGCGTTGGCGATCAGGAAGGTGCGCCAGCGCATGTGGTTGATCCCCGCCAGCGGCCCGGCGAAGATGCGCAGCAGGGCGACGAAGCGGCCCAGGAAGACGGCCACCCAGCCGCGTCGCTCGAAGAAGCGCTGCGCCACCGCCTCGCGGCGCTCGTCGTAGATGCGGCGCACCGCCGGCAGGGCGAGCAGGCGCGGCCCCCAGTGGCGGCCGGCGAGGTAGCCGAGGTTGTCCCCGATGGTGGCGCCGAAGAACCCGCTCACAGCCACCCCCCACACCGTCAAGGTGCTCCCGTTGCGCCCCGCCAGCGCCGCGGCGATGACCAGGATGGTCTCGCCCGGCACCGGGATGCCCATCGACTCGATCCCCACGCCGAGGAAGACGACCGGGTAGCCGAGACGGTTGAGCAGGTCCTGGGCCGTGGCCGTGATGTCGATGGCCGGCCAGGCGGCGCTCAGGTGGACGAGCGCGAGGAGATGGGACATGGCGGCGCGATCATCGCCGACATGGCCGCACCGGGGCGCCGCGCCGGTCCTGGCACGGCCCCGGGTCGCGGAGTTCACGCCGGCGAGACGCCGGTGGAGTTAGGGTGCTCTCCGGCGGGGTACTCTCGCCATGGACGGTTCGGCACCCACGCCCGGACCGACGATGTGGAGCTTCACCGAACGCCATGTGGCAGAACCTCAAGACCGCTTTCCTGCTGGCCCTTCTCGACGGGCTGATGCTCTTCATCGGCGGCATCTTCTTCGGCCGGGGCGGCCTGCTCATCGCCCTCGTCTTCGCCGTCTTCATGAACGGCATGGCCTACTGGAACAGCGACAAGCTGGCCATCGCGGCAGCGCGCGGTGTCCAGGTGAGCCCGCAGGAGGCGCCCGAACTGCATCGCATCGTCGACGAGCTCTGCGCCACCGCACGCATTCCCAAGCCGCGCGTCTACATCTGCGACGACCCCTCCCCCAACGCCTTCGCCACCGGGCGCAACCCGGCCCACTCGGCGATCTGCTGCACCACCGGCATCCTCAACCTGGTGACCGCCCGGGAGCTTCGCGGCGTCCTCGGCCACGAGTTGAGCCACGTGCGCAACCGCGACATCCTGACCGCGTCGGTGGCGGCCACGATCGCCACCGTGATCAGCTTCCTGGCCCAGATGGCCCTGTGGGCGAGCATCTTCGGTGGCTTTGGCGGCCGCGATGACCGCGAGGGTGGCAATCCCCTGCTGCTGCTGCTGGTGGCCGTCCTGGCCGCGCCCGCGGCGGCGGTGATCCAGTTCGCCATCAGCCGCACCCGCGAGTACCAGGCCGACGTCGGCGGCGCCGAGTTGACCCGCGACCCGCTGGCGCTGGCCAACGCGCTGGCCAAGCTGGAGCGGCAGACCCAGCGGGTGCCCATGCAGGTGGCCCCGGCCATCGCCCCTCTGTTCATCGTCAACCCCTTCGGGGGCCGGAAGATGAGCATGAGCTCGCTCTTCTCCACCCATCCGCCGATCGAGGACCGCATCCGGCGCCTCGAGGAGATGGCCCGCCGCATCGGCTGACGCCGGCTCCGGCCTGGTAGCGTCCGGCACCGTGCCCGGCGCCCCCACCCTCGGTCTCTTCGCCCTCGCCGCCCTGGCCCTGATCGTCATCCCGGGGCCCGCGGTCCTGTACGTGGTGGCGCGAAGCATCGACCAGGGGCGCGCCGCCGGGCTGGCCTCCGTGGCCGGGGTGGAGACCGGCGGCCTGGTCCACGTGGCCGCCGCCTCGCTGGGGGTGTCGGCGATCCTGGCGTCGTCGGCGACGGCGTTCGCCGCCGTGCGCTATCTGGGGGCCGCCTACCTGGTCTTCATGGGCATCCGGACGCTGCGCAACCGCAGGGTCGAGGCCCCGCTGCAGCCGGCCCCCCGCTCTCTGTGGCGGGCCTACGCGCAGGGCGCCGTGGTCCAGATCCTCAATCCCAAGACGGCGCTGTTCTTCCTGGCGTTCCTGCCCCAGTTCGTCGATCCCGCGCGGGGACGGCCAGGCCTCCAGGCGCTGCTGCTGGGCGCGGTCTTCGTCGCCGTCGCCTGCCTGAGCGACGGCGCCTACGCCCTGGCGGCCTCGGGCGCCGCCGGCTGGCTGCGGCGCCGGGGCGTGATGCAACGCGGGCGCGCGGTCGCGGGCGGCGTCTACATCGCGCTCGGCGCCACCGCCGCGCTCACCGGAGCCAGGCCGACCGGCGGCTGAGCGAGCCGGCCGTCAGGAGGCGTCGGGGATGGCCTCGGCAGCGGCCGCGACGGTGCGCTGCACCTCGACCTCGCCCACCGTGCCCATGTGGCCGACGCGGATGCCACGGCCCGCCCAGGGTCCCAGGCATCCCGCCACGACGACACCGCGCTGGGCCATGCCCGCCCGCAGCCGGACCTCGTCGACCCCCTCGGGCACTGCCAGCACGCTCAGCGTCGGCGCCAGCGCCACGCCGTCGGTCAGGGGCTCGAAGCCCAGCTCGGCCATCCCCTCGCGGAGCGCGGCGGCCACCCGGCGGTGGCGCGCGAAGCGCGCGGGCAGCCCTTCGGCGTCGATCAGGTCGAGCGCCACCTCGAGCGCACGCAGCATCGAGGTGGCGTGGGTGGAGAAGTACCTGGTGCCGTCCTCCATGGACGGCTCCCAGCGGCGCAGGTCGGCGTAGTAGGCGGGGATCCGCCCCAGCGCCTGGCGGCGGGCGCGGGCGCGCTCCGAGACCGCCAGGAGGCTGAGGCCCGGCGGCACCCCCAGGGCCTTCTGGGCTCCGGTCAGGACCACGTCCACATCCCAGGCGTCCATCAACTCCTCGACCCCCCCGGTGGCACAGACGCCGTCCACCACGATCACCGCGGCGGGCGCCGCCTCGCGGACCACCGCCGCCAGCTGGGCGCAGTCGGCGAGGACGCCGCTGCCGGTGTCGACGTGGGTCAGGGTCACCACTGCGGGAGCGTCGCCGGCGGTGATCCGGTCCCGCAGGGTGTCGACGTGGACCCGGCTGCCCAGCTCGGCCGTCACCGCCTCGCCGGCCATCCCATGGGCCTCGGCGGCTTCCAGAAAGCGGTCCCCGAAGTAGCCGTGGCTGACCACCATGACCCGGTCGCCGGGCGCCGCGTGGTTGACCAGCGCCACCTCCATGGAGAGCGTTCCCGAGCCGGCGAAGGCAAAGGCGCGCGCGCCGGCGCCACCGACCAGCCGGCACAACCCCGCCTGGACCCGGCGCAGTGTGGCGGCGGTCTGCGGGCTGGTGTGGCTGCGGACCGGCTCGGCGAGCGCGGCGAGCACCTCGGGGGCCACCGGCGTCGGCCCCGGGATCATGAGCAGCGGCGGGGAGGAGGTCACGGTGGCGCCATTGTCGCCGCCCGGCAACGGCGCGGTACTCTGCCGGCATGGTCTCCCGCGGCACCGCCGCCACGCCCGACGCCATCCTGGAGGCGTACGCCGAGACCACCGGCGGCATCCTGCGCGTCGCCGAGTCGCTCGACCCCGCCGGCTGGGTCACCCCGACCGGCTGCCCGGGCTGGACGGTCAGGGACTGCGTCGCCCACGTGGCCGACGTCGAGCGGCGCCAGCTGGGCGATTCCGCCCCCGAGCACACGCTGCCGGCGGGCCTTCCCCACGTCACCGACGAGGTCAAGCGCTTCATGGAGCTGGGGGTGGACCGGCGCCGCCGATGGTCTGTCGACGACCTCCTGGATGACCTGCGCGGTGCCACCGCCGCCCGCCGCGCCGCGCTGGCGACACTCACGCCGGCGGACCTCGAAATCGAGTCGCCCGGCCTCTTCGGGCGGGCGCCCCTGCGCCGGCTGCTGGGCCTCCGCATCTTCGACATCTGGTCGCACGAGCAGGACATCCGGCGCGCGCTGGGCCGGCCCGGCGGCCTCGACGGGGTGGCGGGCGCCCACGCGCGCGAGCAGCTGGTCGCCGGCGTGGCCGGCTCCGTCCAGCGGGGGCTGGCGCCGGCGGCCGGCACCACCGTCCTCCTGGAGGTCACGGGCGACGGTTCGGCCCGGCGCGGCCTGGGCTTCGACGGCGCCTCCGGCCGGCGGACCGACGCCCCCGACGACCCCACGGTCACCCTGCGCATGGATCTGTCGACCCTGGCGGTGCTGGGCTGCGGCCGCCACGACGTTCCCGACGCCGCCACCCGCGTCGAGGTCGGCGGCGACGCCACGCTGGGGCGTCAGATGCTGGAGCACTTCGGCTTCACACCCTGACGCCGAGTTCGGCTCCGGCCGCCGGCGGTACGCCGCGGCTACGGTGGAAGCCGCCCACAGCCATCGGAGCCGTCCTTCCGTTGACCTCCCCTCCTCCGTCCGACACCTCGACGCGCCCTCGGCGGCTGCCCGCCGCCGACCTGCTGCGCGCGGTGGCGGTGATCGGCGTGGTCTGCGTCCACGCCGCCCACTGGCCGGCGACCGACACCCAGCAGCGCGCCGACCTGTGGAACGGGGTCAAGCTGGCGGCGCGCTTCTCGGTGCCGGTCTTTGTCGTCCTCACCGGCGTGCTCATGGCCTACACGGCCTCCGCCGACCGTGGCGCCGCGGGGTTCCTGACCCGGCGGGCGCGCCGCTCGCTGCTGCCCTGGCTGGCCTGGGCACCGGTGTACTTCATCGCCGGCTGGACGGTCACCAACGACATCACTCACAGCGCCTTCGGCGCCGCCGACTGGTGGGCGGGTGGAGCGGGCCATCTCTACTTCCTGCTCCTGATCCCGCAGCTCTACCTGCTCTATCTCGTGTGGCCGCGGAGCACGCCGGCGCGGCTGGTGCTCGCCGCCGCCTGCCTGGCGCTCCAGACGGTGCTCCAGCTGCTGCGCCTGGGCGGTGACCCCTCCGCCGGCGCCATCTCGGACGTCGGCATCTGGCACGCCTTCCTGCTGGCGCCGTTCTGGGTGGGCTACTTCGCCTGCGGGGTGGCCGCCGGCACCTTGGTCACGCGTCACGGCGCGCCGGACCGGCCCCGCCTCGGGCTGGCCGCCCTCGCCGCCATCGCCCCGGCGTTGGCTTTCCTGCTGGTGGTGCCGGTGGCCCCGGGGCGGATGGCCGACTTCGGCACCGGCACCGGCGCCTTCCTGCGACCCACGCTGGTTCCGCTGGTCCTGGTGATCTGCGCCGCCGGCCTCTGCGGCGGCCTGGCGCTGATGCGGCACAGCCGCCCGCTGCGCGTCGTGGCCGGCGCCCTGAGCGCCGACGCCCTGGGCATCTACATCGTCCAGGCGATGGTGATGTACGCCCCCGGCCACGCCCTCAACGCCCTCCTCCAGGGGAGCCTCGCCGCCGAGGTGGCCGGGTTCGTCCTGCTGGTCGTGGCCACGCTGGCCCTCTCGCTGGGCGCCTCCCGCCTGGTGGCGCGCTCGCGGCTGCACTGGACCATCGGCCTCCCGCGGCACCGCAACAGCGCCCCGGCGCCCGCGAGCCAGGTGACGCAGGTCCGGACCGCGGCGTAGATTGCGACCGCAGTCGCAACCAGGAGGACGTCACCGCCATGCCCGACATCACCGTCTATGGCGCCCCCTGGTGCCCCGACTGCCGCCGGACCAAGAAGTTCCTCGCCGAGCAGCGGGTGAAGTACGACTGGGTGGACATCGACGCCGATGCGGCCGGAGTGGCGACCGTGGAGGCGCTGCAGAAGGGCGGCCGCACCATCCCCACCGTGGTCTTCGGCGAGGGCGACTTCCTGGTCGACCCCGGGAACGACGAGCTGGCCCGCCGACTCGGCCTCACCCTGGAGGCGAGGCGACCGATGTACGACCTGGCCATCGTGGGCGGTGGCCCGGCGGGGCTGGCTGCGGCCATCTACGCGGCGCGCGAGGGGATCGAGACAGTGGTCGTCGACCGCGGCGGCCTCGGCGGCCAGGCCGGGGTCACCGAGCGGATCGACAACTATCCCGGCTTTCCCGAGGGCGTCGGCGGCGCCGAGCTGGCCGACCGGTTCATCGCCCAGGCGAGGCGGTACGAGGTGGAGCTGCTGGGCGCGGTGGCCGTGGAGGCGATCGAACACGACGGCGACGACCTCTGCCTGCGGCTCTCCACCGAGCAGCGCATCGCCGCACACGCGGTCCTGCTGGCGCCGGGGTCGACCTACCTGCGGCTCGGCGTCCCCGGCGAGGAGGACCTCATCGGCGCCGGCGTCCACTTCTGCGCCACCTGCGACGGCCCCTTCTACCGGGGCTCCGAGGAGTTGCTGGTGGTGGGCGGCGGCAACTCGGCGGTGGAGGAGGCGCTCTTCCTCACGCAGTTCGCCAGGAAGGTGCACATCGTCCAGCGCGGAGCCGAGCTCACCGCCTCGCGGCTGCTCACCGAGCGCGCGCTCAAGGACTCGCGCCTGGAGGTGCACACCAGCACCGAGGTGGTCGAGCTGCGCGGCGACGGCCGCCTCCAGGAGGTGGTGCTGCGCACCCAGGGTGAGGAGGACCGCGTCCTCACCCCTGCCGCCGCCTTCATCTTCATCGGGCTGTCGCCCAACACCGAGTTCCTCCAGGGTGTCGTCGACCTCGACGAGCGCGGCTTCATCCGCACCGACGAGGCCTTCCGCACCTCGGTGGACGGGATCTACGCCGCCGGGGACGCCCGCCGCGGCGCCACCAAGCAGCTGGGCTCGGCGGTCGGCGACGGCATCGCCGCGCTCCTCGGGGTGCGGGGCTTCCTGCAGAAGCACGAGCACATCCCCGACCTGACCGCCGCGGGCGGCTAGCCCTGGGGGCGTTCCAGCCGGCCGGCCCACGTAAGGTGGGTCGGATGCGCCGTCCTCCGCTGTCCGCGCTCGGCCTCGCCGCCCTCTTCACCGGGTCGGGCGTGCTCCATTTCGTGGCCGCCAAGCCGTACCAGCGCATCGTGCCGAGGCCGCTGTCGCAGTGGAGCGCCGAGATCGTCGCCGTCAGCGGCGCCGCCGAGCTGGTCTGCGCCGCGCTGCTGCTGGCCCCGCGCACCCGCCGTCTCGGCGGCATCGCCACCGCCGCGCTCCTCGTCGTGGTCTTCCCGGCCAACCTGCAGATGGCGCTCGACGGCGGCTACGCGGATGCGTCGTTCCCCGGCAACAACGCCGTGGCCGCCTGGCTGCGCCTCCCGCTCCAGCTGCCCCTGATCTACTGGGCGCTGAGGCTCCGCAGCGACCAGCCCGACCCGGCGACAGGCGCCGCTCAGTAGGAGCGGGGCAGGCCGAGCGAGTGCTCGGCGACGTAGTTCAGGATCATCTCGCGCGACACCGGGGCGGTGCGTGCGGCTCGGGCGCCCCAGTAGAGGTCGGTGAGCCCGTAGTCGGTGCTGAAGCCGTTGCCGCCGTGGGTCTGGATGGCCCGGTCGACGCACTTGATGGCGGCTTCGGCGGCGGCGTACTTGGCCATGTTGGCGGCCTCGCCCGCGCCCCGCGCGCCGGCGTCGTAGAGCACCGCCGCCTTGCGGGTCATCAGCCGGGCCAGCTCGAGCTCGATCTTGGCCTCGGCGAGCGGATGGGCGATGCCCTGGTGGGTACCGATCGGCGCCTGCCAGACGGTGCGCTCGCGCGCGTATGCCGACGCCTTGTCGAGGGCCAGCCGGCCGATGCCGTTGGACAGGGCCGCGCCCATGATCCGCTCCGGGTTGAGCCCGTCGAAGAGCAGGCGCAGCCCGCTCTCCTCGCCGCCGACGAGCCGGTCCGGCTCGACGTGCACGTCGTCGAGGAAGAGCTGCCACTGCCGGTCGGTGCCGCGCACGGCCAGGGGCAGGCGGTGGCGCGTCAGTCCGGGGGCGTCGGTGTCGATGATCACCGGGACCGGTAGCCCGAGCCGGCCGTCGGCGGCCCGCATCCGGGCCACCACCAGGATGGCGTCCGCCGACTCGACACCGCTGATGAAGACCTTCTGGCCGTTGAGCCGGTAGCCGTCCGCGGCGGGGGTCAGTGAGGTGGACAGGTTGTGCGAGTTGGTGCCGGCGTCCGGCTCGGTGATGGCGAAGGCGATCCGCGTGGTGCCGGCGCCGATGCCGGTCAGCCAGCGCTGCTTCTGGGCCTCGGTCCCGTGCCGGGTCAGGATGGTCCCGACGATGGCGGGTGACACGACGATGAGCAGCAGCGAGGCGCCGGCCGCGGCCATCTCCTCACCGACCGCGGCCAGCTCCAGCATGCCCATCCCGCCGCCGCCGTAGGCCTCGGGGATGTTGACCCCGAGGAACCCCTGGGCGGCGAGCGCGTCCCACAGCTCGGTGGCCGGCTCACCGGCCTCGACCCGGGCGCGGATGTAGTCACGCCCGAAGCGAGCGCAGACGGCAGCCACCGCCTCTCGAATCTGCAACTCCTCGTCGGCGGGCAGCAGGCCGCCGGCGACGCGGGGTGGCTGGGCCAGGCTGGTCATGTGACCATGATCGTAGCCGCGCTCAGGGCTGAGACGACGCGCCGGTCGGCCGCACAGCGGCTCGGCCGGCCGACCTGCTCCCGACCCTCAGCGGGCGCCGGCCCTCCCCGACGGACGGCCCGGATCCGGAGCTCTGAGCGCGTCCGCCACCACCCCGGAGGCCACGGCGGTCAGCCGGGGCACGGCCCTGGACATGCGCAGCGCCTGCGGCCAGAGCCACGGCCGGACCAGCGCCGGCCACACCCGCGCGAAGGCGGGATCGATCTCCGCCTCGGCGGTGTCGAGGACGGCACGGACGGCGGCGAGGCCGCGGCCGGGGCCGGCCAGCAGCGCGGTCTCCATGTCCACCGCGACGCCGCCCGCCGCCGCCAGTGCGGCACGCTCGGCGCCCCCGACCAGACCCGCCGTGGTCACCAGGCGGCCCCCGCGCACGGTGACGCCGAGCCTGACGGCCGCCTCGAGCAGCCGGGAGGTGAGCTCCACGTCGCAGCGATGCACGGTGCCGCCGGGGGTGGCCACCTCCTCGGGGATGACCAGGTCGCCCCTGCGCAGTCCGGGGTCCAGGCCGCCGCAGACCCCGACGGAGATCACCCCCACCCCGGAGTCGATGTCCCGGGGAAACCCGCGCCGCAGCGCCATCCCCGTCAGCAGCACCGTCGCTTCCGAACCCAGGACCCGGCGCGCCGCCCTCCCCTCGGTCCGTGTGGCACAGGCGACAACGATGGTCAACCGCAGCCGCCGGGATGCTCGCGGTACCAGCGCACCGCCGCCTCCACCGCCGCCCCCACCGGCGAGGCGTCCACGCCCAGCTCCTCGCGAGCCAGCGAGGAGTCGACCCACATGCGGTGGCGAGCCATGCGCACGCCCTCGAGCGGGACGGCCGGCTCACCGCCGGTGAGGCGGCAGCGCAGCTCGTCGCCGGCACCCGCCAGCCAGGCGGCCGCGTAGGGGATGCGCAGGCGGGGCGCGCGGCGCCCGGCGGCCTGCGCGATCAGGGCAAAGGCCTCGTCCAGGCGCAGGTTGTCGCCGCCGACCAGGTAGCGCTGCCGCGGGCGGCCCCGCTCCAGCGCCGCCACGTGGGCGCGGGCGACATCGCCGACATCCACCAGGTTGATGCCGCCACCGCTGACGCTGCCGGGCACCCGGCCGGCGGCGACGTCGCGCACCATGCGGCCGGTGGGCGTCGGCCGCGCGTCACCCGGGCCGACCGGTGCCGTCGGGAGCACCAGCGTCACCGGGATGCGCGCCGCCAGCGCGGCACGCTCCTGCTCGATCTTGCTGGCGTGGTATGCGGAATGGCCCTCGGGCAGCGCCCGGTCGGCCTCCGTGGCCAGCCGGCCCGGTGCCGCGGGGCCCACCGTCGAGGAGCTCGACGTGACCACGGCGCGCTCCACGCCGGCGATGCGGGCGGCCTCGAGCAGGGAAGCGCACCCGTGCACATTGACCTCGCCCATGGCGGCGCGCTGTCGCGGGCCGAAGCTGTAGGCGCCGGCGACATGGACCAGCACCGAACACCCCTCGATCCCCTGGACCAGCTCACCGCAGCGCCGCAGGTCGCCGGTGAGCACCTCGACCTCCGGTGGGGGCCGCCAGCTGGACCCCGGCCGGCGCAGGGCGCGAACCGGATAGCCGGCCTCGAGCAGCACCCTCAGCACATGGCCGCCGATGAAGCCGCTCCCCCCGGTGAGCAGCACCCGGCCCCGACCGCTCACCGGGGTGGGACGGCGGCCGGGGGTGGCGGCTGCGAGCGCGGGCGCACGGTGTCCACGAGCGCGCGGATCGACTGCAGCGGCGAGGCCGCGGTCCGGGTCACGGCGGTGGGCTCGTATCCGCAGTGGGCCATGCAGTTGGCGCACTTGGGATTGCGCCCGCGGCCGTACCGCGACCAGTCGGTGGTCTCCACCAGCTCGCGGTAGCTGGACGCGTAGCTCTCCCCCATCAGGTAGCAGGGGCGCTGCCAGCCGAGCACGCTGTACGACGGGATCCCCCAGGCGGTGCACTCCAGGTCGACCTTGCCCTCCAGGAAATCGAGGTAGACCGGGCTGTGGTTGAGGCGCCAGCGCTTGCGGCGCCCCTCGCCGAAGGCGTCGCGGAAGACCGCGCGAGTGCGCTCGACGCCCAGCCAGTGGTCCTGGTCCGGGGCTTTCTCGTAGGCGAAGCCAGGCGAGATCTGCATGGCGTCGACCCCCACCTCGTCGTTGAGGAAGTCCAGCACCTCGCGGATGCTGCGGGCGTCGTCCATGTCGAAGAAGGTGGTGTTGGTGTTGACGCGGAAGCCGCGCCGGCGCGCCGCCGCGATGGCGTTGACCGCCTTGTCGAAGGTGCCCACGCGGTCCACCGACTCGTCGTGGCGTTGGCGCAGGCCGTCGATGTGGACCATCCAGGTGAAGTACGGCGAGGGCGTGAACAGGTCGAGCTTGCGCTCCATGAGCAGCGCGTTGGTGCACAGGTAGACGAAGCGCTTGCGCTCGATCAGGGCGGCGACGATCTGGTCGATCTCGCGATGCACCAGCGGCTCGCCGCCGGAGACACTGACCATGGGGGCGCCGCACTCGACGACGGCATCGACGCACTGTTGCACGGTCAGCCGGCGGTCGAGGATCGGCTCCGGATGCTGGATCTTGCCGCAGCCGACGCAGGCCAGGTTGCAGAGGTAGAGCGGCTCCAGCTGGAGCACCAGCGCGTAGAAGCGATTGCGGCGCAGGCGCTGGCGAGCGACGTGCGCGCCCACGCGGACGGTCTGGCTGATGGGGACGGGCACGGTCAGTGGCTCCTCTGCGCGGCCTGCCCGAGGGCGAGCAGGGGGAAGACGTGGCGGTAGAGCGTGTAGTCGATGAGGAAGTCACCGGGGAAGCCGGTGCCGGTGTACTCGGCCTGGGTCCACGTGCCCTCGTGCTGGGTGCGCACCAGGTGGTCGAGCCCGCGCCGGCAGGCCTCGCCACCGCCGTCGCCGGCCGCCTGCAGCGCCAGGCAGGCCCATGCCGTCTGCGACGGCGTGGAGGTCCCGACCCCGGCGAAGGAGGCGTCGACGTAGCTGTGGCAGGTCTCCCCCCAGCCACCATCGCGGCGCTGGGCGGCCTCGAGCCAGCGCACCGCGCGACGCACCGCCGGGTCGCCCTGCAGCCCGAGCGCGCTCAGCGCGGTGACCACGCACCAGGTGCCATAGACGTGGTTGACGCCCCAGCGGCCCCACCACGACCCGTCGGGCCGCTGCCACGCGCGCAGGCGGAGCAGCGCCGGGGCGATCAGCGGGTCGGAGACCCCGAGGCCGAGGGCGGCGTACATCTCCACGGCGTGGGCGGTGACGTCCTCGCTGGGCGCGTCGAGCAGCGCGCCGAAGTCGGCGAAGGGCAGGCGGTTCACCAGGCCGCGGGTGTTGTCGCGGTCGAAGGCGCCCCAGTCGCCGTCGCGGCTGCGCATCTGCGCCACCCAGCCGGCGCCGCGCCGCACCGCCCTGCGCAGCCCGGCGGTCGGCGAGCACTGCAGCAACGCCAGCACCACCAGGGCGGTGTCGTCGACGTCGGGATAGGTGTCGTTCTCGAACTCGAAGGCCCACCCGCCGCACTCGCCCGCGCCGGGGACGCGGACCGCCCAGTCACCGACCTGCTCCACCTGCTCGGCGAGCAGCCAGTCCGCTGCCCTGGTGATGCTGCCGTCCGTGGCTGGAACTCCCGCGGCGCGGAGCGCCAGCAGGCTCAGCGCCGTGTCCCAGACCGGCGACATGCAGGCCTGCAGCCGCCACCCGGCGTCGTCGTCGAGGGCGAAGCCGTCCAGCCCGCGGAGTCCCGCCTGCATCACCGGGTGGTCGACCGGATGGCCCTCGAGGCTCAGCGCGATCAGCGAGTAGACCCAGGGCGGCTGGATGCCACCCCAGCTGCCGTCCGCCTCCTGGCGCGCCAGCACCCAGTCCAGCACCCGGCGGCGCGCCCCCCGCCGGCCCGGCTGCACGGGCAGCCGCTCGTAGAGCTTCTGGAGGCGGTCGAGCCACCAGAAGACGCCGGAGCCGGGGACGCGGCGCAGCGCCGCCTCGGTACCGGGGACGACCACCTCGCCGAGGGTGACGCCGAGCGGGCGCACCGGGCGGCGGCTGAGGACGACCAGCAGGGGCGCGATGGTTCCCCGAGCCCAGGAGGAGAAGTCGTAGAGGTTGAGCGGCACCCACGGGGGCAGGCGGATGAGCTCCGGCGGCATCGAGGGGATGCCCTCCCAGGGGTGCTCGCCGAAGAGCGCCAGCCAGATGCGGGTGAACACCCGGGCGCCGGCCAGGCCGCCCTGCTCGTGGATCACCCGCAGGCTGCGCCGCATCGGCGGCGAGGCGGGATCGACGCCGAGCACCTTGAGGGCGGCGTAGCACTCGATGGTGGTGCTCAGGTCGGCGGGTCCGTCGTGGTACTGGGCCCAGGATCCGTCCTCGCGACGGGCGCCCTCGAGATGGTGCCTGGCCCCCTCGCGGATGCCCTCCAGCGGCAGGTCGAGGAAGCGGAGCAGCAGGATGTGCTCGGCGGTCATGGTGCCGTTGGAGGCCAGCTCGGCGGTCCACCAGCCGGCCGGGTGCTGGCGTGCCAGCAGCCAGTCGCGGGCGGCGGCGGTGGCCGCCTCCTGGGCCCCCGGGGCGCTCGTGGCGCGGTCCGTCGGCGAGACCACCAGGCTCTCAGGCGACACGGCGCGTCACCTCGCCGACGGCACCCAGGGCCTGCGCCGCGGCGTGCCCACTGCGGACCGCGGACTCCATGGTCGCCGGCCAGCCGGTGTCGGTCCAGGCGCCGGCCAGGACCAGGTTCGGCGCCAGCGTCCGCGCCGGCGGGCGCCGCAGCCCCGGGGTGGGGATGAAGGTGGCCTCGGGGTCGCGAACGGCGCGGCCCGCGCGCGGTGTCCGGCCGCGCAGCGCCGGCACGGCGGCGGCCAGCTCCAGGTGCGCCAGTCGCACCAGGCCGGCCTCGGGGAGCGCCAGCACCTCGCCGGCAGCGCTCAGGCTGCAGCAGAGGTAGCCCGGCGCCTTGCGGAACACCCATTGGACCGGCGACGCACCCAGGGCGGCGAAGTCCCAGGGCCAGGCGCCATCGAGCCCCTCGTACCAGAGATGGACGTCCACGATGGGAGCGTGCCGGAAGTCGGCCAGGCCCTGCACGCCGAATCGCTGCGGGTCGCCGAGGATGCGCGCCGCCCGCCGGGGCGGCACCGCCAGCACCACGGCGTCGGCGCCGACCGTCTCGCCGTCGAGCAGCCGGACCCCGAGGACGTGGCCGGAGCCACCCTCCAGGAGGCCCGCGACCGGGGCGCCGGTGCGCACCTCCGCCAGCCGGTCGGCGGCGGCCTGCGCGATCCGCGCCAGCGGGACCCGGCTCCAGCCGATCCGCGCCGTGCCGGCGCCGCCGAGGAAGGCGGTGCGCACCGTGAAGAGCAGCGCCTCGGCGTCGGCCTCGTCCAGCCGGGCGTTGAGGGCGGGAACGATGAAGGGCTCCCAGAAGCCGTGCAGCGCCTCATCGCCCTGGCCGTGGCGGCGAAGCCAGCCGAGGGCGGTGGTCCCGCCGCCGCCGGCGCAGCGCGCCGCCAGCAGGGCGTGGAGCACCTGCAGACGTGCCCGCGGCCGGATCGCCGGCAGCCGGGCGAAGGACGCCGCCAGGTGGAGCGGCGCCGGCAGGCAGGCCGCCCGCAGCCGCGCCGGCGGCCGGCCGGCGCGCAGCATCACCACCTCGAAGCGCGGTTGCAGCCAGAGCGCCTCCCCCAGCCCCAGCCGCGCCACCCAGCCGACGTACTCGGTGCAGCAGGCCAGGTGGACGTGCTGGCCGGTGTCGTACTCGACCCCGCCGGCGGTGAACGAGGACGCCTTGCCCCCGAGCAGCCGCGAGCGCTCCAGCAGCACCACCTCGCAGCCCCGGTCGGTGAGCGCGGTGGCCGCCGCCAGCCCGGCCAGGCCGGCACCCACCACCGCCACGCGGGCGCTCACAAGCAGCTCCGGGCGAGCACCGCCAGCTTGCGCCTGCCGCTGAGACGCAGCCGCCGCTCCAGCACGGCGGTGGGCTCGGCCTCGATGCGCCGCAACAGCGTGTGGTAGATGCCCGCCATGGTGCGTACGCAGGTGGCCGCCCGGTAGGGCACGAAGTCGCAGACCCGCAGGCCGGCGCGGAAGAGCCGCTCGGCGCGTGCGGCCTCGAAGTGCACCAGCGCAGCCCAGGCGGCGGGGTCGAGCGGCGCGGCAGCGGCGTCGCCCGCCCCCAGGGCCGCCAGCAGCTGCTCCTCGTCGATGCCGAAGGCGGCCAGGTCGGTCCGCGGCAGATAGATCCGGCCCATGCCGGCGTCCTCGCGCACGTCGCGCAGGATGTTGGTCAGCTGCAGCGCCAGCCCGAGGTCGTCGGCGCGGTCCAGCGCCTGCGGATCGGCGTAGCCGAAGACACGCACGCAGATGCGGCCGACGGCGGACGCCACCAGCCCGCAGTACTCGGCGAGATCGTCCCAGGTGGCGTAGCGCACCCGGCCGGCGTCGCGCTCCACCCCGGCGATGATGGCCTCGATGTCCTCGACCGGGATGGCGTGCCGGCGCATGGCAACCCCGAGGACGCGCAGCACCGGATCGTCGCCGCCGTCTCCGGCGAGCGCGGCTCGCAACCGCCGCCGCTCCCCCTCGAGGCGCAGCCGGGTGTCGAAGGCGTCGGGCCGGTCGGCGACGTCGTCGACCTGCCGGGCGAAGTCGTAGACGGCGTAGATGGCGTCGCGCTGCTCCTGCGGCAGGGCCACGAAGCCCCAGTAGAAGTTGGCGGCGTCGCGGCGGGCCAGCCGCTGGCAGTGGCGCGCCGCCGCCGCCAGCTCGGCATCCACCACCGGTGGGCCGGCGGCGAGGCTGGGCAGGACGCGCAGCCCGGTGCGCAGCCGGTCGGCCGCGGAGAGGGCGGGACGCGCATCCGCCGTGGCATGGCCACGCGCGCGGATGGCGGCGACCACGGCCTGGCCGCCGTGACGGTAGAGGGCGAGCTGGGCGCGGAGCCAGCCGTGGGTCATCGCCTCCAGCCGCCGCCCGGAGCCGAGCAGCTGGTCGGCGCGGTCGCACATCCGGGCCACGGCGCCCTCGACGCCGGCCGCCTCGAGGTCGTCGCCGACCAGGTAGCGGCGGCCCTTGCCCCGGTCGACGCTGACGTCCTGGGCGAAGTTGGCCAGCTGCAGCCCGATGCAGACGTCGTCGCTGAGCTGGACCGCGGCCGGATCGTGGATGCCGACGACGCCGAGGACCATCCGTCCCACCGGCGCGGCGCTGAGCCGGCAGTAGCCGAGCAGCTCCTCCCAGGTGTCGTAGGCGCGCACCTCCTGGTCCTGCTCGTTGGCGCCGATGAGCTCCAGAAAGGGATCCGCCGGCAGTGCCCGCGCACGCACCGTCTCGCGCAGCGCCAGGGTCACGGCGGTGCGCGGCAGCGCGCCGTGGAGGAGGACCCCCTCGAGCTCGTCGCGCCAGGCGCGCAGGGCCGCCGGAGCGGCGTCGCCGAGCTCGTCGCCGAGGTCATCGGTGATGCGGCAGAAGGCGTAGATGCGGGTCAGGTGCGCCCGCACCGGCGCCGGCACCAGGGGTGAGGCCACCAGGAAGTTCTCCGCATGGCCGGCGAGCACCCGGCGGCAGAGCTCGTCGGCGTGGGCGAGGTCGTGGGCCGGCCCCAGCGCGCCCGCCGTCCAGGGACACCCGGGGATGGCCTGGCCGGCGTCGAAACGCGGCTCGTCGGCGACGCGGGCGGCGGTGGTCACCGCTGCGCCGCCGCCGCCAGCGGCCGCCCCTGGTGGCGCAGGCGGGAGGTGCCGCGCAGCGCCGAGAGATCGCGCGACGCGGTGCAGAACATGGCGATGCGCAGCACCTCCATCCACTCGCCGATGGTGTCGACCACCGCGGCGGCACCCCCGGGGGCGGCGCGGAGGACGGGGCCGGCCGCGCCCACGAGATCGGCGCCCAGCGCCATGGCCACGGCCACGTCGAGGCCACCCCGGACACCCCCGCTGGCCACCAGCGTCGCCGAGGGCACCAGCTGGCGGGCCTCGCGCAGGGCGGTGGCGGTGGGGATGCCCCAGCCGGCGAAGGCGGCGGCCACGCGGGCGGCGCCCGGCTCGCTCATCCGGTGGCGCTCGACCTCGCTCCACGAGGTGCCACCGGCGCCGGCGAGGTCGACCGCCGCGACCCCGGCGTCCACCAGGTCGCGAACGGTGGCGGCGTCGATTCCCCAGCCCACCTCCTTGACCACCACCGGAGAGCCGAGGGTGGCGGCAACCTCGGCGATGCGGCCGAGCAGCCCGGTGAAGTCGGTGTCCCCGCCGGGTTGCAGCGCCTCCTGCAGGGCGTTGAGGTGGAGGACGAGCGCGTCCGCCTCCAGGGTCTCGACCAGCCGCCGGCAGTCGTCGACGCCGATCCCGCGGTTGAGCTGGACCGCGCCCAGGTTGACGAGCAGAGGGACATCGGGGCAGAGCCGGCGCACCAGAAATCCGCCGGTGGCGTCGGGCCGCTCCAGCAGCACGCGGGCGGAGCCCAGGCCGAGGGCGACCCCGCAGGCCTGCGCCGCCTCGGCCAGCGCGGCGTTGACCGGCTCCGCCTCGGGCACGCCTCCGGTCATGCAGCTGATCAGCAGCGGGGCGCGCAGCCGGCGGCCCAGGAAGGTGGCGTCGGTGGATACCTCGGAGAGCGCCATCCCGGGCAGGGCGGCGTTGTCGAAGCGGTACTCGTCGAAGCCGGTGGTGATCCCGCGGGCGCCCACGTCCTCCTCGAGGTTGATGCGCAGATGCTCGGCTTTGCGCGACGCGGTCGGGGGCTGCAACGTGGCCTCCTCAACACCGGTGGAAAGCACGTCAGCCGACTATAGGCGGCTCCGCGAGCGCCGAGAAGTACCCGCACACCATTCCCTGCGGGACGTGCCGGTCAGGATGTTCGAGCCCTCATGATCCTGCCATTTCCGGCATGAAGCACCGGGCCACCGTCACCAGGTGTATGAAGGGCCATTCCTGCCTGGACGGGCCTGGGTGACCGGTGCCTAGACGGGAAAGACGCCATGGTGCCGCGCCGGGACGTCGCGTCGCCGGCTGGCGTAGACCTCCAGCCGGGCGGCCAGCTCGGCGCGCAGCTCGGCGGGCGGCACCACCGCGTCCACCACCAGCTGGGCGGCCAGCTTGAAGATGTCGATGTCGTCGCGGTACTCCTCCTCGAGCTCGCGACGGCGCCGCGCGGCCTCCTCCTCGCCGAGGTCGGCGAGCTTGTTGAAGTAGACGGCGTTGATGGCCGCCTCCGGCCCCATGACGGCGATCTGGGCGGTGGGCAGCGCCAGGGTCACATCGGGGTCGAAGGCGGGCCCGTTCATGGCGTAGAGCCCGGCCCCGTAGGCCTTGCGCAGGATCACGCAGATCTTGGGCACGGTGGCGCTGCTCAGCGCCGCGATCATCTTGGCCCCGTGGCGGATGATGCCCTGGCGCTCCACCGCCGTCCCGATCATGAAGCCGGGCACGTCGGCGAGGAAGAGCAGCGGAATGTTGAAGGCGTCGCACAGGGTCACGAAGCGGGCCACCTTGTCCGCCGAGTCGGTGAAGAGCACGCCGCCCTTCTGGCGCGGCTGGCTGGCCACCACGCCCAGCGCCCGCCCCTCGAGGCGCGCGAAGGCGGTCACCACCTCGCGGGCGAAGAGCCGCTTGACCTCGACGATGGAGCCCTCGTCGGCCAGGCCGCGGAGGATCTGCATGACGTCGTAGCCGCGAGCCGCCTGCTGCGGGATGATGTCGTCGATGGCAGGAACGCCCGGCTCCGGAGGGCGCGCGGCCACGGCCGGCACGCTGTCCTGCCAGTTCTGCGGCATGCAGGCCATCCAGGCGCGTGCCGCGGACAGCGCCTCGCTCTCGTCCTTGACCAGCCAGTCGCCGCAGCCGCTCACCGTGCAGTGCATGCGAGCGCCGCCCATCTCCTCGAGCGTGACCTTCTCCCCCACCACCACCTCCGCCATCCGCGGCGAGCCCAGATACATGGAGGCGTTGCCCTCGACCATGATGACGGCGTCGCAGAAGGCGGGGATGTAGGCACCCCCCGCGGCGCTGTGCCCGAAGAGCACGCACAGCTGCGGCACCTGGCCGGAGAGGCGCACCTGCATGTGGAAGATGCGTCCGGCGTGGCGCCGGCCGGGGAACATCGCCACCTGGTCGGTGATTCGCGCCCCCGCGGAGTCGATCAGGTAGACCAGCGGGATCTGGAGGCGCTCCGCCGTCTCCTGGATGCGGATGATCTTCTCCACGGTGAGCGCGCCCCAGGAGCCCGCCTTGACGGTGAAGTCGTTGCCCATGACGGCGCAGGGGCGCCCGTGCAGGGTGCCGATGCCGGTGACCACGCCGTCGGCCTGCAGCTCCGCCTCGCCGTTGTTGGCCAGCAGCCCGTCCTCGACGAACCGGCTTCCGGGGTCGAGCAGTCCGGTGATGCGCTCGCGGACGAAGAGCTTGCCTTGACCGGCCAGCTTGCTGCGGGCCCGCTCGGGACCGCCGGCCCGGGCGCGGGCCAGCCGGGCTGCGACCTCCGCGGCACCGTATCGCGCTCCGGTCGCCGCCGGGGCCGGGGCTCCGTCCGCCGCCTCGGTCACCGCGCGGCAGTCTCCGAGCCCGCCCGCTCGGGGTGCCAGACTCCGGCCCGATGGAGCTTGCCCGGGAGGGTGAGGCCGAGGTCCTGCCCCAGCCGCTCGGCCACCGCGACCATGGCCTCGAGGTCGATCCCGGTGTGGGCGCCCAGCGAGGTGAGCGCCGTCAAGGCGTCCTCGCTGCAGACGTTGCCGGTGGAGCGCGGCGCGAAGGGGCAACCGCCGATGCCACCGGCGGAGCCCTCGAATCGCCGCACGCCCTCGTTGTAGGCGGTGACCACGTTGACCACGCCCTGGCCGCGGGTGTCGTGGACGTGGAGGGCCAGCCGGTCGAAGAAGGGCGCGCAGGCCAGCGCCCCGAGCAGGCGCTGCACCGAGGCAGGGGTGGCGACGCCGATGGTGTCGGCCAGACAGATCTCGTGGACGCCCAGCTGCGCCAGCCGGCGGCAGAGCCGCTCCACCACCGGCTCCGGCACGTCGCCCTCGAAGGGGCAGCCGAAGCAGACCGAGACGGCCACGTCCACCACCACGCCCGCCGGCCGCGCCACCTCCATGATGCGCTCGATGTCGGCCAGCGAATCGGCGACGGAGCGGTTGACGTTTCGCCGGTTGAAGGCGTCGGTGGCTCCCACGGTCACGACCACGTTGCGGACGCCGTGCTCCACGGCCAGCTCCAGTCCGCGCAGGTTGGGGACGAGAACCCGAAGCCGGGGCAGCGATGCCGCTCCGAGCGCGCCGAGAACGTCGGCGGCGTCGGCCATCTGCGGCACCCAGCGCGGGGACACGAAGGACGCCGCCTCGACGCGGGGGACGCCGGCCTCGAGCAGCCCGCGGACGAGGCGGACCTTGACCTCGGTGGGCACCGGCTCGGCGAGGTTCTGCAGCCCGTCGCGCGGGCTCACGTCGGTCCAGGTGACGGGAGTGGCGGAGTGGCTCACAGCCATCGCCGCGGCGGTCCCGGCCCGTTGGGCGGGGGGCTGAAGATGGCGGCCAGCACCGATCCCAGCGGAAACAGGAAGGCCACGGCGACGAGCAGCAGCAGCGAGCGCATGCGTGCCGCCAGCACCGCGCCGCCGATCCAGACGATCAGGCCGCTGACCACGAAGCAGGCCACGGCGACGGCTCCGAGCGCCCCATTGGCGCCCCGGGTGTAGTGCTGCCGGCCGGCCACGAAGGCGGAGACCACGAACACGGCAGCCCAGGCGAGGACGCTGCGCCGGGTGAAGAAGGGCTGGGAATCCCCCGTGCCCCGGGGGAGAGGACGGCGAACCACGCAGGCACCGTATCAGACCCATGCTGAGCTCTCCCCGACGTGTGGCGGCCCGCCTCGGTACTCCACCTAGAATCGCGCGGATGAGCGACACCACCGCGCCCACCACCGCGCCGGCGCGGCTGATCCGCATCGGCCACAGCCCGGACTCCGACGATGCCTTCATGTTCTACGGGCTGGCCAGCGGCAACGTCGCCGTCGAGGGTCTGGCCTTCGAGCACGTGCTGCGCGACATCCAGACCCTCAACGACTGGGCGCGCCAGGGCCGGCTGGAATCCACCGCCATCAGCGTCCATGCCTACGCTCACGTGGCCGACCAATACGCGCTCCTGGCCCACGGCGCCTCGATGGGCGAGGGCTACGGCCCCATGGTGGTGGCGCTCGAGGCGCGCGAGCCTGCCTGGCTGAGCGGCAGGCGCATCGGCGTGCCCGGGCTGCTCACCAGCGCCTACCTCGAGCTCCGTCTCGCCGTGCCCGACTTCGAGCCGGTGGTCATGGACTTCAAGGCCATCGAGGACGCCGTGGAGCGGGGCGAGGTCGACGCCGGCCTGCTCATCCACGAGGGTCAGCTGACCCACGCGGATCGCGGGCTCCACAGCGTGCTCGAGCTCTGGACGTGGTGGGGGGAGCTCACCGGGCTGCCGCTGCCGCTGGGGGCCAACGCCATCCGCCGCGACCTCGGCGAGGACCTGCAGCGCGCCGTCAGCCGGGCCATGCGCGACTCCATCGCCTACGCGCTGGAGCACCGCGCCGCCGCCCTCGACCACGCCATGCAGTACGCGCGCGACCTGCCTCGCGAGCTGGCCGACACCTTCGTCGGCCAGTACGTCAACCAGCGGACTCTCGACCTCGGCGACGACGGCCGCGCCGCCTTCCAGGAGCTGCTCGACCGTGCCGCCGCCGCCGGGCTCACCCCGGCAGTGGGCCGGCTCACCTTCGTCGAGTAGCCGCGCCCGCGCCCGTCAGGCAAACACCGCCTCGGCCACCAGCTGGTCGGCGGCCTCCTCGTCCTGCGCCGAGGTGTCGAAGTCGAGGTCCAGCTCGATCTGATCGCCCAGCGCCAGCCTGACGGCGTTGAAGGTGCGCCGGTGGTACGGGGTCACGCCGAGTGCGTCGATGGCGTCGCGGTGCTCGCGGCTGGCGTAGCCGGCGTTGCGCTCCCAGCCGTAGCCGGGGTGGCGGACCGCCAGCAGCCGGAGCAGGTGGTCGCGCGTGGTCTTGCCGACGATGGAGGCGCAGGCGATGGCGTAGGAGGTGACGTCGCCCTTGACGATGGTGGTGTGGGGGCCGACGTCGTCGAAGTCGCGGATGCGGCGGCCGTCGATGAGCACATGGTCGTAGCCGCCCAGGCGGCGCAGCGCCCGCCGCATCGCCAGGTGGGTGGCGTGGTAGATGTTGAGGCGGTCGATCTCGGCGACGGACGCCGCCCCGATGCCGACGGCCAGCGCCTGCGCACGGATCAGCGGGGCCAGCCGCTCGCGCTGGGCGGCGCTGATCTGCTTGCTGTCCCGGACCCCCGCGATGCGCCGGCAGTGCGGCGGCACCACGCAGGCGGCGGCCACCACCGGGCCGCATAGGCTGCCGACCCCGCACTCGTCCACGCCCACCACACGCAGGCGGCCGGAGCGCCAGAGCGCCCATTCAGCCCGGAAGCCGGGAGGGCCGGAGGGAAGAGGGCGGCGACGCATGGCGTCCGGCATCGACCCCCAGCCTAATCGCTGCAGAGCAGCCTCCGCACCCGCCAACCGCGATTCCGCGGGGGCCCCGGAGCAGCCCACCCGCAGCCGGAGCCCGCGTCAGACGGGCGGCGCCGAGTCGACCTCCGGGGGCAGGCGTTCCGGCATGAGCGCGGCCGGCGGTGGCGGCACGGCGGGGTCGGTGGCCGGCGGGAAGGCGGGCCGCCCGTAGAGGGCGGCCTCCGGATCGGCTGTGGGGGCGGGGACGGCGGCCTGGCCCGGCGCCAGCAGGGACGTCCCGCAGCGCGGGCAGGCCACGGCCTGCGGCGACAGCACCAGGGCGCAGACCGGGCAGGCGGGGGTTACCGGCACCTTCGGCGGCCCCACCACGGCGGCACTGTAGCGGCGGAACAGAGGCAGTCGGGACGGCCGCCTGGCCACGGTCAGCAGGGCGGCGTAGCCTCCGACCGCACCGCCGACGACACCCCAGAGCAGGAGGAACCCGAGGGCGGGCCCGAGCTCCGGACCGATGCCGGCGGCCCGGCTGCCGGGCGGCCAGCCGGCGCCGTGGTCACCGTTGAGCAGCAGCACCGCCAGCCAGGCCAGGAGGCCCCAGATCAGTCCGGCGCCGCCCCCGCCGACGACCGCCGCCTCCACCGTGCCGGCGCGCCGCAGCCGGGCACCTGCGTAGCCGGTGAAGAGGGTGGCGAGCACGGGGACCAGGACCACCACCCAGAGGTAGGCGTCGTGGTCGCCGCTGGTCAGCCCATAGTCGACGCCGGCCACCGAGACCACCGGAAAGATGAGCGAGTAGACGAGGACCCAGGCCGCCCAGGTGAGGGCGCCGAGGACCAGCAGGACGACCGTGGCCACGGTGCCGAGCACTCCGTCGGGGAAGGCCTTGGTGGTGGTCAGCCCCACCACGAACCGGGAGGCGTTGGCGGTGTCGCCGGCATGGGTGGCCATGGCGACGACTCCCGCCAGAAGGGCCAGGGCGAGGGCCACGCCGAGCCCGGTCCAGGCCGCCGCCAGCATGGGGGCGAGCGGCCCCAGGGGGCGTGTCACCCGGTCGCCCAGAGCCCGGCGCGGGGACCTCGGGAAGGTGGCCCGGAGGATGCCCAGGTAGGAGGCGACCGCGCCCAGGCCGACGCCCCAGAGGATCAGCATGGAGTAGTCGGGACCCAGGGCGAAGCCGTCGGCTCGAGCCGTGACCAGGGCCCCGACCAGCGCCAGCACGGCGGTGACGGTGGCGGCGATGCTCAGCGAGCGGATGGCGGCGTCGGCGGGGTTGCGCAGGAAGAGCATGCGCACGGTGAGCCGGCCCGCCAGGTACAGGACCCCGCCGACGAGGAGGATGCCAAGGCCCAGCGGGATCCGGACGGGAGCCGAGATCCCGCTGCTGGTGCCGAGGACCTCGCCGCCACCGGCGACCGACCAGAGCACCGCCGTCCAGCTGGCCAGGTAGCCGTTGGCGCCGGAGGCCGCGCAGTCGCGGGCCAGCGATGCCTCGGCGGTGCAGCCGCCGGCCAGGTGCGCGCCCCAGAAGAGGAGCGCCACCAGCGCCGTCCCGGCGGTGATCACCATGGCCGCGAGGACGCCGGCGACCATTCCCGCTGTGAGTGTGCTCCGGGCCGCCACCCGGCGCAGCGCCCGGGCGGGGCTCAGGTCCGGGCGTGGGAACGGAGCTGATCCGAGCAGAGGCGGGCCGGGGGCGGCCGGGGTCCAGCCGTACTGCACGCCGGCGCCGGCGGCAGGCGGCGGCCCCAGATCGACCGCCGTCCCGGGGGTGGGGGAAGGCGGCGACAGCGGCGGCCGGGGCGACCCGGCGAGCCCCTCGGGCGGCGGCGACGACCCCGCCAGGGGGCCGGCCACGGGGAGGGCACCAGCGTGGGCTCCGGCCGGCGGCGAGCTGGGTGGCGGCCCACCGTGGGCTCCGGCCAGCGGCGAGCTGGGTGGCGGCGGGGTCGTCAGCGTCGGCGGCCCGACCTCGTTCTCGGCCGGCTGGGTGGCGAGAACCGGGAGCAGGGTGAGGCCGCAGCCGATGCAGATGCGCGCCGTCTCGGTGACCGTGCGCCCACATCGCGGGCAGGTGCGCGGAGAGGTGACCATGAACCCGATCCTCCCATGATCGCCAGGGCCGCGGGTGGCCGGGCGCGGCCGCGCGCATCGGGCGGAGAGGGCCGGCAGCCGTATCCTCGCGCCCTGTGGATGACGAGATGCCGGTCGACGGCGACGCCTACCGGCTGGCGGCACGGCAGTTCGCCAGCGGCGTCACCGTGGCGGCCGCGGCGCACGGGGGCAGCAGCCACGCCATCACCGCCACCGCCTTCTGCTCGCTCTCCCTCGACCCACCGCTGGTGCTCCTCTCGGTCCGCAGCGGGAGCCGCCTCCTCGACCTGGTGCGAGGCTCGCGGAGCTTCGGCGTCAGCGTGCTCGGCGCCCATCAGCGGCACGTCGGTGAGTGGGCGGCCACCCGGGGACGCCCATCCGACCGCGACCTGCCCGCCAACGCCGGCCGCACCGTGGTGACCGGGTCACCGCTGGTCCCGGACGCGCTGGCCTGGTTCGACTGCCGGCTCCAGAGCGAGAGCGCGCACGGGGATCACACCCTGCTGACCGGGATGGTGGTCGCCGCCGGCGCCTCCGACGGCCACGACCCCCTCATCTACGTTCGAGGCGCCTATCACGACCTCGGTGAACGCTCGTCCCTCGTGCCCCCTGACGACATCCAGTGAGGGCCGGCGGTCAGGGGTGCCGGGTCAGCCGCCGCCGCAGCCGCCTCCGCAGCAGCCGCCGCCACCACCCGATGGAGCGGACGCCGGCGTGGGCAACCCCGCCAGCGCCGAGGCGCCATGCGAGTTCTGGCCCACGCGGCTGATCAGCGGCATGGTGGTGCGACTCTCGCAGCCGGGGCAGACGGCCACCACCTCGCGATCGGCCATCCGGCGCAGCAGCTCGAATCTCGTCTGGCAGGCGTTGCACCGGTACTCGTAGAGCGGCATGGGGGGCGAGCGTAGCAGGGGACCGCATATCCTCCACAGCCCACAGCCAGCCGACCGAGCAGGACCTTCATGAAGACCATCGAGATCAACGGCGTCCGCGAGGAGATCCACGAGCGCAGCGACTGGCCACTGGCACGCCGCCAGGCGGTGCTCGGCGGCGAGGTCACCGCGGTCCTCGGCTACGGGCCCCAGGGTCGCGGCCAGAGCCTCAACCTGCGTGACCAGGGGATCAACGTGCTGGTCGGCGTCCGCGACGGGCGCAGCAAGGAGCGGGCGCTCGAGGACGGCTGGGAGGAGGGCGAGAACCTGCTCTCCATCGAGGACGCGGCCGAGGCCGGCTCGGTGGTCCAGTACCTGCTCAGCGACGCGGCGCAGATCGCCCTCTGGCCCGAGGTCAAGAAGCGTCTGCGCTCCTGCGACTGCCTCTACTTCTCGCACGGCTTCGGCATCGTCTTCCACGAGGAGACCGGGATCGTCGCGCCGCCCGACGTGGACGTGGTCCTGGTGGCGCCCAAGGGCAGCGGCCTGACCGTCCGCAACCACTTCCTGGCCGGGCGGGGCATCAACGCCTCCTTCGCCATCTGGCAGGACCACACCGGCCGCGCCCGGGAGCGCGCTCTCGCCACCGCCTTCGGCATCGGCAGTGGCCACGTCTTCGAGACCACCTTCGAGAATGAGGTCTACAGCGACCTGACCGGCGAACGCAGCGTGCTCATGGGCATGATCCAGGGCGCCTTCAAGGCGCAGTACGAGGTGCTTCGCGCCCACGGCCACAGCCCCTCCGAGGCCTACAACGAGACCGTCGAGGAGGCGCTGCAGTCGCTCTATCCGCTGATCGGTGAGAAGGGCATGGACTGGATGTACGCCAACTGCTCGACCACCGCGCAGCGCGGGGCGCTGGACTGGGCGCCGCGATTCGAGGCGGTGATCAAGCCCGTCATCGAGGAGTGCTACGCCAGCGTGGTCCGCGGCGACGAGGCCCGCACCGTGATCCGTGCCAACAGCGACCCCGCCTATCGCAGCCGGCTCGACGCCGAGTTGGCGGACATGGCCTCACAGGAGGTCTGGCAGGCGGGTCAGGTGCTGCGCGAGTTCCGGCCCGAGCGGATCGCTCGCGACGACGCCTAGGAGGCCGCAGCCCAGGGTTGCGCACCGAACGCCTGTTCGCTACACTGTGCGGCATGGTGCCGCGCGCAATCGAGCTGGATCTGCCCCTCGGTGAGCCCGCCGAGGATGTGGCAGGCGAGGGCCGCCTGGACCACCTCCGCGGTGTGGCCGGGATCGATGCGGCGGTCGCCGCCCGGCTGGCCCGGACCTTTCCCTCACTGGGTGCGGTGTACGCCGCCTCCGAGGAGAAGCTCAGTGCCGTCGTGGGCCCGGTCGCGGCCGCGCGGATCCGCTGGTTCCTGGACGCGCCCATCTCGCGCGCCGCCATGCCCGGACGCCGGCCCAGGATCCAGCGCGGCTGGCACCACGCGGCCTGACAACTCCCGCTCCGGGAGTACCCGCGTCGTAGCATCGACCCATGGGGCGTTGCGTCCACAGCATGTGAGGCCGGTCGGCGTCCGCAACACCACGGAGTGAGCAGCCATGGGAAGGTCCCGAGTCGACAAGGTCACAGACACGGTCAAGAGCCGCGGCGCCGGAATGCAGTCCAGCGCCGCCTCCGCCGTCGCGGACGCCGGTGATCGCGCCTCCGAGCTGGCCGACATGGCCGTGGAGCTGGCCGGCAAGGCGCAGAAGGCCGCCACCCCGGCGCTGAGGAACGCCGCCGCCACCGCCGCCGAGGTGCTCGCCGATGCCGCCCAGAAGGTCGGCGCGCGGGCCGCGGACGCGGCGCCCCACCTCCGGGAGGTGGCCTCGTCGGCAGCCGAGTCGCTGGTCGACAACGCCGAGAAGGCCGCGGAGCGCCTCGCCGAGACCGCCGGCCGCCTCGCCCACACCGCCGCCGAGCAGGTCGGGCCCACGGCGGCCAGCGGCCGGGAGAAGCTGGCCGACCTGCTGGAGGCCTCGGCCGGGCAGGTCAGGCCGCGCAAGCGCAGCCTGCTGCCGAAGCTCCTGATCGTCGGCGGTGCCGCCGCGGCCACCGTGGTGGTGGTCACCGTGGTGCTCAAGAAGACGGCGGGTGCCTCGTCGCCGCCCAACGGCGCGGGCGCCCACGATGACTTCTCGCCGCCCAGCGTCTCCCGGAGCGAGGAGCCGGCGAGCATCGTCGTCCCTCCTCGGCCGGCGGCCGGCCCGGCGGCGGAGCCGGAGACGGACTCGGCGCCGGCGGCACCGTCGCCGAACGGCCGCGAGAGCGCGGTGGGCACGCCGTCGCAGCGGGCCGAGCAGCAGAACTGAGCGCGCCGGCGCTGATCGACCCTGCGGCGGCGCACCCGCCGCCGCAGCAACGGCTCGCCGGCGTGAAGGCACGCCTTGCCGGCAGCCTGCCGATGGCCGTGGTGACGCGCTACGGTGGCTCGGATGCCGGGGAGTGGGCGGCGGCGGTGGCGCTTCGGCTGCTGCTCAGCCTTTTCCCCATCGTGCTGGCCATGCTGTTCGGCATCAGCCTGGTGCTGCGCGATCCCGCCACCCGCGACTCCGCGCTCGCCCAGCTGGCACGCGTCCTGCCCGGCGGCAGCGGTGGCCAGGCGTTCTCCGAGCTGAGCTCGACGGTCGACGGCGTTCGGGAGCGCACCGGCCTGCTGGGAGTAGTGGGGCTGCTCGGCCTGCTCTGGGGAGGCTCGGCGCTCTTCGGCAGCCTCGAGATCGCGCTCAGCCGTCTCCACGGCTCCGGCCGGCGCAGCTTCGTCCGCGGGAAGCTGATGGCCTTCGGCATGATCCTGGCCTTCGCCGTGCTGGTGGTGGTGGGAATCGGCGCTTCGGCGGCGCTGGCGGTGATCTCACCCATCGCCGAGCGTGCCGGCCCGGCGGCGGACATCCTCAGCGGCCCGACGCGCTGGCTGGTGCAGATCGGCGTCGGCGTCGTGGTCGGCGTGGTCCTCAACGGGATGATCCTGTGGATCGTCCCGTTGCCGCGGTCGCGCCTGCGGGCCGCGCTCCCCGGTGCCCTCGTCGCCGGGATCGGCTTCGAGGTGCTCAGCCTGGTGTGGCCGCTCTACCTGTCCCTCGCCGGTGGCGGCAACCGTTACGGCCAGACCTTCGGCCTGCTCGTGGTCATCGTCTCCTACGTCTATCTGTTGGGGCAGCTGCTCATGGTCGGCGCCGTCCTCAACACCGTGCTCGTGGAACGGCGGGTCGCGCGTCAGTCGCCGGTCGCCGCCGGCACCGACACGGTGGCCGGCCCCGCCCGACGTCCTCGCGCCCAGATCGGTGATTCGGCTCTCCGGCCGTAAACTCACCACTTCTCATGGCAGACGAACGCCCCCACCGCCCCCAGTCGCGTGACCGCTTCGGCGGTGACCGGCCCGCGCCCCGCAGCTTCGGGGACCGCCCCCCGCCGCGGGGCGGTGACCGCTTCGGTGGCGACCGCCCCGGCGGAGACCGGCCGGCCCCGCGCCCGGGCGGCTTCACGCCGCGTCCGTCGGGTCCGCCCCGGCCCTCCTTCACGCCGCGGCCGGCCTTCAACGGGCCCCCCTCCAGCTCGCCGCAGGCGGCGCCGCCCACCGACGGCAGCGCCAGCGTGCGCCTGCGTGACGGCGACCGAGAGGTGGAGGTCCACGGTCCGGCGGCCTTCTGCCGCCAGCTGCTGGAGGATCTGCCCGCGCTGATGGGGCGGCTGCGTGGCGAGGGCCGCACCTCGGCCGCCTCCATCTCGCTGCCGCCGCCACCTCCGGCGCCGCCGGTGGCCGCGCGACTCCGCCCCGAGCCGATCGTGGTGGACGCCGTGGTCGACGACGAGCCCGCCGACCTGGCTCTCGACGAGGAGCTGGTGGACGCCGTCGCGGAACTCGACGTCGAGATCGGGGCGATGGCGTCCGCTCCCCCGCCGGCTCGCCGGCGCGGCCCCGGACGGCCCCCCAAGACGGGCAGGGCGACCCGCCCTGAGGCGGCGGCCGCCGCCCCGGCATCGAGGCGCAAGTCCGCCGCGGCACCGGCCCCCACGCGGAAGCCGGCGGCGGCGCCCGCCCAGAACGGCGCGACCGCCATCGAGGGCCTGATCATCGGCGCCCTGCGCTCCGCCGGTGGGCCCATCGGCATCGCCGACATCCGTCGCCAGCTGCCCGAGAACGTCAGCGGACAGGCGGTGCGCCGCATCCTGGAGCGCGCCACCGCCGTGGTCAACGTGGGCGGCAAGCCCGCCACCTACCGCATCCGCTAGGTCACCATCCCGGCGCGGTGCTCAGCCTCGGCGCCATCCCCTGGACGCTGGCTCGCCGCGATCCGCATCTGGTCGCGGTGCAGGTCGATGGCCGCTCGCTGACCGCCGCGCAGCTCGACGCCGCGGCGTCGGGGGTGGCCGCGGCGCTGACCCGCCGCGGGGTCGCCGCCGGCCGGCTTGTGGCCGTGCTCTGCCCCAACTCGCTGGTCTTCCCGGCCGCCTACTTCGGGGCGCTGCGCCTGGGCGCGGTAGTGGCCCCGCTGAGCACCGCCTCGCCGGCGCCGGAGCTGGCCTCGAGCCTGCGCGCGCTGCATGCCGCCGCCGTGGTCGCGGACGCGACCCTGGCCGCCGCCGCCTCGGCCGCGCTGCGGCTGGCCGGCTGCGACGCCCCGCTGGTGGTCATCGACGAGGACGCCGCGCGCGGCCACGGTGACCGCCTCGCCCTGACCACTCTTGTCGCCTGCAGCTCGACCGACCCGGTGCCGGTCCCGGGGGAGGCGCCGGCGGTGGTGATCGGCACCTCGGGGACCACCGGCCTGCCCAAGCGTGCCGTCCACTCCCACACCGGACTGATGGTCAACGCTCGCGCGGTCGCCGCCGAGATGCTTGGCCTGACCCCGGACGATCGCCAGCTCTGCTGGCTGCCGCTGGCCCACTCCTTCGGAATGAGCGCGGTGCTCAACGCCTCGCTGGTGGCCGGCTGCGGCGTGGTGCTGATGCCGGGCTTCGACGCCGTCGCCGCGCTCCGGCTGATGGCCGAGCAGCGGATCACGGTGGTGCAGGGCGTGCCCACCGCCTTCGCGCGCCTGGCCCGCGCACGTGCCGCCTGCGCCCCCAGCGCGGGGCCCATCCCGGTCCTGCGGCGGCTGGTGGTGAGCGGCGCCCCGCTGCCGCCGGGGTTGGCCGCGGAGGTCCACGCCCACGTCTGCACCGACGTGGTCGAGCGCTGGGGGATGACCGAGTGCTCTCCGCTGACCATGCGTTCCGTCCCCGCCGGGGGCGGCGAGCCGGGCGACGTGGGCCGCCCGCTCTGGGGGGTCTGCGTCCGGGTCGCCGGCGATCCCGGGCCGGGCGTCGCCGGCGAACTCGAGGCCACGGCGCCGACCCTGTTCCGCGGCTACCTCAACGACCGGCGCGCCACCGCCGCCGCGGTGGTGGGCGGGTTCATGCGCACCGGCGACCTCGGAGCCGTCGGCGCCGACGGCACCGTTCGCCTCCAGGGCCGCCTCAAGGACGTCATCGTCCGGGGCGGCAACAACGTCGCGGCCCTCGAGGTGGAGCACGCGCTGGCATCGCATCCGGGCGTGCGCGAGGCGGCGGTGCTGGGTGTCCGCCACGCCGACCTCGGCGAGGAGGTCGCCGCCGTGGTCGTCCTCGACCCCCGGCGGCCGCCGGACGACGCCGACCTCGCCGCCCACTGCCGGGCGCTGCTCTCCGGCTACAAGGTGCCGCGCCTGTGGGCCCGGGCGGCCGAACTGCCGCGGACCAGCACCGGCAAGGTGCGCAAGGGCGAGCTCCGCGACCTGTTCGAGCCGGGCTGAGCCGGCCGGCACCCCGCCGGCGGTCACAGGCCGTACCCTCGCGCACGCGCCCATGAGCTTCATCGACGACCTCCACGGCACCGTCTCCGCGCTCTTCATCGTGGCGCTGCTGTTCATCGACGAGTGCGGCGTCCCCCTCCCCTTCGCGCCCAACGAGGCGCTGCTCATCGTCAGCGGGCTGCTCATCAGCACCGGGGCGCTCAACCCCTTCCTGTTCGTGCCGCTGGCCTACGCCGCCCTGGTGGGGGGCATGCTGACCGGCTACGCGTGGGCCCACGCCGTCGGCTCCGACCGGCTGCGCGCCCTCGCCGAGAGGGTCCGGGCAGGGAAGGCGTACGACCGCGCCACGGGTCGCATCCGGGACGCCACCCCCTGGCAGATGGGGGTCACCCGCAACATCCCCGGAGTCCGGGTCTACGCCACCCTGGTCGCCGGCGCCGCCGAGGTGCCGCTGCGCAAGTTCCTGAGTGGCGCGCTGCCGGCCCTGGCGGTCTGGGAGGGGGTGATGGTGGGCCTGGGCGCGCTCGTCGGCCTGCCGGCGGAGCACTTCCTCACCCGATTCCAGCGGCTGGCCATCACCGGGGTGGTCCTGGTGCTGGCGGTGGGTCTCAGCTACATGGCCATCCGCCGCATCCCCAGCTCCGGCCGTGGAGACGTGCTCAAGCAGGCCCCGCAGGTGCAGCGGCTGGTGCTGGCGCTGGTCATCGACTTCGGCATCGTGGCCACCCTGGTGGCGGGGCTGGACCGCATCATCCGGTCCATCGTGCAGACCACCCGCTTCGCCGGCCTCAGCGGCCTGGCCATCCTGGTGTCGCTGACCGTGATCACCTATGTGGTGGTGACCCGGCGCGGCGCCGGCGGCACCGCCGGCGAGGGTCTGTTCAACGTCAGCTACACCGCCACGGTCCACCGATGACCGATCCGCTGCCCGGCGAGCGCGGCGAGGTCGAGCCGGTGACGCCGCCGGCGCACGGCCACCCCTCGCCCAGCTTCGCCTTCACCGCCCGCGTCCGGCTGCGCAATGTGCCCGGCATGCTCGGCCGGCTGACCACCGAGGTGGGCCGCGTCGGGGGCGACCTGCGGGCCATCGACATGGTGCGGGTGGAGCGCTCCGACATCGTCCGTGACGTCACCGTCCACGCCGTCGACGCCGTCCACGCCGAGGCCATCGTGCGCGCCCTTCACCACATCGACGGGGTCGAGGTGCTGGAGTACAGCGACCGCACCTTCCTGGCCCACCTCGGCGGCAAGATCACCATCCAGCCGCGAACGCCGATCAAGACCCGTGACGACCTCTCCATGGTCTACACGCCCGGGGTGGCCCGGATCTGCATGGCCATCGCCGCCGACCGGGCCCGGGCGCGGACCCTGACCATAAAGCGCAACTGCATCGCCATCGTCACCGACGGCAGCGCTGTGCTGGGCCTGGGCAACATCGGGCCCGAGGCCGCGCTGCCGGTGATGGAGGGCAAGGCGATGCTCTTCAAGGAGTTCGGCGACGTCGACGCCTTTCCCATCTGCCTGGCCACCCAGGACGAGGACGAGATCGTCGCCACCGTGCAGCGCATCGCGCCCACCTTCGGCGGCATCGCCCTCGAGGACATCGCCGCGCCCGCCTGCTTCGGCATCGAGGGCCGCCTGCGCACCTCGCTGGACATCCCCGTCTTCCACGACGACCAGCACGGCACCGCCGTGACCGTGACCGCGGCCCTGATCAGCGCGCTGCGGGTGGTCAGCAAGCGCATCGAGGACGTGCGCATCGTGGTGCTGGGGATCGGCGCCGCCGGCACCGCCTGTACCCGGCTGCTGCTCACCGCCGGCGCCCGCGACATCGTCGGCGTGGACCGGCAGGGGATCCTGGTGCGCGGCAGCCAGCAGCTCAAGGGCACGACCCAGCGCTGGTACGCGGCGCACACCAATCCGCGCCACCTCCGCGGCGGCCTCGCTGAGGCGCTGGCCGGCGCCGACGTGTTCATCGGCACCTCGGGCCCCGGGCTGGTCAGCCGGGAGCAGGTGGCGAGCATGGCCGAGCTGCCGATCGTGTTCGCCTTGGCCAACCCGGAGCCGGAGATCCGACCCGAGCTGATCGAGGACCTGGCCGCGGTGGTGGCCACCGGGCGCAGCGACTACCCCAACCAGATCAACAACGTGCTCACCTTCCCCGGCTTCTTCCGCGGGCTGCTCGACTGCGGCGCCCAGCGGGTCACCGACGCCATGAAGCTGGCAGCGGCCCACGCCATCGCCGACATCGTCGCCGACTCCCTGCACCCCGAGCACATCGTGCCCAGCGTCTTCAACCGCGCCGTCGCACCGGCGGTGGCCGCGGCCGTCCGCGCCGAGGCGGAGCGCAGCGGGCTGGCCCACCGGCTGCCCACCGAGCAGGACCCGCTCCACCCTCCCGAGCTGGGAGTGCCGGAGAACTCCTAGGGGCTCAGTCCTGGGTGCGCACGTTCTGCCAGGCCCAGGGGGCGGGCGGCCGCGCCGGCGCCGGGGAGGCTCCGCGGTCGCCGGAGGGCAGGTCCTGGTCGGGGCGATGGGAGTCGATGGCCTCGGAGGGTCGCTGCATCTCGCGCGAGTCCTGGTGCGGCGTGGCCAGCAGCCCCTCGTCGCCCGGCACGCCGCTGCGCAGGCGGATGTAGACCGCGCCGATGATCAGGAACTGGGTCAGGAAGCCCAGCCAGGCGGCGATGACGAAGAAGAGCGCGAACTGCTGGCCGTAGGTGCCGAAGCCATGCGAGATCCGGGCGTAGAGCGGAAACACGAAGGTGAGCAACTCGATCAGGGAGCCGGCGACGAGCGCGCCGGGCAGCACCTCGCGCAGGCTGTAGGCGCGGTTGGGCACCAGCCGGTAGATCAGCGCCAGCAGCCCGACCATGACCGCGCCGCCGATCACCACGCCGCCGATGGAGGCGAGCGGCACGAAGGCGGCGACGCTGGTGGCGGTCACCGAGACCACCACCGCCACCAGGAAGACAACCAGCATGGCCGCGCCCATGAGCCGCTGCCGCAGCAGGTCGCGCTGGCGGACGTCGTTGATGCTGTCGAGCGCCCACTCCATGACCGAGAAGAGATTGGTGCCCGACCAGAGAAGACCGAGGAGGGCGACGACGCCGAGGATCCCCGCCGATCGGCGCACCCCGCCCAGCGCCTGGAGGATCTGGTCGTGGGCGTCCCCAGGGAAGATCGAGGCCACGGCATCCTCGTAGCCGTGCCGCACGCCCTCGTCGCTGATGACCAGGCCGAGCAGCGACAGCATCCCGATGATGAGCGGGAACATGGCCAGGAAGGCGTTGAAGGCCAGAGCGCCGGCGAGGTTGCCCCCCTGGGCGTCGCCGTAGGCCAGCAGCACGCGCACCGGGGTGGTGCGCTTGACACGTTCGACGATGCCGCCCATCGGATCTCCCCGGCTGCATGGCGATCCGGACCAAGCCGAACTCGCAATTGATAGTCAGGCACTCACATGATATCCGCAGGGACCGTGGAGGCCGGAACTCGTCGGCGAGCGGTGGATTGAGTCGATCAGGTCTCATGGCCGATCATCGTCACCCCGGCAGCCCTTCCCCGGAGACTCCCCCACCCATGCTCGACGGGCGCACCCAGCTTCCCGACACCGATCCCGAGGAGACCACCGAGTGGGTCGACTCGCTGAGCGCGCTGGCGGACACCAGCGGGCGCAACCGCGCCCACTACGTGATGCAACGCCTGCTGCAGCGCTCGGGCGCGCTCGGCATCGGCATCCCCTCGACGGTCACCACCGACTACGTCAACAGCATCGTCCCCGAGGCGGAGCCGTGGTTCCCCGGCGACGAGGAGATGGAGCGCCGGATCCGGCGCATCGTCCGCTGGAACGCGGCCATCATGGTGACGCGGGCCAACAAGAAGGTCGAGGGCATCGGCGGCCACCTCTCCACCTACGCCTCCAGCGCGTCCCTGTACGAGGTGGGCTTCAACCACTTCTTCCGCGGCAAGGACGACGGCCGCGCCGGTGACCAGATCTTCTACCAGGGGCACGCCGCGCCCGGCATCTACGCCCGCGCCTTCCTCGAGGGCCGGCTCAGCGAGGCGCAGCTGGACAACTTCCGCCAGGAGGCGGGGCCGCCCGGCCTGTCGAGCTACCCCCACCCGCGGCTGATGCCCGACTTCTGGGAGTTCCCCACCGTGAGCATGGGCATCGGCCCGCTCAACGCCATCTACCAGGCGAGGTTCAACCGCTACCTGCTCAACCGGCGCATCTCCGACACCTCCGAGTCGCGGGTCTGGGCGTTCCTCGGCGACGGCGAGTGCGACGAGCCCGAGGCGCTGGGCGCGCTGGCCATCGCCAGCCGCGAGCGGCTGGACAACCTGGTCTTCGTCGTCAACTGCAACCTGCAGCGGCTCGACGGTCCGGTGCGCGGCAACGGCAAGGTCATCCAGGAGCTGGAGGCGCACTTCCGCGGCGCCGGCTGGCATGTCATCAAGGTCATCTGGGGCCGCGAGTGGGATGAGCTGCTGGCCCGCGACGTCGACGGCGTGCTGGTCAACAAGATGAACTCCACCTGCGACGGCGAATTTCAGAAGTACGCCACCGAGAGCGGCGCCTACATCCGCGAGCACTTCTTCGGCCCCGACCCACGGCTGACGCGGATGGTGGCGCACCTCGACGACGACGCCCTGGTGCGGCTGCGGCGCGGCGGCCACGACTACCGCAAGGTTTTCGCCGCCTACAAGCTGGCCATGCAGCAGGAGGGCGCGCCCACCGTGATCCTGGCCAAGACGGTCAAGGGCTGGGCGCTGGGGCGGGACTTCGAGGCGCGCAACGCCACCCACCAGATCAAGAAGATGTCCGACACCGAGCTGCACACCTTCCGCGACACGCTCGAGCTGCCCATCAGCGACAAGCAGCTGGCCGACGGCAACATCCCCTACTACCACCCCGGTGACGCCAGCGAGGAGCTGGCCTACCTGCGCATGCGCCGGCGCGCGCTGGGCGGCTGGGTCCCGCGGCGCGTGGTGGTCAGCAAGCCCTTCGAGCTCACCGAGGACAAGCCCTTCGCCGAGTTCCTGACCGGCAGCGGGGGCCGCGCCGCGTCGACCACCATGGTCTTCGCCGGCATGCTGCGCAACCTGCTGCGCGACAAGGAGGTGGGCCGGCGGGTGGTCCCGATCATCCCCGACGAGGCGCGCACCTTCGGCCTGGACGCGCTCTTCCGCGAGTACAAGATCTACTCGCCGCTGGGCCAGCGCTACGAGGCCGTGGACGCCAACATGGTGCTCAGCTACACCGAGGCGACCGATGGCCAGATCCTCGAGGAGGGGATCACCGAGGCCGGCTCCATGGCCTCGTTCACCGCGGCCGGGACGGCCTACGCCACCCACTCCGCTCCCATGATCCCCTTCTACATCTTCTATTCGATGTTCGGCTACCAGCGGGTCGGGGACATGGTCTGGGCCTTCGGCGACGCGCGCGGCCGCGGCTTCCTGATGGGCGCCACGGCGGGGCGGACCACGCTCAACGGCGAGGGGCTGCAGCACCAGGACGGCCACGGCCACCTGCTCTACAGCGCCGTCCCCAACTGCCGCGCCTACGACCCCGCCTATGCCTACGAGCTGGCGGTGATCATCCGCGACGGCATGCGCCGCATGTACCGCGACGGCGAGGACTGCTTCTACTACATCACGCTCTACAACGAGAACTACCCGCAGCCGCCCATGCCCGAGGGCGCCGAGCAGGGCATCGTCGACGGCATCCACCTCGCCCACCCGGCGCCGGAGGGGCCGGAGCGGCGTGCCGACATCCTGGCCAGCGGCACCGGCATGCTGGCGGCGGTCGAGGCCCAGGAGCGGCTGGCCGAGCGCGGCGTGGCCGCCAACGTCTGGAGCGTGACCTCGTGGCGCGCGCTGCGCGACGACGCGCTGGGCGTCGAGCGCTGGAACCGCCTCCATCCCGGCATGGAGGCGCGCGTCCCGCTGGTGACGCGGGTGCTCGAGGGCGCCGGCCCGGTGATCGCGGTCAGCGACAACGTCAAGAGCGTTGTTGACATGATCGGCAGGTTCGTGCCGCCGCCGTACATCCCGCTGGGCACCGACGGCTACGGGCGCAGCGACACCCGGGCGGCGCTGCGGCGCCACTTCGAGACCGATCCGGCCCACGTCATCGTGGCCGTCCTCGACGGGCTGGTGCGCAGTGGCAGGGCGTCGTCCAGCGAGGTCGACGCCGCCATCGAGGAACTGGGCATCGCCGTCGACCTCCCCGACCCCCTGGTGCGCTGACGTTTCGCCGTCACCCGGGCGGCACGCCGGCCCGCACCCGCGGCGCCGCCGCCACGGAGGGGGCACGCTGCCCGGGCGGCACGCTCAGCTCGGGGAGCAGTGCACGCCATGACCGAGCCCGGGCGCACCCCAACCAGACGCCGGCGCAGTAGGCGGCATCGTCGGCCAGCCAGAGGCCCAGCCAGCGGGCGGGGTCGAGCGCCGGCCGCCGCCGCCACCATTCCGCCAGTGGCGGAGCCACGACCGCGGCGAGCAGGGCGGGGCGCCAGCGCCGGCCCAGGACCGCCGCCAGTGCCGCCGCCGGCCACCAGGCGCGCCGGACCGCGGTGGCCAGGCCCACGCCCGACCACAGGTGCCCGGCACCGGCGAGCCGCACCCCCTCGAGCGCCGGTCGCGGGAGCACGCCACGGAGCCGTCGACCGAGCGACGCGCTGCTCCAGCCGGCCAGCGCGCACCCGCCCACCGGCCGGCCGGAGGCGATCAGAAGCCAGGCGGCCGCGCTCCACGCCGAGATCCGCGCCGGCGCGACCGCCAGGCCGTGGCGCGCCGCCAGCGGCGCCGCCGAGGTGCCGTAGCCGGCGCGCTGCCGCGCCCAGGAGCGCAGCCCGACCCGCATCGGATGGGTGGCGACGGCGGCGGGCTCGTAGCGCACCGTCCCCCCGGCTGCATGCAGCCGCCACACCAGGTCGACGTCCTCGCCTCGCCGCAGTGCCTCGTCGAAGCCGCCCGCCGCCGCCAGGGCCGCCTGCCGGACCAGCAGCGCCGCCGCCGGCACGTGGGCCACGCGCCCCCGGGGCCGCACCGCCGCCGCGCGCGGACCCATGTCGAGAGGCGAACGCTCGGCCTCGTAGGCGCACAGCCAGGCCGGGGTGGCCGGATCAGCGACGGGCAGGACGCGCGGCGCCGCCGCCATCACAGCCGGGTCGGCCAGGTGGGCGGCGAGCAGCGGCAGGGCGCGCCGGTCGAGGATGACGCCGGCGTCGACCAGCAGGGCCAGCGGTGTCTCGACCAGGCCGAGCCCGGTGTTGCGCGCCGCGCCCGGACCACCGGCAACCGGGCGGCGCACCAGCCGCGCGCCGGCGCGGGCGGCGACCACCGCCGCCACCGCGGCGCTGTCCACGGAGGCGTCGTCGACCACCACCACCGCGGCCACGCCGGGCAGGGCCACGAGGGTCGCGGTCAGGCCCGGGACGTCGTCGCGCACCGGCACCACGGCGGTGATGGGGTCGAGGGTTGCCGCGCTCCGGGGCGACGGGTGAGCCATGCCCGCCTCCAGCAGGTGGCGCGCCAGGCGCTGCGCAGGGCCCGGCGTGACCGGACCGCCGCGCGCCAGGCCGTCGACCACGGCGGCGCCCCGCGGGCTGAGCCGCAGGACACGGAGCGGCGCGCCTCCGATGAGAACCGACCCGCCCGCGACCCGCCGCAGACCGGGGTCGAGCCGGAGCCGCCAGCCCACCGGCACCGGCGCGGCCGTCAGCTCGAGGTCATCCCGGCGTCGACCGGGAGCACCGCCCCGGTGACCGCCGAACTCTCGACGCCGCAGATCCACGCGATCATCGCCGCCACCTCCCCCGGCTCGATGAGGCGGCCCAGCCGGTGGTGGACCGCGAACTCGCCGGCGCCGGCCAGCCCGTAGACGGCGGCGCTGGCGTCGAGCATGGCGGTGGCGGTGGAGCCCGGGGCGACGGCGTTGGCGGTGATCCCGCTGGGGCCAAGCTCGGCGGCGAGGCTGCGCACCAGGCCGATGACGCCGTGCTTGGCAGCCGAGTAGGCCGCCAGGCGAGGGAGCCCGCGCACCCCCGCGGTCGAAGCCACGGCCACGAAGCGGCCGCGGCGCGGCTCCGGGCGCTCCAGCATCCGGGGCAGCGCCGCCCGGGCCAGCCGCCAGGCGCCCTCCAGGTTGATGCCCAGCATCGCCGACCACGCCTCGTCGTCGGTCTCCCAGGCGTGGGGGCCGCCGGCGATGGCGCCGGCCGCCGCCACGGCAGCGTCGAGTCCTCCGAAGCGCTCGACACACCGCGCCACCGCGGCGTCCATGGCGGCCTGGTCCCGGACATCGGCGGTGACCGCCAGGGCGTCACACTCGGCGGCCACGGCGTCGAGTTCGGCGCGCGTCGCCAGGGGGTAGGCGATGGCCGGGTCGTCGGCGCAGCGGTCGACGACGCAGAGCCGCCAGCCGGCGCCCGACAGCCGGCGGGCGGTGGCGGCCCCGATGCCCCGCGCCGCGCCCGTGACCAGGGCCACGGGCGCGACCTCAGAGACCATCGCGCCGCTCCCCGATGACCGGTGCGCCCTGGGCCTCGAAGGCCTCCACGGCAGCGGCCAGGTCAGCGCTCATCTCGGCAAGCAGGCGCTCGCCCTCGGCGGCGGAAGCGCCGGCCGGGTCACCGAGGACGCCGTTGGCCGAGACGGCGCGCACGCCGCCCCGGCGCAGCTCATCCTGCACCTCGCGGAGCGGACGGCGCTCGCCGGCGACGGCGAGGTGGCGGCGGACGGCCGGCGCCGACAGGGCGAGCAGCAGCGAGGTCTCGGTGCGGCCGGCATGGGCGTCACCCCGCGGCCGCGGCATCCAGGTGAGCAAGCGGCGGCCGTCGTGTCCAGCCGTCGCCGCCGCCCTGGCCAGCGCGGCGGCGTTGCCGCCGTGGCAGCAGACCACGACGATGCCGGCGAAGGCGTCCGCCGAGCGGGACAGCTCCACCATGACGGCGGCCAGCGCGTCGGTGCCGATCGACAGCGTCCCGGCGAAGCCGGCGTGCTCGCCGCTGGCCCCGTAGGCAACCGCCGGCGCCACCAGCAGGCCGTCCCGCGCAGCGGCGAGCCGCCGGCAGAGGGCGACGGCCACATCGGTGTCGGTGGAGAGCGGCAGATGGGGTCCGTGCTGCTCGGTCGAGCCCAGTGGCACCAGCAGCAGCGTCCGCGGCGCCCGCTCGGCGGCCTCCTCCCAGGTCAGGGCAGCGAGCTCGCTCACGGCAGGTAGCCCCAGGTCCGCAGCTGGGCCAGCAACAGATCGGCGGCGGCCTCGGGCGCGAGCGTCAGCGTGCGGGGTGGGGTCCGCTCCCGCAGCGCCCCGGAGAGCAGGAGGACACGGCCGCGCGCGTCCAGCGTGGCCGGCGGAGCCGCCAGCACCCGCGCCCGGGGGCGCAGCGGACCGCTGGACACCGGCGTCACGGCATGCTGGGCCGGCGCCGGTCCGGACATCACCGCGATGCCGGCCATCCGCGCAGCGAGCACGCCGTCGAGCGGAGCCCGGCGGAGCCGCGCGCTCGCCGCCTCCACGGAGATCACCGCGGGCGCCGCCAGGCGGAGACGCTCCCGGCGACCGCCGTCGAGACGCCGGTCGGCACGCAGCTCACCGGGAGCGCCGGGCTCAACGGTGGTGCAGCCGAGCGCCTGGGCGGCGCCCAGCTCCGCCGCCAGGAACGCCGGCACCGAGCCCGACCCGCGATCGGCGCTCCAGTCCCCGCAGACGGCAACCGCCACCTCGCCGACAGCGCCCGCCAGCGCCAGCGCCACGGCATGGCTGGGGGCACCCGGAGCCGCCTGCACGCGGACGGCGCGGGTGGCCCCCGCCGCCACCGCCTCGCGCAGCATGGCCTCCGCCGCCACCGGCCCGGCGGTGACCGCGACCACCTCGGCGTGCCAGAGCTCGCCGAGGCGCAGCGCCCACTCCAGCGCGGCGCGGTCGGCGGCCGAGGCGCCATGGTTGCGCCCCTGGGTGCGCACCCGCCCGGTCAGGGCGTCGATCTCGGGCCGCAGGTCGACCCACTTGAGGCAGGCGGCGACGCGCACCTCAGGCCCGCCGGAAGACGACGCCATGGCCGCCCTCGGGGTAGCGCCAGGTGATGGCGCCCTCGGTGTTGCAGACCATGTAGCAGGTCCCGCACTCGAAGCACTGCTCGTAGTTGAAGAGGATGCCGCCGTCGGCGGTGGGGACGAACAGACCCGCCGGGCAGGCGACGACACAGGCGCGGGTGGTGCAGCCCCGGCAGGCGTCGCCGTCGACGGTGATGTGCGCCTCCGGGGCCACCCGGAACTCGACCGTCTCCATGCGGTCCTCAAAGGACATCTCGGGGATCCGGGCCCCCGTCATCCGTAGGTCCTCAGCGCCGTCCAGCCGTCGCGGGCCGCATCGCGAAGCCGCAGCCCGCCGCGCCGCGCCGCCGCGCGCACCAGCGCTGCCGCCCCGCGCTTGGGGGTGGGGTTGGTGACGGTGAAGAGCCCGTCGGCGATGTCGCACAGCAGCCGCGGGTAGAGGCGCTGGACGCGCTCGCTCATCTCGAAGCGCGGGGCGCGACGGAGGCGCCGGTGGTCGCGGAGCACGAAGTCGGCCTCCAGGAGGGTCCGGTAGCCGGCCAGGCCGGTGGCGCTGACGTCGCCGGTGCGCAAGGCCGCATCGACGGCGCGGCCGGCACTGATCCCCGAGCCGAGGGCGAAGTTGACGCCCTCCAGCCAGATTCCCGCCGCCAGACAGAGGCCGGCCGCGTCCCCGGCGACCACCATCCCGGCGGTGACCACATCGGGCATGGCGTCGTAGCCGCCGGCGGGGATGACGTGCGCCGAGTACTCGACCAGCTCGCCGTCGCGGACCAGTGGCGCGATGGTGGGGTGCGCCCGCAGCCCGGCGAGGAGCGTCTCCGGCCGCGTCGACGAGGCCGCCAGCTCGCGCATGTCCAGCACCAGCCCCACCGCCACCGACTCGGCGTTGGTGTAGAGGAAGCCGCCACCCCGGACCGCTCCGGCGGCGCCCAGGATCTCGTAGTCGGCGCCCTCGTCGCCGCTCAGCGAGAAGCGCCGGTCGATCTCCTCGCGCGGCAGCGCCAGCACCTCCTTGACCCCCAGCGTCATGTGCTCGGAGGAGAAGTGCGGGTAGAGCCCGGCCTCGCGCGCCAGCCTGGAGTTCACCCCATCGCAGGCCACGACCACCCGGGCGTCGATGTCACCGCCGGGCCGGTCGGTGCGGACCCCCGTGATGCGCCCGGCGGGGTCGCGGAGCAGCCCGGTCGCGGTGGTGGAGGTGAGCAGCACCGCACCCGCCGCCTCAGCACGGGCGGCCAGCCAGGCGTCGAAGTCCGCGCGCAGCGTGGTGCAGCCGTTGTGCGGGGGCGCGCCCCACGCCGGCGTGCGGTAGTCGACGCAGAGGCTGCGGTCGTCGCTCAGCACCATCGTGGAGCGGCGCACCACCCAGCGCTCCACCGGCGCCTCCTCCCACCAGCGCGGGATGAGGGTGTCGAGAACCCGGCCGTAGACCACCCCGCCGTACATGTTCTTGCTGCCCGGGAAGGGTCCTCGCTCCACCAGCGCCACCCGCCGCCCCGCCTGCGCCAGCACCAGCGCCGCCGCCGAGCCGGCCGGGCCGGCGCCCACCACGACGGCGTCGAAGGTCGCGCTCACCGGGCCACGGCCAGCCGTGCCGCCAGGGCATCGAGCAGGGCAGGGGCGTCGGTGACGATGGCCAGGTCGGCGATGGCCATGACGGGAGCGCCGGCGTCGGTGTTGACCGCCACCAGGTGGTCCGGGTTGCCCAGGCCGGTGAGGTGCTGGACGGCGCCGCTGATGCCCAGGCAGATGTACAGCCGCGGATCCACGCCGGCGCCGGTGGTGCCGATGAAGCGGTCCTGGGGGACCCAGCCCAGGTCGGCGGCGACCCGGCTGCCGCCGTAGGAGGCGCGCAGCGCGGTGGCGACGCGGCGCAGCGTTGCGAATGGGCCGGGGCCGCCGAGGCCGGCGCCGCCGGCGACGATGCGCTCGACCTCGGCGAGGTCGGCGGTGGCCGGGTCCGGCGGGATGACCGCCAGCACCTCGGCGTCGTGGGCGCTGCCGGCGTCGTGGGCGGTCGGGGGCGTCACCATGCTGGTGGCCGGCGGCCCCACCGCGCGATGGCCGCGCACCCCGGGGATCAGCGTCGCCACCACCGGCGCCTCGACAGCGTGCTCCTCCATGGTGAGCCCGCCATGGCGCGCCAGGGTGGCGCGCGTGGACGAGACCGCGAGCGCTCCGGCCAGCAGCGGACGGCCCAGCCGGTGGGCAAGCCGCGGCGCCAGGTCGCGCCCGTCGGGCGAGGCGGGCAGCACCACCACGGCGACGCCGGCGAGCAGCGGCGCCAGCGCCTGCGCCCAGGCGCCGGGAGCAAAGGCGCCCAGCTCGACGCAGCGGGCGTGGCCGCCTGCATCCAGCTGCGCGGCCGCCTCGACCGTCCCCTCGCCCGCGATCAGCGCCTCGCCGGCCGCCTCGGCCACCACCTCGGCGGCACCCGCGGGGAGCCGGCCACCGCGCACCGGGATCACGGCGAGCATGGGGCTGCCGGTCACAGGGCGGCTCCGACCCGCTCACCCTCGATCACCGCCGCGTGGGCGCGGCGCGGGGCCACGCAGTCGCCGGCCCGGTGCACCTCGAGGCCAGGGCGTCCCAGCAGGCCGAAGTAGAGCTCGTCCGCCGGGCGCGGCGGCACCGCCAGCACCACCCAGTCGCACTCCAGCGAGCGCATCGCCCCGGTGGGATGGTGGAGCAGCGCCAGGACGCCGCCGTCGAATCCCATCGGAACCAGGTCGGTGAGCTGCTCGATGCCGCGGGCGGAGGCCTTGATGTTCCAGAGCTCCAGGTCCAGGGTGATGCCGAGATCCTGACCCACGACCATGCCAGGAGTGACCACGGTGACGGCGCAGCCCCAGTCGGCAAGCACCTCGGCGACCGAGGTCGCCTGGTGGAATCCCAGCTCGTCGACGATCACCACCCTCCCCTGTGGCGACGCCGCGCCCTCCAGCACCTCGCGCACATCGGCGACCCGGGTGGCATCCGCCCGTACCCAGGGTGGACGGCAGGGCTCGGCCCCGGTGGCGATCACCACCGCGTCCGGCTCCAGCGCCAGTACCGCCGGCACGTCGGCGCAGACCCCGAGGCGGAGCTCCACCCCGGCCCGCCGGCAGGCGCCGAGCTGGTTGCGGACGATGTCGCCGAACTCGGCCCGCCTGGGGACCGAGGCGGCCACCCGCGCCTGACCGCCCGCCTGCGCCTCGCGCTCCAGCACCGTCACCCGGTGCCCGCGCGCGGCCGCGGTGGCCGCCGCCTGCAGCCCCGCCGGGCCGGCGCCCACCACCACCACCCGCCGGCTGCGCGGCGACGCGGCGGCGTCGGGCTCGGCCTCGCGTCCCGTCCGCGGATTCTCGATGCAGCCCAGCCACCGGTTGAGGCCCATCCGGCCGACGCACTCCTGGTTGCAGGAGAGGCAGAGCCGGATCTCCTCGGCCAGGCCGGCCCGCGCCCGCGCCGCGAAGTCGGGGTCGGCGATCTGGCCCCGGACCACCCCGACGAGGTCGCAGTGCCCGGCCTCCAGGGCGCGCTCGGCCTGGAGCGGGTCCTTGAACCGCCCCACCCCGACCACCGGCAGCGACACCGCCTGGCGCAGCGCCGCAGGGATGAAGAGCGCATACCCCGGTGGCACGGCCATCGAGGCCTCGATCATGTAGAGGCTGGCGGTGGCGACGCCGATGGAGGTGTTGACGTAGTCCGTCAACCCCTGCGCCTCGACCAGGCGCGCCACCTCGACGGCGTCCGCCAGCACCGTCCCACCCTCGATCAGCTCGTCGCCGCAGAGGCGGACGCCCAGCGCCAGCTCGGGGCCGATGGCCTCGCGGACCGCGCGGGTGACCTCGAGCAGCAGCCGCGAGCGGCCGGCGAGGTCGCCGCCGTACTCGTCCTCGCGCAGGTTGGTGGCCGGCGAGAGGAAGCCGCGGACGATGGAGCTGTGCGAGCACTGCAGCTCGATGCCGTCGAAGCCGCCCTGGCGGCAGTGCCCGGCGACGCGCGCATAGCCGGCCACGATCTCGGCGATCTCGCGGTGGTCGACCTCCTTGGGCACCTCGCGGAAGAGCGGGTCGGCGACCGGCGACGGCGCCCAGACCGGCAGCCGGGTGTACATCCCGGACGCCTGGCCGCCGTTGTGGTTGATCTGGGCGAAGATCGGCGTCCGGTGGCGGTGCACCGCCTCGGTGATGCGCCGGTAGCCGGGAATCACCGCCTCGTTGAAGCCGTGGATCAGCTTCTCGTAGGGCCAGTCGGTGGGATGGGTGGAGTGCTCCTCGGTGACGATCAGCCCGGCGCCCCCGGCCGCGCGCGCCGCGTAATAGGCGGCGTGCTGCTCGGTGGGCAGGCCGTCCTCGGCGAAGTTGGTGAGGTGGGCGCTGAAGACGACGCGGTTGCGCAGCACCACCGGGCCGACCCGCAGCGGCGAGAAGAGCAGCGGGTAGCGCGTGCTCCTCACCGCGGAGACTCCGTGCCCAGCTTCATCGCGGCCCGGCGCCCCTCCAGGACGGCCTCGAGGATGCCGCGCGGCGCCACCGCATCACCGGCGCGCGCCAGGACGCCGCCGGTGGCTCGCCAGAGGGTGTCGTCGGGGAGCCGGTGACCGGCGTCGACGAGCAGGGCGCACTCCAACCGGCGCGCCACCCCGCTGAAACGATCCTCCAGGTCGAGGTGGCCGGCGTGCACCGCGCGCAGCAGGGTGCGGCGGTGGATGACGACGCCGGCGGAGAGGAGGCGAACGCCGGCCGGGGCCAGGTCGCCGCTGCGGGCCAGCTCGCCGCCGGCGACCAGGTCGGGGGTGAGGAGTGCCACGTCGTGCCCGTCGGCACGGAGGCGCTCGGCGACGGAGATCCCGATGGGACCGCCGATCGGGTCCCACACCGCCACGGCGCCGGCCGGCAGGCTGTCCTCGGCGAGCGCCTGCGAGGCGGTGACCACCCGTGCGCCGGCGTCCACCGGCCAGGTCTGACGCCCGGGCAGCGCGCCGGTGCAGAGAACCAGCCGGCCGCGGCAGGCGAGCGCCTCGGCGGCCTGCACCTCGCGACCCAGCTCCAGGGTCACGCCCAGGTGCCGGCACTCCGCCTCCAGCCAGCCGGCCAGCAGCCCCAGCCGCTCCCGTCCGGCGCCCCGCGCCGCCACGCGCACGGCGCCGCCGAGCGCTCCGGACCGCTCCACCAGGGTGACCCGATAGCCGCGGAGTGCGGCCACCCGCGCGCACTCCAGCCCGGCCACGCCGCCGCCCACGACGAGCACGTCGACGCCATGCCCGGCGGTGCCACCGGGTGGCGCCTCGGTGGTCTCGTGACCGCTGTGCGGCTCCCCCACGCAGCTGACGATGGGATTGCGCACGTCGCGCACCTGGCAGGCCTGGTTGCAGAGGACGCACGGCCGGATCCGGTCCGGCGCGCCGGCGCGCAGCCGCGCCACCAGCCCGGGGTCGGCGATCTGCGCGCGGGTCATCTCCACGGCGTCGCAGCCCCCGTCGGCCAGCGCCGCCTCGGCCTCGCGGGAGTCGACGATCGAGCCCTGGGCGATGACCCGCACCCGCTCCGGCACCGCCGCCCGCACCCGGCGGGCCAGCTCCAGGTTGAAGCCCGGCCGCGTGTGGCCGTCGGGACGTGTGGCCGACACCGTGTAGATGGAGCCGCGCACCACGGTGATGGCATCCACCAGCGGCGCCAGCGCCACCGCCACCTCGACCGCGGCGTCCGGCACCAATCCGGCCCACGGCGCCAGCTCGTCGCAGCTCAGCCGCAGTGCCAGCACCGCGCCGGGCGTTCCGGCCATGCCCTCCCTGGCCGCCACGAGAACGCGGCGGGCCAGCAGGCTGCGGTCGGCGCCCCACTCGTCGTCGCGGTGGTTGGTCAACCCGCTGAGGAACTGGCGCACCAGGCTGTTCTGGCCGGCATTGACCTCGACCCCGTCGCAGCCCGCAGCCACCGCGGCCAGCGCGGCGGCGCGGAACCCGGCGATGACGGCGGCGATGTCGGCCGCCTCCATCGACTTCGGCACCTCGCGGCTGGCCACCTCGGGGACGCGTGACGGCGCCCACAGCGGCAGCTGGCTGTAGGCGCTCGACCCCTGGCCGCCGGCGTGGCCGAGCGCGGCCAGCGCCAGCGCGCCGTGGGCGTGCACCGCGGTGGCGATGGCCGCCCAGCCGGGCCCACAGTCGGTGGCCAGGGGGCAGCGCTCGTACGGCCAGTCCGAGGGGTGTACCGACGCCTCCTCGATGACCACCGCCCCGGCGCCTCCCGCAGCCCGCCGTTCGTAATAGGCGACATGGCGCTCCCCGAGCGCCCGCCGCCGGCCCAGGTTGGTCTCGTGGGCTCCGAAGACGACCCGGCTGGGTGCGGTTCGGCCGCCGAGGGTGAGGGGCTCGAGAATCCGCATCGCCGGCGCCACTCAGGCCCCGCACCGCTCGGCCGCGGCGCGCATCAGCGCCCCGCGACGGCGACCGGGAGCGGGGTCAGCCCGGGACGCGCCGGCCGGGAATGACCGGGGCCTGACGAGGGCACCGAGCCCGCCGCGATGCCCGCGAGCGCCACCTCGCCGTGGCCGTGGACGCACTCCGGATCAGGACCGTCGAGGGGCAGCCCGGTGAAGAACTTGGCCGCCATGCAGCCGCCCTGGCAGGCGTCCCAGGACCCGCAGGAGGCGCAGGCGCCCGCCGAGGCGGGTTCACGGAGCTGCGCGAACAGTGATGAGCGGCGCCACACCGCCTCGAAGCCGCCGGGGTCGCGGACGCTGCCGGCGCGGAACTCGTCGTGCATGACGAAGGGGCAGGCGTAGACGTCGCCCACCGGGTCGATCAGGCAGACCACCCGGCCGGCACCGCAGAGGTTGAGGCCGGGGAGTGGGGCGCCCAGGGCGGAGAGGTGGAAGAACGAGTCGCCGGTGAGCACCTCTGGCCGAGCGAGCACCCAGGCATGGAGCTCCGCCTGCTGGCGGCGCGAGGGATGGAGCAGATGCCAGCTCGCCGCCCCGCGACCGGAGGGTCGGAGCCGGGTCAGCCGCAGCTGAGCGCCATAGCGGGCCGCCATGGCCAGGAGCGCGTCCAGCTCGACCACGTTGTGCCGGGTGATGACCACGCTGATCTTGAAGGCGCCGAAGCCGGCCTCGGCAAGCCGGTCCATGGCCCGCACGGCGGAGGCGAAGGAGCCCACCCCGCGCACCGGATCGTTGGTCGCGGCCGTGGCGCCGTCGATGGAGATCTGGACATCGACATAGCCGGCGGCGGCCAGGCGCCGGGCCCGCTCGGTGGTCATGGTGGAGCCGTTGGTGGAGAACTTGACGCCCACACCGCCGCCGGTGCAGTGATCGACGAGCTCGTGGAAGTCGGGGCGGAGGGTGGGCTCGCCGCCGCCGATGTTGATGTAGAAGACCTGCATCGCCCGCAGCTCGTCGATGACGGCATGCGCCTCGGCCGTGCTGAGCTCACCCGGGTCGCGCCGGCCCGACGACGAGAGGCAATGGATGCAGGCCAGGTTGCAGGCGTAGGTCAGCTCCCAGGTCAGGCAGATGGGGGCGTCGAGCCCGCGCTTGAGGACGGCGCTGAGCTCAGCGCTCACGGATCACCTCCGCCCGGGCCAGTCCCGCCAGCGAGCGCCGCAGCAACGAGCGGCGCCGCGGGTCGGGGACGGACGCGTCGAGGGCGGCGTCTGCACTCTGGTGCTGGTCGAGGCCGCGCACCAGGTCGACGAGGTCGTGGCTGCGCAGGAACACCAACCGGCGGTTGCCGTGGTTGTAGGCGAGCGCGCCGAACGGCTCCGGGCGCAGCGCCACCCGGGGGTGGAGCGCCCAGGCGCGGCGCGGGTCGAACGGTGGCGGAGCGGCCCCGTCGCTCACGGCGTCAGTAGACGCCGCACATGCCGTCGATGGAGATCTCCTCGACGAGGAGGTCGTCCTCGACGAGGTCGTCGGCGGTGGTCGCCCCGGCGGCGGGACCGGCGCTGCCGGCGCCGGCCTCGGGCTCGGCGACCGGATCGGCCGGGTCGAGCGTTGTCGTCATGCGGCAACTGTAGTCCGCGGCCGGGCCCGGACGCCCCTCGCCGGACGGCCGTCGAGCCATGCGACCATCCCGCCGTGCCCGCCGCGCTCGACGACCTGGTCCGGCTCCTCGACGTCGAGCCCATCGAGGTCAACGTCTTCCGCGGCACCAGCCCCCAGGACGACCGCCAGCGGGTCTTCGGCGGCCAGGTCGCCGCCCAGGCGCTGCTGGCCGCCGGCCGGACGGTCGAGCGCGGCGGGGTCCACTCCCTGCACGCCTATTTCCTGCGTCCCGGTGACACCCGCATCCCCATCCTCTACGAGGTCGACCGGCTCCGCGACGG
>JRHI01000273.1_pt1 | contig 58629 bp, 50 predicted proteins | sample 215371 | NCBI WGS metagenome assembly JRHI01 (sample SAMN02929681, study PRJNA255918) | sediment metagenome | biome: cave system; feature: Ice Cave; material: Sediment; isolation source: sediment from deep within a dark volcanic ice cave with no known source of... ...
ACCTGAATCAGTACCCCCACACCGCCCGGCCCATAGCCCTCGAACGTCACCTCTTCATATTGCTCGCCCTCGAGCTGCCCGGTGCCGCGCAAAACAGCGCGTTCGATATTGTCATTGGGCATGTTTTCGTTTTTAGCCGCGCTGATGGCTTGCCGCAAACGCGGGTTCGTTGTTGCGTCGCCGCCCCCAGTGCGCGCCGCAATGGAAATTTCTCGAATCAGACGGGTGAATGCTCGGCCGCGCTTGGCGTCAGTCGCCGCCTTCTTGTGTTTAATTGTGGCCCATTTTGAATGCCCGGACATGGAGAGTGCCTCGTCGGAAAATTTAAAGCGCCGCGCTAATCGCCGCGGGCTTCATGCTTGGACAATGTTTACAGCTGCGGGCTGTGGCCTAAGTGGCCGCAAATCCTCAACTTTTGCCCGGTTAGTCTAGCACACCCCTGCGCACTTCTGGTAGCGCCGAGGGACGCGTGAATATCGGGAAATCGCGCGCAAATTAGGTGTCCTAGCATATTCTGTCCTTACCTTCAGACGTGCAGGGCAGTCAAATTTAGCTAAGTTGGAGCACACGTGGCCCTTCATAGAGTTTGCACCAGGTTTTACTTCTGGTTTTACGGCATCGCTGCATTTCTGGCTCTTGCCACCCTGGCCTTCGCGGGCTTCCCGCAACTTTCGTCGCAGGAGATAAAGCAACGCGACCGCTGGCAGCGTCCCGAAAGAGTCCTCGACGCGCTTGCGCTTCGCGCAGGCAGTGTTGTAGCCGACGTGGGCGCTGGCGACGGTTACTTCACTTTTCATCTCGCCGACCGAGTTGGCCCTAGCGGAAAGGTTTATGCGGTGGATGTCCTCGATAAAGAGCTCGAGAAAATCCGTTCCGCCGCGGCGAAGCATCGCCTCATCCAGATTGAAACGGTGCTGGGTTCTTCCTCCGATCCGCGTTTGCCGGCGGACACGCTCGACGCAGTTCTCATCATGAACGCCTTCCACGAAATGGAAGATTTTGATGACATGCTGCAGGCATTGAACTGCGCGCTAAAGCCCGGGGGGTTGCTCGCCATCATTGAAGCGGAAGACAAAATGGGCGAACCGCGCAGCGTCTATCAAAAGCGCCACAAGCTGCCCGAAGAAATTGTTCGTCAAGATGCTGCGCGAAACGGATTCCATTTTTTGCGCAAACTGCCCGGCTTCAGCAACCCGCAAAAAGAACGCTCCTATTACTTTTTGCTCTTCGAGCGCCCGAAGGCAATTTCTTAACATCCTTAACGGCATTCGGTTTTGGTGCTATCGTATTTTACTGTTGGAAGCCGCCCTAGGAGTAGAATTCTCAGGTGACTCAAATGAATAGACACCGCAATCTCAAAATCCTCGTATTGCCTGGCGTCGTTCTATCGCTCGCAATAGTCCTTTTAGCCCAGCGGCCCCCTAAGACATTGGTCGTAAATGGGAAACCTACAGACGCATCAGTCATACAAATGAATGGGCATACCTATGTGGATATCGAAACGCTGGCTCAGCTCACCCACGGATCAGTTAAGCTAGAGGCAAATCGAATCTTTCTCACCATCCCCGAATCCACACTCACCTCCCCCAACACCGCCGCACTCCCGCAAACCGCAGAGGGCCTCTCGAGGGATTTCGCGAGTGTAGCAATCGTCGCCCTGGGCAACATGAAGGAGTGGAGAGCGGCCGTCGAAACGATGGTGATCTACGGATTGGCTGCAACCCCAGCCTGGGCTCGGGATTATAGCGACCGCACTACGGCGACCCTGCAGCAGGCAACCCTGGCAGCCTCCACTCCCGCAGACCACAACGCCCTTCAAATGCTCAACCATCAGTTTGCTGCCTTGGCGAAATGGGCCAATGACGTCTCCACAGAACGCCGCGACCTGAATGGCGCGAGGACAGTGGATCCAAATTCTCTGCGCACCGATCCGGTGCTCACGAAAATCTCCGACTGCGACAGATTTCTCAATGCCATGCTTGTCCGCGGCAATGTCGCTGACACTTCCGGGTGCCGCTAGCTTTAAGCCCGGTACGCGCGTAACTCTCTTTGTATCTCATTCCGTAAACTTTTCTATTGGACCCAATTGCTTTCTTGTTGCATATTTTGTCGCCGTTCGTCATTGGATGCTGTTAACTTTTGGGAGAAACTCTCTTTTGAGGAGTCTCGCATGATGGGCCGATGCATGAAACCGATGTGCACTTTTGTGTGGTTATGTACCGCGATCGCGATGATCACTCCAGCAGCATGCGCGCAAACAGCGAATTCCTCGCGACCTGCACCCATTCAGTACCGCTTCACATTCGCCGAGCCGGAGCATCACTGGATGCAGGTCGAGGTAGTGTTTACTGATCTTCCTCAGACGCCGCTCGAGCTCCGCATCAGCCGCTCGTCCCCGGGTCGTTATGCCGTACATGATTTTGCGAAGAACGCATACGACGTCCACGCTTTCGCGCGCGACGGACACGAGTTGCCGACAACACGACCTGACGCCGATGGATGGAACGTGAGCGGCCACGACGGTACTGTCACCGTTAACTACAAATTGTACGGCGACCGCATCGACGGTACATATCTCGCCATTGACTCCACTCACGCGCACATCAACATGCCGGCTGCGGTCATGTGGGCGCACGGCCTCGACAATCGTCCGGCCGTGCTTACATTCGAGCCGCCGAAAAAAACGACGGGCGCGAAGTGGACAGTCGCCACGCAGTTGCATCGCGGCTCGACACCCTATGAGTTCACTGCCCCCAACCTGCAGTATTTGATGGACAGTCCAACCGAGTTTGGCCCTGTCAGCATCCGGCAGTTCGTATCCGGGCCTCGGACGTTCCGATTTGCCATTCACCACACGGGTACCGACTCGGAAGTCGATGGGTTCGTGGAGGATGTTGCCAAGATCGTTGCGCAGGAAGGCGCGATCTACGGCGAGTTTCCTGTGTTCGAGCCCGGACACTACACGTTTCTCGCCGACTATTTTTCCTACGCGAGTGGCGACGGCATGGAACACCGCAACAGTACGGTCGTTACCTCTTCTCGATCGATACGCGAGCAACGCCTCGGTTTGCTCGGAACCGTGGCGCACGAGTTCTTCCACTGCTGGAACATCGAGCGGATCCGCCCGAAATCGCTCGAACCCTTCGACTTCGACCGTGCGAACCTGTCGGGAGAATTGTGGCTTGGTGAAGGATTCACGCAATACTACGGATCGCTCGTCATGCGTCGAGCTGGTCTCGTGGATAATATCGCGACCGCTCAAACGCTAACGGGTCTAGTGGAAACGGTCACCCATAGTCCGGGCAGGCTCCTCCGCTCCGCCGAAGAGATGAGCCGCCTGGCGCCTTTTATCGACGGCGGCCGGCCCAACGATCGCACCAATTGGTCGAACACCGTGATCTCGTATTACTCCTTCGGCGGCGCCGTTGCACTCGCCCTCGATCTATCACTGCGCGATCGATCTGAGGGCAAGCTCACCCTTGACGACTACATGCGCGCCATGTGGCGCGTGCACGGCAAGCCTGGCAGCAATCGCGAAGGTTATGTCGATCATCCGTACACCATGGCTGACGCAGAGGCTCGGCTAGCCGAAGTCGTCAGCGACCGCACCTTTGCTCGCCAGTTTTTCGCGCGCTACATTCAGGGCCACGATGTCGCCGACTATGGCCGACTGCTCGCGCGCGCAGGCTTCGAGCTGCGGAAGCGCAACCCCGGCCGCGCCTGGTGGGGTGATCTGCGGCTCGATTTCCGCAACGGCAATGCGTATATTTCAACACTCGTGCCGCCCACGGCACCGGCGTATGCGGCGGGCCTCGATCAAGACGACCAGATTCGACTCCTGGACGGCGAGACGATCGCCTCCGCCGAGGCGTTGAACGCGATCATGCGGCGCCACAAACCTGGGGATACTATCGAGGTCGTTTTCGCAGACCGCTTGGCCGTGGCGAAAACGGTAACGGTCTCCCTGGCTGAGGACCCCCGCCAGGAGGTCGTCCCGGTTGAAGCCTCGGGTGGCATACTCACACCTGCGCAAAAATCATTCCGGGATGCCTGGTTGGGCCCCCGATGAGCCGCGTTTCGCATAAACCGCGAGAATTTCAGTAGAGCAATGACAAACGCCCTCAGCACTTGACTCGAAGACTGCAGTCCCCTAGAGTTATCTTAGATGGGTTTCGCTAAACCAATTCTTATGGCGCTCTTGGTCGTCTCCCTGACGGCATATGCGTTTGACTGCTCCGCCGCGTCAACTCCGGACCAGTCCATGCAATGCTGCCAGAGCATGCCCTGCACACCGCACGGCCACAAGAGTAGTCACGATTGCTGTAAGACTATGCCATCGATGCACGCGCCTTTTGTGCGACCGTCTTCGCTGCCCAGTACTCCCGTTTCACCCATTTTCTTCTTAGCGTTGTCGAGCGCTCCTTCGTTGCATGCCATAAATTTGCCAGCGACGAACGCTCTCGTGCCACATTGCAACGCACCACCCGCTCCCCAATCACCCTCGCTTTCGCCCTTGCGCGTCTAGTCTCCCTTCAGCTGCCGGTTTCGCGGAGTGGTGTACTTTGCCGCACCCGTTTTTAGCTGGAAGGGGAAACAATGAAACTTCCATACGTAAGGGGGCGTTTACCATTCGTTTGGGCGCCCATCTTGATGTTCTTGTCGTGTTGGACGTGCGCAGCTAGCCCGCAGGGGGCAACTCCGGAATCCGCCCCTACTTTGTTCCCCGGAGGGGGATTGATCTCTTACGGCTCGACTCTCTCTACACGGGGCCGTGCAGCGGGCTTCACGCAAAGCATTCCGCCAACCGCCCGCCCTACTTTCTCGCGCGAATCCGATTTCAACTTCACATGGGGCTTCCGTCGCAATTTTGCTCTCACCATTCTCGTTCCGGTGCGAACGAACAATTTTGGCGCCAAGCTCGGAAACGGGATCGCAGCGAGAGGCACCGGATTGGGCGATGCCATGGTCCTTGTGAAGTACCGCTTCTACCGCCGCGATTCCGAGCGAGGCACGACGCAAGCATCCCTCGTGCTCGGACCAAAAGTCCCCACCGGCCGAACCGATTTGGCGGACACCAGTGGAAGACGGCTGCCGGCAAGTTTGCAACCTGGTTCGGGTTCCACGGATTTCTGGATCGGTGCGAATTGGACGTACACCGGCCTGTTCCATTTCAAGAGGCTGGTTGCCGATGAAAGTTTCCAGTCGCTTCTTCGCTCACGGGGAACACAAGCGACTCGCCTTGGAAACAGCTTCCAATCCCGCTTCTGGTTGTCTTATCGACCGTATCAGTCGAGGGATGTTGCGCGGGAATGGTTTTTTGGCCCGCAGCTTACTTGGCTGCACTCCCAGGATGACCATATTTCCGGAGTCACCATCAAAGGTAACGGGGGTGACGTGCTCCTTGCCGGACTCGCGACTTTTCTAGGAGTACGCCCGGGCCTGCATATATGGCTGGGCATGGATTGGGACGTTGCGCATTCGTCTGGCGCCAGGTTCACGCCTCTCCGGCGTCAGTTCACTTTCGGAATTACGCAGCAGTTCAGAATGCATTTTTAGTGAAAGGAGAACCATGAATAAGAAAAGATTCGCTCTGCTTCTCTTGGTTAGTCTCGTCCTCGTGCCGGTCTCTCAGGCGCAGATAAAGCACATCGAAATGCTCGTCGAAGGTATGACTTGAAACTTTTGAGCATACGGGGTGAAGCAACACCTCGGACGCCAGTCTGGCGTTCAAAAAGTGGAAGTCAGTTTGATTGACGGAAAAGTGAATATCACTCCCCAGGAAGACGGGCAGATGGACACCGCCCAGCTTATGAAGGCCGTGTATGACAGCGGTGTGACCGTCGCGGAGATGGACGTCATCGCACGCGGAACAGTAGTAAGGGACTCCGCGGCCAATCTCATCTTCCAAAGTGCGCCAAACCAGTCCTTCATGATTGCTCCGAATGAATTATCGAAGCAGCTCGAAGTCCTTGCCGATTCCAAAACGATGGTCACTGTTCGCGGGCAGTTATACAAGAAACCCGCGGGAAAAAAGAAAAAGGCTCCTGCGGCTCCGCTGAAGCTGCTGGTTCTTGAGGTCCAGAACAGCGATCAGAAGAACGAACAAAAGAACCAGCAGAAGAGCGTGCCGGAGAAGAAGCAAGAGCAGGATTAGATGCTGAGACGATCCCTGTTACTTTTGATCCTTGCTGGTGTTGGACTCGTCGGATGCAACTCGCATCTGGCGAGCCCCCCTCAGCCGGGCGAACCTCCCATCGCGGCAGGCGAAATCGGTTCGCGCCTACCCGAGTTCTCCCTGAACGACTTGCAAGGCCGCCAAATTTCTTCGGCAGACCTTCGTGGCAAAGTGGTGCTCATTGATTTTTGGGCCACTTGGTGTGAGCCATGCAAAAGGGAGATGCCCGGCTATCAAAAGCTCTTTGACCGTTACGGGCAACGCGGGTTTGTCGTCATTGGTTTCAAATTCGATGTCATGCCCGACGCTGAGGATCCTCTCGCATTCGCAAAAAAGATCGGAGTCCGCTATCCGCTTGCGGTGGCTTCAGATCCTTTGAAGCAGAAATTTGGCGGCATCGTCGGCTTGCCCACAACCATGCTCTACGACCGCCAGGGAATACTCCGCAAGAAAGTCATCGGCTTCGAATACACCGATGTCTTCGAGGCCGATTTAAAGCCACTGCTATGATGCTATTCGTTAAGTGGAATCTCGGCGCAAGCCCCCTAATCGGATGTTTCTAGGTTTTCAGAAACTCGTACCCTGCTCCTCCCAACCTGTAGTACAAGGGAGTCCGATTTATCTCAATTTTCTATTGGAGGAGCCTCGCTTTGAGTTTTTCCCAGCGTCTGCAGGAAATTCGCCAAGGTTTTGCGCCGGCCTTTTGGGTCGCCAACGTCACCGAACTCTTCGAGCGCCTGGCCTACTATGGCGCATTCGCCTCGCTCGCCAACTATTTGCATGAGACGCTCGGGTTCTCAACCGAGACCACGGGCGGCTTCACCGGCTTCTTTGGAGGACTGGTCTGGTTTTTGGCGATTTTAGGGGGAACGCTCGCCGACCGCCTCGGATTTCGCCGTGCTCTTTCGCTCGCATATTTAATCCTGAGCTTTGCATATTTCTTGCTCGGATCGATTGGAGCCGGATGGATGGCCCCGCTCCGCTCGGCGCTGCCTCTCTGGTGGCTGGTGTTGTTTATTCTGATGTTGCCGGCGCTGGGAATCGCCCTCGTGAAACCCTGCGTCGTGGGAACCACGGCGCGCTCTTCCAAGGAAAATGTCCGCTCCATCGGTTACTCGATTTACTACACGCTGGTGAATATCGGCGGTGCCGCCGGTCCTTATGTTGCCTCGGTCGCGCACCGCCATGTCGGTGTCGAAAGTGTTTTTCGGATTTCCGCCGCCTGCGTTTTTGTGATGTTTTTTGCCGTGCTGATTTTCTTTAAAGAGCCTAAAGGTGCAGGGGAAACGCAACCGCCCACGCTTAAGCAGTCCGCAAAGAATTTTCTTACGGTTCTCTCCAATCCGAAGTTCATGCTCTTTCTTCTGATTTTTTCCGGTTATTGGATCGTTTTCTGGCAACAGTATATCGTGCTGCCGCTCTACATCCACGGTTACATCGATCCCCAAGCCGACGTGGAAAAAATCCTCATCACCGACGGACTCACCGTGATTTGCTTCACCGTGCTCTTCAGCTTGCTTACGCAAAAAATTCCCGCATTTCGCGCCATCACGCTCGGTACGCTGATTTCCTCAGTGTCCTGGCTGATTCTCGCGTTTCATCCGACTATTTTCATGGCCGTGGTTTCTCTATTTGTTCTCGCCATCGGCGAGATCACCCAATCCCCGCGCTATTACGAATATATTTCGCGCCTCGCCCCGCCCGGCCAGCAAGGCACGTATATGGGGTTCGCTTTTTTGCCGATCGGCATTGGCTCGCTAATCGGTGGGTGGTTCGGTGGGAGTCTTATGCACCACTTTGGCGAAGTCACTCATCAACCGGAAAGAATCTGGTGGGTGATTTCCGGCGTGGGGCTGGCCACCACTCTTCTGCTCTGGATCTACGACCGCGTCGTAAAGCCTGGCGCGGCGGCGGCGCAGTCTTAGGAAAGCGTGCGATTTAATTTACCAATCGGCGGAGTTGGTCGAGGGCTTCCTGCGCCAGGCGATAGCGTGGCTCGATGTGCAGCGCGGTTTCGAAGCTTTTTTTTGCGCGGCCGTACATCTCTTTTGCGATGTACGCGCGTCCAAGATTAAAGTGCGGGAAGTGGCGCGACTCGTAGCGCTTGGCGTCTAGCGCGCGCTCCAGCCACGAAATCGCCTGATCGTACTTTTGTAATTCGATCAGATACGCTCCGATGTCGTTGTAGGGATTGCCGAATTCCGGGTCGATCTCGATAGCCTTCTTACACTGTTCCATGGCTTCTTCGAGCTTCCCCTGAAAGTGAAATGTCCAGCCCAGGAACGTGTGCGCTTCCGCTGTCGGCTGCGAGGCGATAGATTTTTCGTAGAGCTCGACCGCGTGTTCGTACTCTCCCTCCATTTGGGCCTGGTAGGCCTCCTGGAGAAGTTCCCAAGCGTTGGTGAAATTTTCAAGACTCATACTAATCTCTAGTTAACACGGCATCGCCAGGTGAGTCAAAGCGCTTCGCGGTAGGATGTAGCCGGTTAGATATTGGTACCTTTACAGGTGTCAACTGGCGCTGGACAAAATTCGCTGCGCAATGAGAAATTAGAATTTACGACGTTGGACTCGGCTTTTGTTTGGAAGCAAAAGGAGACCTTCCGCATGCTCGCTCGCAAGCTGGCCCTCTACGGCGCTATGCTGATTCCTGTCACGCTTTCGTTTTGCCAATCTCCCGAAAAAAAGTCAGACGGCAGCAAGGTCCCGGCACGGGTCGCCGCGGGAAAAGGCATTTATGAAAAGAGGTGCGCAATTTGCCATTTGGCTGCGAGTGACGACAACAAAGTCGGTCCGGGCATGAAGGGGCTCGGCACGCGCAAGAAGTTTAAAGACGGAAAAGCAATCAACGACCAATCACTGCGAACATGGATTGAAACTGGCGGGAACGGTATGCCTGGCTTTAAACCGATACTCAACGCCGAGCAACTTCGCGATTTGCTCGCTTACCTAAAAACTCTCTAAGGCGCGAATCTTGATCCGCCGGATCCCCCGCAGATCGCACTTTGCTCAATTTGATTCTTGAAAGGAAAACCCCCAGGTGCGGAGCATCCTCATCTGGGGGCTTTCAAAATCCGGGGCAAAGATGCAGCATCGGCCGGAGGCAGAAATGTCGTAGCGCGCCGAGAGCTGACTTCATCGCCGTATGGAAAACAAATTGGCGCGAGCCTGCCCTGGAAAATATTAACTGCCGAGAATCGCGTCCTTGAAAGCTTTGGATGCGCGCAAACGCACAACTGTCTTGGCCTTGATTTTGATTGCTTCGCCGGTTTGGGGGTTGCGGCCCATGCGCGCCTTGCGGTGCGCCTTCACTGCGCGGCCTAGATTCGGAATTACGAATTTGCCCGCGCTGCCTTTGCACTCCCTCACCGCGAGTTTGAAAAGCTCTTCAAAAAATGTTGTAGCAGTTTTCTTCGGGGTATCCAATTTTTCGGCCATGTGGGCCACGATTTTAGACTTGCTCATCGGCTTTGCCATCTATTTTGCGCTCCTCCTCGAAAGTAAATGTAGGGTGTCGCGCGCAACCGCAAGCTCAACTTGGGAACACGCGCCGGGCACACTATAGCCATTGAGATGCGCGAACGCAAGAGAAAATCGCAAAAAAGCCAAACAAATAGCGGTTTTTCGAGAGCGGGCTGTGCAAAACCCGCATTTCATGCGGCTTACAGCGCTCCGCGAACCACATACCGTTATGCCCTCGCACACCGGATGCCCATAAATCGGTTTGTGGCGCGCGAATACCCCGCAAATGCGTCGTTGGGTGCGCCCTTACAGTTCCACGAGGCTCTGGTAAAAGTGAGCGATGGCCTTGATGCCGCCGAAGTAATTCTCAAGCGCGATGTGCTCATCCGGAGCGTGCGCGTTTTCGTCGGGCAATCCAAAGCCCAGCAGCACGCAGGGTACTTTGAAGGTGTCGTGCATTTGCGTGACGAAGGGGATCGATCCGCCTTCCCGAATAAACACAGCCTTTTTTCCGAAGCCTTTTTCCAGCGATTCGATCGCCGTCTTAAAAATGCGGTGCGTGTAAGGCGCAACCCACGGCTTGCCTTTGCTGAGGACTTCGAATTTGCATTTCACGCTGTCAGGAAGCAGTTGGCGAATATGTTTTTCCACCAGCTTGGCAATCTTGTCCGGATCTTGATTGGGAACGAGCCGCGTTGAAAACTTCGCGTGCGCTTTTGCGGGGATCACCGTCTTGGCGCCCTCGCCCGTATATCCGCCCCACACGCCGTTCAACTCCAGCGTCGGCCGGGTCCACAGTCGTTCGATAATCGTAAAGCCTTTTTCACCGTCGAGTGCCGGGGCCCCCACCGTCTTGCGGAATTCTTTTTCTTTCCATGGAAGCGAATTCAGGGCCTTGCGCTCGCTCCCCAAAAGTTTCGCGGCATCGTCGTAAAATCCCGGCACCGTAACGCGGAAATTTTTATCGTGCATCTTCGCAAATAGCCCGCACAGAATCGTCAAAGGATTAGGCACCGCGCCGCCAAACACTCCGGAATGCAAATCCTGCGCCGGCCCGCTGATTTCCACTTCGTAATAATTTAGGCCGCGCAGGCCATAGGTGATTGACGGAACGCCGGGCGCAAGCATCGACGTGTCTGAAACCACCAGCGCGTCAGCCTTCAACCGCTGCTTGTTTTGCTGCACGAATTTCCACAGGTTCACGCTGCCCACTTCTTCTTCGCCTTCGATCATTACTTTCACATTGATGGGTAGTTTGCCGGAGGTCTCCCGTAGCGATTCGAGCGCTTTCAGATGGATGTGAACCTGCCCCTTGTCATCCGCTGTCCCGCGGCCGTAAAGATTGCCGTTGCGCACGGTGGGCTCGAAAGCCGGTGAAGTCCACAATTCCAGCGGCTCCGGCGGCTGCACGTCGTAGTGCCCGTAAAAAAGAATCGTAGGCTTGCCGGGGGCCTCGAGCGATTCCGCGTAAACCAGCGGATGCATCTCCGTGGGAACGATCTCAACGGTTTTCATCCCCGCGCTGCGAAGCTTGCCGGCCACCCACTCGGCGGCCCGCTGGATGTCCGGTTTGTGCTCGCTTTTCGCGCTGACGCTCGGAATGCGCAGGAATTCGGAAAGCTCCGCCAAGTGTGCGTCACGCTTCTTGTCAATGTGTTCGAAAAGATTCATCGCGAGCTCCCGGAATTTAAGACGAAGATTGTGTATTCAACCTTGGCGCGTCCGAAAATCGCAAGCGGAAAGTTTGCGATCCAGGAAAGCGTAGTATTGCCGAAACCGTTAGGCGCCCCGAGCCATTCTACGGAGAAGAAAATATTCGGGCAAGCGCGAAAGATTCCGGGGTCGCTGGTTCAAGTTAGGCACATGCTCAGGCGGCAAGTATTGACGTAAAAACCGCTCTCCCGCACCATTAGGAATATGCTCGAAACACAACACGCCATTGGCCGCCGCAGCACTCGCGTCTTCATGCGCATCCGCGTGCGCGTCGAAGGCAAAACCAACGCCGGCCGCAAATTCCGCGAGAATTGCCAAACCATCGTCATCAATGTGCAGGGAGCGTTGCTGCGCCTCGAGCATGAAGTGACCGGCGGAACGATGCTCGTGGTATCCAATCCCCTCACGCAAGAGGAGCAGGAATGCCGCGTCGTGTTTCTAGGCGAGGCCAGCGACAAAGGCCAGCGTGTCGGAGTAGAATTCCTCTCGCCCTCCCCTCATTTCTGGGGCGTAGATTTCCAAGGCACCTGCCGAGTGACCCCAACCGCGCCCCCGAAGCCGAATTAAGCCCGCCGTATTCATCCCTGAAATCTGGCGCCATCTTTTTCCAGCAGTCGACACCAAGGCCCCTCTTAGTGAAGCTGTTTGCGGTATTTCAGCGCTTCTGTCAGCCACGCAATTGGCTTCCACATTCCCAGTGCAGTTGCATGGCTTAGCTATTTTGCCGAGAATAGATTGGCATGCTTACCGATCGGCCCCCCGGCAACGCGGCGAATCTAGCGCAGTTCCTCGCCAGCGATCAGTTATGCAAACTCGCCCTGCCGCAGGACAATCGTTTGTGCGAGCAAGCCAAGTCCATCGAATCCGCGATGAAACAGGATACGCGCTCGGCGATGCTGCGCCCATGCTCCGAATTTTTAGCGGCGGCATCCGCTTTCTACCAGGTCAAGACGCCGGACGTGCGCATCCTCGCGGCTCGTCCGCTGCGCGTGCGCGAGCGCGGTTCCACCGAGCTTTTCGCCGACTACTCCCCGGAAACCATGCTGATCCGCATCTGGAGCCGCACGGCCGTGCGCAAGCAACTAACCTCTTTCGGCACCTTCCTCAGCACGCTGTGCCACGAATTCTGCCATCACCTCGATTGCCGCAAGCTGGGATTCCCGCGGTCCCCGCACACACGCGGTTTCTACGAGCGCACCGCCGTGCTGTATCATCACGCGCGCGGAACGCCGCTGAAACGCCTCGTCTGGGTGCGATTGCCGCATGGCCGCTGGCGCATCGATTGGTCGCGCATGCGCCGTGGAGCAAAATGAAATGACGCGTTTGTTTCTTACCGCCGCCGTGTCCGCAGGATTAGCACTCGCGCTTGGCTCTCACGGCGCGAAGCCAGCAACTCTCAATAGTGGCGTTAGCGCTCCAGAGCACGACGCGCCCAACCTATCGCCATGGAAGCTGACATGGAGCGATGAATTCAACGGTCCAAATGGCTCGCCGCCGGACCCCGCGAAATGGACTTACGACCTCGGCGGCAAAAGCTGGGGCAACAGCGAACTCGAAACGTACACCAACCGCACGCAAAATTCGTACCAGCAAGACGGCATGCTGGTCATCCAAGGGCTCAACGAAACCTTTACCGGCGCCGATGGCATCACGCGCAACTACACTTCGGCGCGGCTGAAAACGCATGCCTTGTTCAGTCAAAAATTTGGCCGCTTCGAAGCGCGGATCAGAATCGCCTATGGCCAGGGCCTCTGGCCCGCTTTCTGGATGCTCGGTGACGATATCGCTTCGGTGGGTTGGCCGGCATGCGGCGAGATTGACGTCATGGAGAATATTGGCAAGCAGCCCTCAATGGCGCATGGCAGCATGCACGGCCCAGGCTATTCCGGCGATCACGGATTGACGCGGTCTTATTCCCTCCCAGGCAGCCCGGGTAAAAAGTTCAGCGACGATTTCATATCTTTGCGATCGAGTGGGATCACCATGTTGTTCGCTTCTATGTGGACGCCCACCTGTACGAGACGCGCACTCCCGGCGATCTCCCGCAAGGCGCGCGCTGGGTCTACGATCATCCATTTTTCATTCTCTTGAACGTCGCGGTCGGCGGCAAGTGGCCCGGCAATCCTGATTCCACCACTGCCTTCCCGCAGAAAATGCTGGTCGATTACGTTCGCGTCTACGCGCGCCAGTGACAAACGAAGTGTTGGAGAGCCTCTCCGCCAGTGCTAAATTAAGAGTTCAAGTGGATTCATCCCGTGATTGAGTTCGAAAGTTCCTGTTGAATTCAGTGCTCCCAAGGATCCTGCGTTCCTATGCCTATGACCATGTATCGCCCAGTACCGCGAGTGCCTGATTTCCCCGCGATGGAGCGCGAGATTTTGCGCTTCTGGTCGCAGAATCATATTTTCGAAAAATTGCGCGCGCAGACCGCCGATGGTCCGCGCTGGTCCTTCCTCGATGGACCCATCACCGCGAATAACCCGATGGGCGTCCACCACGCCTGGGGCCGCACGCTGAAAGATATGTACCAGCGCTATCACGCCATGAATGGCGAGCAGCAGCGCTTCCAAAACGGATTTGACTGCCAGGGTTTGTGGGTTGAGGTCGAAGTGGAAAAAAGCCTGGGCCTCGCGACCAAGCGTGAAATTCGCGACTACGGCATCGAGAAGTTTGTTCGCGAATGCAAAGAGCGCGTGCTGACGTTCGCGGCGCGCCAGACCGAACAATCCATCCGCCTGGGATACTGGTGCGATTGGGATGATCCTAAGGTGCTGCTTGCGCTGCGTGACGCGCTCAAGGACGGCGATCGCATGGTCGAGGTGAAGCTGCCCAGCGGACGCGTCGAGAAGGCCCGCGCCGGCGAAATTATCCGCAAGCTGGGCTCGGCGGAATATGGCGGAAGCTATTTCACATTCTCCGACGAAAACAATTACACTATTTGGGCCTTTCTTAAAAAATGTCACACGGAAGGCTTCATCTATCGCGGCCACGATGTGATGCCCTGGTGCGGGCGATGCGGCACCGGCCTCTCGCAAATGGAAGTCGCCGAGGGCCGCCGGATCACCGCGCACACTTCGGTGTTTGTGCGCTTCCCCCTGCGCGAACAGGACCGCACGGCGCTGTTAATTTGGACCACCACTCCCTGGACGCTCCCCGCAAACGTAGCCGTCGCCGTAAATCCGCAGATGACGTATCTCCAGGTGCGCCACGGTGACTGGAAGTATTACGTCGCGAAGGCCAATTTCGAGCGCGAGCGAGTGCAAGACCTGCAGGTCGAAGGCAAGCACGAGACCCACAAGCTGCCGTCAATTCGCACGATTCTGAAAGGCAGTGGTGGCGTTGAAGTCCTGGAAGAAATTTCGGGACGCGCGCTGCTGGGATTGAAGTATCGGGGGCCCTTTGACGAACTGCCGGCACAAAAGGCTCCTGGCGGTCTTTCTCCGTTTGAAGAAATAGGGAAAGGGCGCACTGCGGCCGATTCCCACCAGGTAATTGCTTGGAGCGAAGTGAGTGAAGCTGAGGGCACAGGCTTGGTGCACATCGCGCCGGGTTGCGGCGCCGAAGACCAGCAGTTGGGCAAAGAAAATAATCTGCCATTCATCGCCCCGCTCGACGAAAGCGCGGTTTTCCTCCCCGGCTTGGGCCCATTCACCGGACGCAAAGCCGGTGAAGTCGCTGACGATATCGTTGCAGCGTTAAAGACCGCAGGTCTTCTCGTCGCGCGCGAACGTTACCCGCACGTTTATCCACATTGCTGGCGCTGCAAAGAAGAACTCGTATTTCGTCCCGTAGACGAGTGGTTTATTAACATGGGCTGGCGTGACCGCATCATCCAAGGAGTGCCCGGCATCAAGTGGATCCCGCCGGAAGGCGAAGCGCGCGAGCTCGATTGGCTGCGCAATATGGGCGATTGGATGATTTCGAAGAAGCGCTTCTGGGGGCTGGCTCTGCCGATTTGGGTTTGCCAGGCCTGCGAACATTTCGCGGTAATTGGCAGCCGCGAGGAGCTTCAGGAAAAAGCGATCGAAGGATGGCAGGCCTTCGAGGGGAATTCGCCGCATCGCCCCTATATCGATGCGGTGAAGATTCGCTGCGAGAAGTGCAACGGGAAGGCTTCGCGAATCGAAGACGTTGGCAATCCCTGGCTTGACGCCGGAATTGTTCCGTTCAGCACGCTGCGGTACACCACCGACCGCGCCTACTGGGAGAAATGGTTTCCCGCGGATTTGGTGCTCGAAAGTTTTCCAGGCCAATTTCGCAATTGGTTTTATTCCCTGCTTTCGATGAGCGCGATGATGGAGGCGCGCGCGCCTTTTAAAGCTCTGCTTGGCCATGCCCTCGTACGTGATGCGCGCGGCGAAGAAATGCACAAGTCGAAAGGGAATTCGATCGCATTCGATGAAGCCGCCGAAGTGTTGGGCGCGGAGGTGATGCGCTACATCTATGCCGAGCAGAAGACCGCGCATCACTTGAATTTCCCCGACCTGAATCCTGCCGGCAATGCCGGCCAAACGATCGATGGCGATGCCCGCCGCAAGCTGCTCACCTTCTGGAATTGCTACAGCTTTTTTGTGATGTACGCCGGAGCCGATGGCTGGAAGCCCGGCGCAAGCGTGCCTGTCACCAACGAACTGGATCGCTGGGTGCTCAGCCGCCTCCAGCGCCTCGTGGCCGCCGCGCACGGAGCTTTTCGAAACTTCGAGCATTATCGCTTGATCGAAGCGTTTCAGATTTTTGATGATGAGTTTTCGAATTGGTATTTGCGCAGATCGCGCCGCCGCTTCTGGCGCAGCGAGCCGGATGCTTACCAAACGCTCTATCGGGTTTTGACCGCCGTCACGCAGGTGATGGCCCCCGTGCTGCCTTTCCTCACCGAAGAAATTTATCAGAATTTGGTGCGCTCGGTGGATCCTTCCTCGCCCCAATCCGTCCACTTGACGAGCTACCCGCAAGTGGATAGCGCGCTGGTAAACGAAGCGCTCGAGCAAAACACCGGGGTCGTCATTCGCATCAAGAATTTGGCGCTGAGCCTGCGCACGCGCGGCAAAAGCAAAATTCGTCAGCCATTGAGCACTCTCTTCGTTCGCCCCAAAGACGCCGACGAGCGCCGCGTTCTCGAACAACCCGAATATGCCGGCCAAATTCTGGAAGAAACCAATCTGAAGAAGCTCGAGCTCATCGATGATGAGGCTAAGCTGGTAAAAGTCCGCCTCAAGCCTGACCTCAAGAAGCTGGGAGCCCGCGCTGGAAAATACCTGAAAGTCATTGCCCAGGCCCTCGAACAGTCCGATCCCAACACCGTGATGCGGGGAACCCCCTTCACGGTGGAAGCTGAGGGACAAAAAATTGAAGTCGCGCTCGATGAAATTTTAATTTCCTACGAAGGCCCTCAGAACCTGCAGTGCACCCTCGAGCAGGGCACTTTCATGGCGCTAGACACCGCGCTCACACCCGAATTGTTGCAGGAGGGTCTGGCGAGAGACTTTAACCGCCTCCTCCAGGATCAAAGGAAAGCTCTGAATCTCGATATCTCCGACCGCATCTTGATCCGCTATTCGGCATCGCCGCGCATCGCCCAAGCCATCGCCGCGCACCAGGATTATTTGCGTAACGAATTGCTTGCGGAGGGTCTGGAGCTGAATGGCGAGCAGAATAGCGGAGCTAAATTGTCACTCGGCGGGGAAGAAATCCTCGTGACCATCACTCCTGTTTGAATGTTCCAGCAGATTTACACTCCGCGCCAGATATCCTCGCTTAATTTCCGCGCTGCAACACGCGAAGCCCATTTAAAGCATCGTCCAGCGCTACTCTCTCGGCCCGGTTCTCGGAGGGTTTTACCTCTAGCTCGCGCATGCGCCTGTGAATCTCCAGCAGAGCAAGTTCCATGCGGTTTTTCAGCCTGCCGGGATCAAATTCCAGCATCGCAACCCGATACAGCTCCCTCCAATCATTCACGGGAGTCCAAACCGCCGCGATGCAGCCGTCCTCAAACATCCACGCTTTATAGCGAATCAGCAGTGGGCGTCCGGACTTATGGCGCAGAATGTAGTCGCCCTCCAATGCCCGGTTATTCTTGAGTTCCTCCATCAGCACCAAATATTCGCCGCTCTTGTAGCTGATGTCGTCTATCATTTTGTCGATCAGTTCCGCCCGGCTATAACCAAGAATCTCGCATACTCCATCCGAACAATCCAAAAAACGCCGCGACCCGTCCACGTACACAACATGTTCCCCCTTGAGTTCCGGGTGGAAATGATTGCGTACTTTAAGGAGCGATTCGAGTTTTTTCAGTAAATCTTCCGGGTCGGAGCCCTTCTCGATAAATGCGTCGACAATCTTGTGGACGTCGTCACGCGCCCCCGAATATGCCGACAGCATGATTACCGGCACCCGGGGTTTCTGCTGCTTCATCAGCGCCGAAACAGTGCCGCCATCCAAGTCCGGCATCGAGTAGTCCACCACTACGGCATCGACCTGCTCTTTGCTGAAAATGTTCAGGCCCTCCTGGCCGTTGGACGCAGTCATGACCGAGTACCCCGCAGTCTCAAGCAAAATCTTACGCAGGGTCAGAATCGACGTTTCATCATCGATGCAGAGGACAGCGTACCGTTTGCCGGCGTTTGGTAACGTCATCAGAGTGTCGTCCGTAACTATTGCCCGAAAATTCATCCTCTGTCCACTTCGAACGGTGCTGCTGGTGCTTGAAAGAAATAGAGGTAAAGACCTTAAATCGGCCTCCCAGATTCTCCTATAGCATTCGTTGTTTCTATACATTCTTTACTGTATTTTCGCCACAACCCGACATAAATGGCTGCAAAATCATTTCACTTCGCATGCAAGTCCTTTTCACTCGAATATCGTTTCTCGTCTCTTTCACACATCAAGAAACACCTGCGCGCGCCACCCTTCGGGAGTATTCTCCACACGCAACTGGTGCATCGTCACCGCCTTGATATACGTCTTGGTTTGATGCCGGGTCCGATCCATGGATTCACCATAAAGCGTCCCCTGCAACTTGCCCTTGGAAATTTCCCTCACCGTGGCGCGCTTGAATACAAGCTGTTGCGCATCCGCAAGCGCCAAAACCTCCGCCAGCCAGGCAAACAATAGACTCTCATTATCCGCCCCGGTAACTTCAATATCGATCGCTAGGATTTCCTCAATGGTTAAAAGCTCGCAAGTCAGCCATACCAGCGCCAGCGCCGCATTCGCAAATAACTCCTCTGCCGTACCGCCGTAGGCGATGAATCCTATGTCCGCGGGATGTTCGATGATTTCAAAAGGTTCACGCATCGCTCGCAATTGTACCCCGTGCGCCGCGCAGGTGAATACTTCACCCGGGCTCAGTGTCTAAAAAACTTTTGGGAGGGAAGAAGACGCAGATCGTCGAACGTTTTTATTCGTTCGCGCGCCGCGGCAAAGCGCTTCAGGTTGAAGTTCCAGCCGGCTGAGGGCGAACCATCCGCGTCAACAACCAAGCGATGACGGGCACACCGGCAAAAATCACCCCCCACCACAGGATGTTCTGCAGAAACAGCCTGCCAAATAGCATGCCTGGAATACTGATGATGAGTAGGGATTCCTGAATCTCTGTCCCGTGGCTCGCCGCACTACCGAGATATGCCTCAAAAGCCTTCGCAAAAGGGTGGTAGGTAAGAAGGAACGCTCCACAGGAAAGAAATAGCAGTACCGGACCCAAGTCGGCCGTGACGCACAGCAGCTTGCGAAGCGCGGCGTGTATTCGGCCGCCGATCGCGAACAGCAACAGGACCGCCAGAATTGTTGCGCTGCCCAGCAATACCATACTCATGGCCGCAAGCTGGACAAGAACTGCGGGCCAAGCCGTTGCAGGCAAACCGTCCCAGATAGCACGATTCCGTTTGGTAGTTGTCGCCAACCGCAGTTGCTGCGTTTCAGCAAGGTTGTAGGCAACCATGGCCGCTTCAGAAGATCGTCCCATTTTCTCGAGCACCGGTTGCAGCTTTCTGTATGCCTTTTCCTGAATGTGGCTCGCAAAGCGCGTTTCAAACTCACTTTGATTTTGTATGTGCAGGCGTTCTCCAAAATGGGCGACGCGCAAATACCACTTCGCGGCGGCATCCAGATTTCCCGCATCTTCGGCCTGCTCTCCGCGCTCAATTAAAACGTCTATATACGCAATGGCATTGCCAAAGCTTGGAAACCAAGTGCCCGCCCTCCCCAGCATCGCCACGGTAGGCTGATCAATTTTCTGCCGGCTCATCACGTCCCTATACAATTCCGAATGGCGAATCACGTAGCTATCGAACCTCGGCGCCGCAATTGCCCGATCCATGGCCGCGAGCCACTGCGGATCCTTAGCGAGCTCTCTGTCGATTTTATCCCAATGGCCCTTGCGGTCCATCTGCCCCTGCGGATAGATTTCTCCGGGATGCGCCTCGCGCCACTTATTCCGAAGCTCCGCTGCGGCTCTTTGCGCTTCCAGCAGGTGCGGAGCGCCGTTATCCGCATCCCACCGCACCAGCCTCTGCACCCATTCTTCCGGAATCGGCGCATCCACCCGCCCCTCTGAAAGATTCACGTAAATCCAGGCCAACCCAGGATCGAGCGCCACTGCTTCGTCCGCCAGGCGCAGCCTTTCCTTTCTTTCCGCCGGATCGCGCAGCTCGAGCGCCGCAAACGCCAGCGTGCGCGCATCTCCATCCTTTTCCGCACGCCCCGCGATTTTCCGCAAGTCGCTGATCAGCACGCGATCCCACGGGTTGCTTCGCCAGCTGGAACACACTTCGCCGATGCCTTGGCGCGCTTCCGGCAGCAATAGAATCCCGAGAGACGCGGCGAGCAAAGCCGCCGTCGCCCAGCGCGGCGTTCTCGGCGCGGGCGAAGCTCGCTTCAGCAGCGCTTCCGTAGCGCTGCCAGGCACAATGCCCACCGGCCGCTTCCAGGAACTCCAAAAGCTTTTCCACATCGCCTTGGTAAACACCATTGCACCTCCAAGTGCCCACAGCAGCGCGCCGGTTCCGCTCTCCGCCAACTCCAACTCCCCTTCGAGAGCGCGGCCCCATTCTCGCGATTCCGCCGGCCACGCGTGCACCACGATCCGCAACACCCATCGCGCCAAGGTTCTTGTCTTCGAATCGATCGAAGCTCGCATCCTTACGCCTCGCTCCGCGCCAGCTTCCAGGCCTGGCGTCCGCCTGCCGCGCGCAGTTCGTTCCGTGCCCATGCGCGCCCTTCTGAGGTCAACCGGTAAAGATGTCGCGGACGCTTCGCAGCGGCCGGCTCTTCCCAGCGCGTCTCCAGCCATTTCAATCTGGATAGACGCATCAGAATCGGATATAGCGTGCCCGACTGCAGCCCCGTCTCCTGCGCCACCCCGTACCCGTGCCGCCAGCGCGCCGGATGCTCCAGAAACACTTCCAGCAAAGTCAGCGTTTGCCGTGAAAATCGCAGCTGCAACCCCATCCCATAACTCTACATATGTAGATTTATTGAGTCAAGCTAGGTTTTTTAGGATGTATCCTCTGCGCCACCCGCCCAGGAGGATTGCTCCTCGGGGAGCAGCGCCATAAGATGAGATGGTGAATCGGCGGGGACGCAGACGCAACTCGGGTGCCCCACGTGTCGGTTTTACACGTGGGGGTTTTGCCTTTTCCTCGATAGTCTACTGGCGCTTTTCCAACGCCGGCGGGAGGGTGGCGCAGAGAAAACTTCTTCCTGGATCAAAAAAAATCCCCACACGCAGAGTCGGCGTATCGGGCACGCGTCCGCACCCTTTGAAAAACCAAATCCCAAAGGGCGCGCCAACCACCCTCGGCTACGCCCGATCATCGCTCGACTTTTGCGGCAGCCCATAGTTTTTCGTATGTCTCCCAAACCGCACTGAAGGCATCGGTGATTTGAGTTAGCGTGGTCGGAGCGCGCTTTGCTCCGTCTTTGAATGATGCCCCAGACTGATAGCAGCTCGCTTTGTCAATAAACATATACCGGTCGTGGAGTCCGGCTGTCGAGCGGACGTTCACTTGGAGTGGATTTTGGTTGATAAATAGATCAACCGCCGGAAGTAGAGCGCTCAGTTTCGTCCCACTTGTGAGAAGTCGAACTAGGACTGCGGTTCGAACATGAGGAAGATACCTCGAAACAAATTCAGCATCTAAATACGGGTCAACAAAAAGCACTTCTTGGTTTGCAAGTTCGATTGTTTTGCGAATCTCGTCGAAGTAGTCGAATACTCCGCCTCGCGGTAGCGCAACGTTTGTTGGACCAATGGTTCGTAGCCTAAGGTCATTTCGGGCTTGTTGGACTAATACCATTATTTCCTTAAAGCCCTCGTCGTGGGCGAATTTTATTGGATTATTCAATTTGACCTTCGCCGCGTTAAATAAGAGGATCTTTGCCATTTTCCATTGCTCGATCGCAGCGGCTGCGCGCCCAAGCCAGGAGATACTTTCGTCGCTTGTCCGGTAGAGTGTCTCCTTTGCAGGCACTGTGCGTAATAAATCCTCTAATTCGGCGAGTAGTTGCTCTGGGGTTGGTGAGGTATCTGCCACGTTCACACCTCTTTGCTTATTTTTAATTGCTATGCAATGTTTCCCAAAGCCAAGTTTTGATCGATTTTTGTAATGCTTGTATGTTCGGATTTATCGTCTGTGCTACTCGCCGCGAACGGTTCTTGACAGATCAAGGGCCAGCCGCCCGCCAGTAGTCTGAGGACAACCCATCACACTTCCCTAGGCAGCGTACATTGCACTCGAATCTTCTTCCCCGACCAGGAGGGCGATGACGGAGTTTCCCACTTTCTTCGCCTCCACTCGTACCGGCCAGTGTGGGAGTCGACTCCCTGATCTCGTACACCACAAGTTGAGATTTTCATTTGCTCGGGCTGAACCGCCGTTTTGGAATATCGCAGCGATGATCGAAGTAGGAGGTATTCTCCAGTTCTTAGGGAGATAAATGCCCATGTCGCGTGCGGCTTGATTTACTGTTACATGGACAGCTCGTAGTATAGCAATTGGTCCGGGAATGCCCGGAATCGCTAGCCTGAGTTGATCGCTGTTTCTCTCTTCCGATTTCCGCAAGGCGAGTTTTCCTTCGAGCAATATGCACGGGCGATGTAACGCACGGACAATTCCAATAGAAGCCGCCTGATGGCTCGCATCTGGAGAAACCTGAAGTCGGATAGTTTCAATTGTTTCAAAAGAAATGTCATGAATCAGATGATTGGGTATGAATTCCGCAAGAAACCCGACTTCGCCAGCGATCACGTCCATCAATGCTTCTTCAGCATCCAGCACAGCACCGGGATGAGTTCGGCGAAATACGAGGCGCATCTGTTGAGTAAGCGTTAAAAGATGCGCCAATTCATGCCATTTCGAGAAATAGGCCCGAAACGATTTGTCGCTGCGGCAATCAATCACTGAAACGTATACCGGATCCCACTTGGCGGGTTTGAGTCGTCTGAATGTGATCGCGTAGCCGCGAGGATCGAGTTCCTTGTGGAGGTTAGCAAATCCCGTTTCGCCGAGGCTGAGATATTTCGATTGAGTTTCCTGAAGCTCGTCAGACGAATGAATTTCTACGAAAATTGTCCCCACTTCGCCTGCAGTTGCGTCGAGCAGATCCTTTAAGCTACTGCTCTTAAACGTTTCGGCGCTGCGACGCACGCGCATCTTCACAAATTGCAGGATTTCGGACACGGGTCTGTTCGTCGAGCGTAACCCGAGGTCGACTGCTAGTTTCCATATCTGCGGCTTGTTATCGAGTATGCTCATCCATAGTTCTTCCTGAGCTTTTGCAGCGCCTCGTGGAGCTCCTTCCAATATTGAACGGAAGGGTTCGCGCGGGGACGACTGCTGCGTCTCGCTACCACCGAGTTATATCCCTCCAGTAAATCGATCGTCTGTTGGAAGGACAGGTGCAATTGCTCAGCAGCTTGTGACAGCTCAGCCGGTATTACGACGGGTTTAAGCGACTTCGCCTCATCACCCCGTCCTGTTGCTAAGTACTCCACAGATGCGTTCAATGCGGTTGCGACTCTCAACAGTAGATCCAGGCTTAGGTTTTTCCCCTTACTTTCCACTTCGCTCAGGAAACTCTTGCTTATCCTTGCCGCCTCCGATAATTTTCCCTGTGTCCATCCTCGGGCCTCACGCACTTCACGAATACGCTCGCCCACAGTCGCCATCTTCCCCCCTGGACCGGCCTACACGATACCACAGACGAAGAAGTTCGTGATAGCCCCCTTGACAGGATCTTATTTGTACGTTATAACGAAGTAGTTCGCAATACAGGAAAGCTGAATGGTGGGGTTTTCTTGGGGCCGGATTTGAAACACCAAATTCTCCTGGAGGTGTCATGGAAACTAGTCCTGAATTCGCTTTCAAAGATGCTGTGCAGTCGGGGCATGTCGCCGTAGATGACTCAGACCTGCGAAGGCTGATTCCCCCGGATCGGCGTAATCATTGTTTCCTGCTTGGGTTCTATTCCGATCGGGAAGCGCGACAGTTCTTGGAGGGGAAAAGCCTTCAACAAGCCGATTTCGATGAACTCATGAACCATTGGAATACTGCGAGGGCCAGGATCAGCACGCTCTCCCCACTTTCCGGCGAGCCTGAAATTCGCCCCATTCTCGAACCGGAACTGTTGCTGGAGATTGCAAAGGTGACGGAGCGGCCAGATTTTAAACAAGCGTTTCCTGAGGGAACGTGGAGTGTTAGCCTCGTAGAACTCTCTGGGATTATCCCTTTTCAGCCCAACGTGGACATTGATTACGCAGCAAAGCAGGGTGTCGACACTCTGTGTTCCACTGACTTGCTCTCCGCCGTGAGGATCTGTTTTCCATACGGAAAGCTAACTACGTTGGCCATAAACCTTGACCAACCGCAGAAGGCAGTCACGGTTAGTGGGTTTAACCCGGCACTTCAAGTAGTGGGATTCCAATACGGCCAACAGGATGCCCAAGGACCATTCGTTGTAAGCCTGTATATTACGGCGGGTCTTAACATCGTCCAGGTTTCTCGGTATCGGGGTCGATATTTCCTGAGTAATGGGTATCACCGAACATATAAACTGATGAGAGCAGGTTTTACTCATATTCCTTGTATCGTGAAAAACGTCGATAGCCTTGCTGAAACAGGGGCACTGGCTCCTGGCTTTTTTTCAGAATCTGTTCTCATGTCAGCACGACCGCCGCTGTTTACAGACTTTAGGGACGAAGTGCTGGGGATCACCGTTCCGGTGCACGCAACGAAGAAGGTGGTTCGGATTCGGCCTGATGAGTATTTTATGATCGGTTAGGGCCTCGATTCTTTGCGCCACTAGTACTGTACGTGGACGGCTGGCGGCTCGAACAGTTGCCTAACCGGCTCGTGATTTGAACCCAGCTTGCGGCTCGGTTTTAAGGGTGCGGTTGATAACGACCCCCACCCGCCAGTTTTTCGATTGATTTTAACTCCTATATATGTTACACTCTTGATACGGTTGGACCAGGGGAGCAGTAGTAAGCCACCCTAGAGTCTGGCCAGAAAGGCTGCAACCAGCAACCGCCCTCGTCTCCTATAAGTCCTCTATTTTGAAGCTGCTTCATTACAGTTCTTGTAACTTCTTTCGAATCACATAGTTTCGAGCGCGTTTGAGAACGATATCAAAATAAACGACTTAAACTCTTTTAGAATGACATAGTTTCGAAACGTCATGGCATAAGTCTATTGTAATCAACACTTACAAAAAAAAGGGGGAGGGGGAGGGTACGGGCCAATCAGGGGCGGACCGATCCCGATTAAGCGCCGGATTTCTGGAGCCTGCTGCGTCACCTGTCGGGGAAGCTTGACCAAGCCGAGAGCCATCTGCTAGCGTTAGCTTTTCTTGGCCGGTGTACGCCAACCCTCGTCAGGCGCTAAGTACGCACTGAGTACTGAGGAACTCAAGAAACTCAATGGACACGATCCAGATCACTTTGCCGGATGGCTCTACCCAGCAGGTGCCCAGCGGCACCACTCCGGCGGAGATCGCTCGCAAAATTTCGCCGCGCCTTGCCGACGAGGCCCTCGTCGCCCAAATTAGCTCGCCCCATAATGGCGATTCCATCCTCGTCGACCTCAAGCGCCCCCTCGAGCGTGACACCAAGCTGCGCATTCTCACGCAAAAAGATCCGCCCGCGCTCGAAGTCTACCGCCATTCCGCCGCGCATCTCCTTGCCGCCGCCGTTATCGAGCTTTATCCCGACGTCAAGCTCGGCATCGGCCCGCCCATTGACACCGGATTCTTCTACGAGTTTTTGCGCGCTGACCCGTTCACTTCCGACGACCTCGCCAAAATCGAAGTCAAGATGCGCGAGCTCGCCAAACAAAATATTCCCAACGAGCGCAAGCTCATCCCCAAGCCCGAGGCCGTCGACCTCTACAAGAAAAACGGCCAGAGCTTCAAGTGCGAGCTCGTGGAAGAAAAAGCCACCGAGCCCATGGTCTCGTTTTACACCACCGGAAAATTTATCGATTTCTGCCGCGGCCCGCACATTCCTTCCACCGGCCGCATCAAGGCCTTCAAGCTTATGAACGTTGCCGGCGCCTATTGGAAAGGCCAGGAAGGCAATCCGCAGCTGCAGCGAATTTACGGCGCCTGCTTCTACACGCAAGCCGAGCTCGATGAGTATCTTCACAAGCTCGAAGAAGCCAAGCGCCGCGACCATCGCAAAATCGGAACCGAGCTCGAGCTCTTCAGCATTCAAGAAGCAGCCGGACCGGGACTCATCTTCTGGCATCCCAAGGGCGGCCTGATCCGCAAGCTGGTGGAAGATTGGCTGCGCGAGGAACTGCTGGCGCGCGGCTACGATCTCGTTTACACCCCGCACATCATGCATCTCGATCTTTGGAAGACCAGCGGTCACACTGATTTTTATCGCGAAAATATGTTTGGCCCCATCGAAGTCGAGAAAGCCGATTACCAGTTGAAGCCCATGAATTGTCCCGGGCACATCCTGATCTTCAAGTCGCGCCTGCGCAGCTATCGCGAGCTGCCCATTCGTTTCGCGGAGCTCGGCACCGTTTATCGCTACGAGCGCAGCGGCGTGCTTCACGGACTTCTGCGCGTTCGCGGCTTCACCCAGGATGACGCGCATATCTTCTGCATGCCCGAGCAAATCGAAAGTGAAATCGCCGCCTGCACCGAATTCGCTTTTGCGGTGATGAAAAATTTTGGGTTTGACAAGTTTGAAGTCGAGCTTTCCGATTGGGACGCCGCGCACCCGGAAAATTATGCCGGCAAGCCTGAAGATTGGCGCCGTGCCAGCGCCGCCCTGGCCAACACCATGCGGCGCATGAATATTCCCTACAAACATATGGAAGGCGAAGCCGCATTTTACGGCCCTAAAATCGACGTGAAGCTCATAGACGCCATCGGCCGCCCCTGGCAGCTCACCACCGTGCAATTCGATTTCAATTTGCCCTCCCGCTTCGGCCTCGAGTATGTCGGTGAAGATGGCGCCCGCCACCAACCGCTCATGGTTCATCGCGCCTTGCTCGGCTCGGTCGAGCGCTTCTTCGGCATCTTGATCGAACATTATGCCGGCGCGTTTCCGGCGTGGCTCGCGCCCGTGCAGGCTGAAGTTCTGCCGCTCAGCGAGAAATTTGCGGACTATGCCCACCACATCAAGGACACTCTCAGCCAGCATCATCTCCGCGCGCATCTCGATGATCGCAATGAAAAATTGCAGGCCAAAATTCGTGACGCGCAGCTTCAGAAAATTCCCTACATGCTCATCGTCGGCGCAAAAGAAGCGGAAGCGGGCACCGTCTCCGTGCGCCATCGCACCAAAGGCGATCTCGGCCCGCAGCCTCTCGCCCAATTCGTCGCCGCCCTGCAACACGAAGTCGCCACCCGCGCCATTTCCTCATAATCGTGCCGGACTACCGTGCCAGACAATTGTGCCTGACCAGCTGCATGGCCACGGCGCGCCAACCGCGCGAGGATCTGCCGATATGCTCCAGCTTCGCGGGGTGACGGATGTATTTGAGCCCAGCAAGAAAATCGTCTAAAGCGATCGGAAGAGCTTGCGTGGCGGAGTCGTGTTCCTTCTAGGTTTGGCCTGAAACAGTTTTACGCGATTCTTAACCGCGCCCGTTCGCGATTCGCGCTGCTTGCGGCGAGTTTTTCAGCCGCAGCATCGCGGTCACGCCCACCACGGGTCCCAACGCCAGCGTCGCGAGGGCCGCATGCCAGCCCAGCCCATCGCGCAGAACCGGCACAAGCCAGATCGTCACCACCGTCAACGTAAATCCGATCGCCAGTTGCATCGTCAGCGCTGTGCCCACATAACTTTGGTCGCCCGTTTCGGTCACCATCGTTGAAAACTGCGCTGAATCCGCCACCGCGGAAAAACCCCAAACCAGGCCGATGCACAATACCGCGGCCGCGGAAAGTTCGCGCCAGCCAATCACACACGCGCAACTTCCGGAAACCACCATGGCCAGCGCCGTAGTTCGCGTGCGTCCCCACCGGTCCGCCAGGCGGCCTGCCGCCCAACACCCAATCGCCCCCGCCCCAATCACCGCAAACGCCGCAAATGCCGCTCCACGCGCAAAGTTCTCGCTGCCCCTGCTTTGCAGCACATCCGCGAAAAACGCGGCAAACCAGGTCCACATCGCGTAAAGCTCCCACATGTGTCCGAAGTAGCCGATCGTCGCCAGCCGCACGCCTGGGTTTGCGAACGAGCGCACAATCTGGCTCGGATCAAACACCGCGCGCGGAAAAGGAAATGGCCCTTCGGAGCTCGCAAACTCCGCCAGCAAACCTCCCGCCACTGCCAGAACCGAAGTCCCCAGAACCACGGTGCGCCAATTGAGTCCGCCCAATCCATTTAACAGATGCGGGAGTGCGGAGCCTAGCGTCAATCCGCCGACAAGCACGCCCAGCGCCGTCCCGCGTTCCTGTCGAAACCAAGTTGCCATCGCTTTTAGGCTTGGCGGATACACGAGCGCGAGGCACGCCCCCGTCAAGAATCTCACAGGCAGCGCGCTGCCCGGACCGCTGCAGAAAAGCATCGCTCCATTCGATAGTGCTGCGCCTGTAGCTCCGGCGAGCATCAGGTGCCGTGGCGCGATGCGATCCGCCAAATTCAGGACTGCCGATAGCACGCATCCCCCAACAAATCCAAGCTGCACGGAAATGGTTACCCACGGGGCTAGGTTCAGCGAAATCCGCCACAGCGCCCGAAGTTGCGGCAATACCGCCGACGCTGAAAACCAAGTGCTCATACACAGCACCCCGGAAGCCGCCAGTATAGCCAGCGCGTTCCAGCGTCCTGCGGGCTCACCTTTTGAATTTGTAGTAGCGGGTGCTGTCACGGGAAACCGGATCATACTATTCGTCTTGCGCCGAGGCCACTATCCGGTTCCGCGTCAGCCGTCGGTCGCACCGATTTTGGCTTGGCCGATCACGTTTGGAGCGTAGAAGAAATCGCAATTCTGGCAAACTGACATCTATATAAGTTGACGGTTTCGCTTGAACCGATACGGTTCATGCAGGAGCGGTAAGAGAACGGCCATCACAACAGCAACTCGCTCAGGGTGCTGGTAGCTGTTCATGGTTGTGGCCACAGAGCCACCTCCCTCGAGCTGTTCCACGACGGTATTACTGGGCCAAGGCATATATATGCACCCAGTAAAACCAGCCAAGAAACCAAACGACCCGAGAAATGTATCCTTCCAGAGTCCTTGCGGACCACACTTCATTACCAACGAACGTAGCCATCCGCTGAGGGCGCCAATCGCCATTCCGGCGACAGCATAGACAACCAAGTAAATGAAGACGAGGATAAGAGGAACGGAAAGCACACAGATATAATAACGCTACGGACGGGGAATCGCTTTCAAACTGAGACACTACCGGGAATTCACTCGTCTTGTCTTCTAGCCGCGCCCCCATGCTATACTCTGTAACCCATCCTCACCCCAGGCACGTTACCGGGGGCAGGCGATGGTGAGTGTTCTCGGAGAGTGATTTATCGTCGAACGGAACTTCCGCATGGCCGACCGTATCCGCATCAACGAGCGGATACGCGCGCGCGAAATACGCGTTGTCGATGACGATGGTGGACAGCTTGGCGTGATGCAGCCTTTCGAGGCCGTGCGCCTCGCCAAGGAAAAGGGACTCGATCTGGTGGAAATTTCTCCTACCGCCGATCCCCCGGTCTGTAAAATCACGGACTACGGCAAATATCTTTATCAGCAGAATAAAAAGGCCCACGAGCAGCGCAAGAGTCACAAGGGGACGCAGCTCAAGGAAGTGAAGTTTCGGCCCAATACCGCCGAGCACGATTATCAGGTGCGCAAAAATCAAATTATCCGGTTTCTAGGTGAGGGCCACAAAGTAAAGGCCATGATCTTCCATCGCGGCCGCGAAATGGCCCATCAGGAAGTGGGCCGCAGAAAAATGGACCGCCTGCTGAAAGAAATTACCGATTACGCGCAGCTCGAGCTCGGCCCGCGCATGGAAGCAAATATTTTGATGGCTCTGCTCGCCCCTAAAAAAGGCGTTTCCGCAAAGCCTGCGGCGCAGCCTGCCGCGGAATCCCAGCCGGTTTAGCGCGGAGTTTAGAAAGGTTTCTGGAAATGGCCAAGAAGAAAACGAAGAAGCGCAAATTAAAGACCCATCGCGGCGCCGCCAAGCGCTTCAAAGTTACCTCCACCGGAAAAATTATGCGCCCGCATTCCGGCAAGCGTCATTTAATGGGCACCAAGAAGCCGAAGCGGATGCGTCACTTGAAAAAAAGTACTACCGTGCATCCCGCCGATGTCCGCAATGTGCGTTTGATGTTGCCGTACGCATAGATTTGTCTCGCCGAATCAGGTGAGCGTTTTTCTCGTGCCAGGCAGCGCTTCACGGGTGCCTGCCGGCCGAGCAGGGGATTGCGGCTTAGCCGCGAAGTACAAATCCCCGTAGCAATCACACCGGAGACAAACCCGTTGCTGTGGACGCCGCTTTTTGCGTCTGCTCGCCTCACGTTTGTCTCCCACTAGGAGAACATCATGGCTCGCGTGAAGCGCGGCACCAAACGCCGCGCGCGTCGCAAAAAGTATTTGCGCCGCACCAAGGGTTTTTTCCTTACCAAGAGCAAGCTCTACCAGTCGGCGCAAGAGGCCGTCAATCGCGCCGAGCGTTATGCCTATCGCGATCGCCGCGTCAAAAAGCGCCAGTACCGCGAACTCTGGATTCAGCGCATCGGCGCCGCGGCCCGCAATGCGGGCATGACGTATAGCCAGTTCATGCACGGCCTCAAACTCGCCGGCGTCGGGCTAGACCGCAAGGTCCTTGCCGACATTGCGGTGAAAGACTTCGCCACTTTCGGCCTGCTAGCCGAGCAAGCCAAATGCGCTGCAGGCGCCGCCGCGCCCGCCCCGAAGAAAAAAGCGTAGCCGCAGTCTGTGCGGCGCCCCTTGGCAGTGCGGGTTTCTGCAGCTCACCTCGGAACCTGTCCTGAGCGAAGCCGAAGACGAGGTGAGGCTTTTCTGCTCCCGTATTAAGGTTGATGCTTTGACTCTCGCATTGGCGCTGATCGAATTTTCAGTCATTCCGAGCGCGGAGACGCGACGCTTTGTTTTTCATGCGCGAAGCGCATGTCCGCGTCTCGCAGTCGAGGAATCCTTTCTAACTTTTGGCTTCTACGATCTGCGAGCGTATCAATGACGATTACCGACCTGGAACGCACTCTCGCCGAACTCGGCATCATCGCCCAACCCGATGTCGAAACCCGCTTCGCCGCATTGCGAGAGCAGTCCCACAACGAAGCTCAAAAAATCACGACGTCCGAGCAACTCGAACTCTTCCGCGTGAAATGGCTGGGCCGCAAATCCGGTATCCTCGGACTCATCTCCCAAAATTGGCTAACGCCCAGCGCGCCGGATCTCAAGCGCGTCGTCGGCCAGGAACTTAACAAACTCCGTGCCCATCTGGAGGCGCTGCTCGAAGATCGGCGCAAATCCACCGAATCCTCCGCCGAGCAAGCCGCCGCATCGCGCGATCGAATCGACCTCTCCCTCCCAGGCGTCCAGCGTCCGCTCGGTTCGCGTCATCTCATCTCCCAAACCATCGAGGAAATCGAGCGTATCTTCCTTTCGCTCGGCTACACCGTCGTCGAAGGCCCGGAAATCGAGACGCCCTATTACAATTTCGAAGCCCTCAATATTCCCGAGCATCATCCCGTGCGCGATGATATGGACACGTTCTATCTCGATCTGCCGGATGGCGCGCCCGAGCGCCTCCTGCGCACCCACACCTCTCCGATGCAGATTCGCACCATGGAAAAACGCCAGCCGCCGGTGCGCATTATCGTCCCGGGAAAAGTTTATCGCCGCGATAATCCCGACGCCACGCACTCGTTCATGTTCCACCAGATCGAAGGGCTGGCCGTGGACACTGACCTCACATTTTGCGATTACAAGGGCACGATGGAATATTTCGTGCGCCAGTTTCTCGGCCCATCGGTAAAAACGCGATTCCGTCCCAGCTATTTCCCCTTCACCGAGCCGTCCGTCGAGGTCGACGCCAGCTGCCATGTTTGCGGCGGCAGTGGCTGCCGCGTCTGCAAATTTTCCGGATGGATCGAGTTGCTTGGCTCCGGCATGGTCGATCCCGCCGTTTACGGATTTGTGAATTACGATGCACACAGACTAAATGGCTTCGCCTTCGGCATGGGCGTGGACCGCCTCGCATTTCTGAAATACGGTCTGAATGATTTGCAGGTTTTGTTTCAGAATGACGTGCGCTTCCTGCGGCAATTTCCATAGCATGCCGCGTTGACTCTGTTTTCAGTGGATTTTTTTAATGGTCGTTGGCAAAGCAAATTCGAGAGACGCTTGCGCGCCGCACAGCGGTCTACGCGCGCGCCTCTTTCCATTCCTGCTGTTAAAAGCCAACGGGCGATACGAGCGCTGGATTGCCGATCGCAAGCGCCGCCTTTTTGGCGGCTTGCGCGGCACGGTCCTCGAAATCGGCCCTGGAGCGGGCGTTAATCTGCAATATTACGCGGCGGGAGTGCATTGGATCGGCATCGAGCCAAATCCCTACATGCAAAACTATCTTCGCAAAGAAGCTGAAAAGCGCGGCGTGCGTGTCGATTTGCGAACCGGTTCGGCGGAGCGCATCGAAGTCCCTGATCAAAGCGTCGATGCGGTCGTGAGCACGCTGGTTCTCTGCTCGGTCTCGGATGTGCCTCGCGTTTTAAAAGAAATCCAGCGCATTCTCAGGCCTGGCGGGCGTTATATTTTTATCGAGCATGTCGCTGCGCCGCGTGGAACATTTTTGCGGAGCTTGCAGCGTTTGGCCCGGCCGTTTTTGAGATTTTTCGCGGAAGGTTGTCATCCCGACCGCGAAACCTGGAACGAAGTGGATCGTGCGGGATTCCGTGAAGTGCAGATGGAACATTTTCGCGCGCCCTTGCCAGTGCTCTCTCCGCACATTTCCGGAGTGGCCATTCGCTGATTTTTCGGCAATAAGAACCGCGCATAAGTAAAACGTATGAAAGTTCTCTACAACTGGCTGAAAGAATTTGTCAGCGTCACGGCGCCGCCGGACGATCTTGCCTCGCGCCTTTCGCTCTCGGGCACCAACATTGGCGCTGTGGAAGATTTGCCGGCTGGTCCGGTGCTCGATGCCGATCTCACCACCAATCGTCCCGATTGCCTCGGACATTATGGAATCGCGCGCGAAGTGGCGGCGCTGTACCGGCAACCGCTCAAACAAGTCGCGCCAAAAATAAAAGAAGCTGCGGAAAAAGCCAGCGACGCGGTTCGCGTCACCGTTGAATCGCCGGAGCTTTGCGGACGCTTCACCGCGCGCGTGCTTCGCGGCGTAAAAGTGCAGCCCTCTCCAGCCTGGTTGCGCGAACGGCTTAAAGCGCTCGGCCAAACGTCGATCAACAACGTCGTTGACGCCACCAATTACGTCATGTTGGAGCTCGGACATCCGCTGCACGCTTTCGATTATGATCGCGTCGCCGGGCATCACATCATCGTCAGACGCTCACATCCAAATACAGCGCATCAAAAGGATGGCGGCGCAGCGGGAAAGTCCGCTGGAGACTCTTCCGCGAAGAATGGCGGCGATAAGCTGAAAACGCTTGATGGCGTCGAGCGCGTTTTGCCCAGCGATGTTTGTATCGTGTGCGATGCCTCGCGGCCCGTCGGAATTGGCGGAATCATGGGCGGCGCGGAAACCGAAATCGGCTTTGCCACTAGAAATGTTTTGCTCGAATGCGCCTGGTTCGATCCGATTGCGATTCGCCGCGCCACAAAGAATCTGAAATTGCATACCGAGGCTTCCACGCGTTTCGGACGCGGCGCCGATCCGGAAATGGCCGATCTTGCTTCGCGGCGTTGCGCGGAGTTAATTCAGCAGCTCGCTGGCGGGGAACTTTTTTCCGGCGTTGTCGACGAATATCCGCGAAAACTGTCGCCGGTGCAAATTATGCTGACGCGCGCGGAAATCCTGCGCGTGATGGGCGCGGATATTCCCGACAAAGAGATCGAATCCATTCTCACATCGCTGGGATTTGCGCCCGTGCGCAATGACGCGACGCCGGGCCAGCAAGATTCGCTGATGGCTTCGTGGAAATGCACGGTTCCTTCCTGGCGCTCGAGCGATGTCACGCGCGCCATCGATTTGATCGAGGAAGTTGCGCGCCTTCATGGCCTCGATAAATTTCCCGCGCGCATGCCTTCCGCCCATCAAGCTGCTGCGCGATTGCCGCACGCGGAAGCCGACGACCGATTGCGCGACCGCCTGATTGGCTTAGGCTATCGCGAAATTATTTCCGTCACCCATGTCGATCCGGCGCGCGACGAGATTTTCCGGATGGATGGCTTCGCTCCGGCGCGCCTCGCAAATCCGATCGCCGAGGATGCTTCCGTGCTGCGCTCGACCGGAATCGTTTCCATGGTTGCGGCTCTCGAATGGAACCTGAATCACGGCCAACGCAACGCCCGGCTTTTTGAATTTGGCCGCGCGTATCGCCTCGCAGGAAACAATCCCGTGGAAACTCGCATCCTCACCATCGGAGCAACCGGCGAAGCTCGGCCAAAAAGTATTTACGAGGAAGCGCGCGGCTATTCCTTCGCCGATCTGAAAGGTGACCTTGACACGCTCGGCGAACTTGCCGGAGGCTTTGCGTGGAAGGAAACGCGAGGTAAATGGCTGCATCCCGGACGCTCGGGAAACTTCGGCCTGCATAATTCCGCAGCCGGGAAACCGGACGATCCCGCTTCACCGCCGGGCGCGGCGGGGCAACTTGCCAAATCCGTGGGCGAGCGGCTCAAGATCCGGCAAGATATTTTTCTCGCCGAGCTTGCGCTGGAAGGCTTTTACGCGCAGTACGATAAAACAAAAAATCAGCGGCACTGCGCGCCCGTCCCGCGCTATCCGGCGGTCGAACGGGACTTTTCTTTGCTGCTTCCCGAGGGCGCCGCGTTCGCTGAAGTAATGCGCGTGATTCGCGAAACAGGAATCTCGGAGATTTCTTCCATTGAAGCCGTGGACTTATTCCGCGGCAAGAACGTCCCGGCGGGAAAATATTCGCTGCTGGTGCGCGTCACGCTGCAAAGCCGCGAAGGAACATTTACCGAAGCGCAGCTCACGGAATTCAGCTCCCGCATCGTTGCGGCTCTCGAGAAGCATCTGGGCGCAACGCTTCGCGCCAGCTAGTTCCCTGTGTTATGTTGGCTTGGCCCCGCCCGCGAATTTTCAGTTGCGCGTTCCGCACGAAGAATTTCTGCAAGAAGTTCGTGGGAGAAAATTATGAGCAAGCCGTGCAAAGTGGAAATTTACGACCAGATTTACAACATCGGCGGCGATCTGGACGAGGCTTACGTCCAGCAACTCGCGGAGTACCTCGATGCGAAAATGCGCGCTGTCGCCGAGGCTACCAAAGCGGTGGACTCGCTGAAGGTTGCGGTGCTCGCGGCGCTGGCGATTACCGATGAATTGCATGCGCTGCGCAAGGATCGCGGCGAAATGGAAGAGCCGCTGCGCGAACAAGTCGAGCGCTGCTTGACGCTGGTCGAGCGCGCGCTGAAACAGACGGCCTGACGCGTCAGCGACGCCTTTTCTTCCGCGTAGATAGCGGCTTTGTCATTCATTTTAAGTGGGCTTCTCTAGTTTCCTTCGGGCATTTCCGCGCGATTGCTTGGAACCATACTTTTGAAAAGATAAAATCAGTGCGACCACGGCGTAGGCTTGCGCTCCCAGCGATGCTTGCGCAATTCTTTTTGCAGCGGCTCGGGCAGCGTCCCGGCATCGCTGGCGGCTGCATTGGCCTCGACGTTTTTGAGCTTGCGCATTCCCGGGATGATGGTGCTGACGTCGCGATTGGCGAGGATAAAACGCAGCGCCATTTCCGGCAGCGTCATCTCCGCGGGAACCAGCGGTTTCAAGGCATCGGCGCGCTCGACGCTGGCCTGCAAATTTTCAGGAACGAAATAGGTGTTGCGCCAATCACCCTGCGGCCAGCGGCTTTCGCGCGTCAGCGTGCCGGTCAGCGAGCCTTCATCAAAGGGAACGCGCGCGATTACGGCGACGTCTTTTTCGCGGCATGCCGGAAACAGCTGGTCTTCCGGGTTCTGATCGAAAATATTGTAAATCACCTGCACCGAATCGACGTGGCCGGAGCGCACCGCGCGCACTCCGTTCCATGGCTCCCAGCGATTGATGCTGATTCCCACCGCGCTGATTAATTTTTGCCGGCGCAAGTCGTCCATTTTGCGCAGCCAGCGGTCGTCGTCCACCCACGCATCTTCCCAAGTGTGGAATTGAATGAGGTCGATTTGCGGCACGGCAAGATTGCCGAGGCTTTTCTGGACGTACTCTTCGATGTAATCCGGCGGATAACAATCGTCGAGCTTGAATTCGCGGCGGCTCGGCCACTGGCGATTCTTCGGAGGAATTTTTGTCGCGGCGTAAAGTTTCTTGCCAGCATTGGCGCGTAGAATCTGCCCCAGCAGTTGCTCGCTGTGCCCCGAGCCATAGGCCCACGCGGTATCAAAAAAGTTGCCGCCGAGATCGACGGCGCGCTGCAGCGCGGCGAGTGACTCAGCGTCATCCGAGCCAGTCCAGCCCGCCATCCCCCACATGCCGTAGCCAATCTCGCCCACCTGCCATCCCGTCTTCCCAAATCGCCGATATTTCAAGTGATGCTCCTTGACGCAACTGTTCCATAATCTTTAGGCTCAATGATAACTGATAATCTTGCATCACAATTTCCGGAAGCAGGGTTGACCGCGCCACCCCCCACCCCGGTTGTTTTTGTAAGTGCTGAATCTAAACGACTTTAAGTCCTTCATTCAGGTAAGTGCAGATTTTAAAGAGGTTAAAACTACGATTTTCGTAAGTGCGGATTGTAAAGAGGTTAGCATCAAAGGAAGAAATCAGCCTACCGTTTGCAGCCAAGGTCGCGTTGTAAAGCAAAGGTCATTGCTAATCGTCATGCGAATGATAACATACTAGTTAACTACTGTCAATAGGAATTTAAGTGGTCTGGAATGATAAATTTAAGATCATGGGCCACTTGAAGCGGAGGTTGCCTTGGGTGCACCCCAATCAATCATCGTATGATTCTACGGAAGTTTAAGGGTGATTTATGCCTTTACACAGTAATAGCTTAACTCCTAAAATTAGGATGCCGTGAGGGCAGCTATGAATTTCGCCAGACATTTGTCTGACAGGTTAGAATTTGTGATATTCTATTTTTCCACGCGCCGTGCGCCAAACACGAGGCCCAGTAAGTTATTTTCTTTGATCGAGGTGAATCCCAATGTCATTTGAACAAGCCTTAGAAATTGCCAGTCGGGACGAATGTTTTATGGCGACCGTCTACGCTATGAATACCCTTCTCATCCACAAAGGAATTTATACCACCGAAGAGTTTGAGCGTGTCTTCGTAGAGTGGGTCAACAAAGAACAAAGAAAAAAGATCCGTTCCGCTAGTGCTTCCGCCTCTCGGGCATCTCTCTACGAGGCTTAGGTGTTACTTCTTTCCAGGTTAGGTGCAGGCACTTAGGCTTTACGCCGCAGTGCGCTCCAATTTCGCAACGTTTGCATTCACAGTCGCACGGCGGCGCTGGCACTGCCTTTTGTTTCGGCCTCATTTAGAACGCTTCCTTTCGAGTTCCACCCCTCCATTAATCCCGTGATGCAGGGTAACATCCGCAGGTGTCGCATTGGGAGATTTTTGTAGCATTAAATAATTCCCAAGAACCCCTTGCGCTAACGCTTCGGCATATGCTTCAATTGCTTCATGGATGACGCGGAGCTAATCGAGCAATTGCAACAAAAGGTCCGAGAGGCTGAGGAATTGCTTCGACGCCGAAAAGATGCGCTTGCAGCATTGAAGGGCAAAACTACAAAGACCGGCAAACGCATGCGCGGCTTTAGGTCGAACAGTATTCCGGCTCTGGCGTATGCCGCAATCAAGGCCGCTAAACAGCCCATATCTCTAGAAGAGTTGCTGGTACCTCTGAAGAAAACGGACCCGCGCTTGGACGCGCGAAAGGTCTCGCTTGCCCTGAGCCGATACGTGCGTCTTGGGCAGCATTTTGTATTTAGTGACGGAAAGTACGGATTGAAATAAAAAACCCGCTGCTTCGCGGATGCGATGGCAGAGATACCAAGGAGACTTTGTATTTTTTCTTTCACGCCAAGATGACGGCCCACTTGCAGCGAGCTAATGCCTTTCTTCGCTTCAAAGATAAGTGCAATTGCTGCGAACCACTTCTCAAGAGCGATAGCGAGCGGTGAAACACTGTGCCTTCTGTCGCACCAAAATTGCTTACCGCACTCTTTTGTTTTGCACTGATAGATGGCGCGGCGGAATAACTTCGCAAGTCTTTGTGCGAACAGTGGGCTTCGTCGTAAACTTTGTTACAGTAGGCTTGCCTTTTTCATCCTCATAAACCCCACAGTGAATACAGCAAATCTTGCCATCCGGCCAGCGCAGCCTTTCTAGCTTGTCAATGCACGCTTCCTTTGCTTTGGAAACAGTGTGATTCGCAATGGTTTGCAGGGGCGTTTTTCGCATCAGTTTGAGATTGCGGCGTACGGGCGACGACTTGTTTGCAGGCGGTAACGTCTTATTGTGTAGCCATCCAAAAAATTACCTACTGTGGGTGAGCTGCACGAGCTGGTTCGGAGCAACAATTCATCCGCTACTCCGGGCTTTTACGCGCGCGGGAGAGGAGAATCGCGCTTGCGGTGTCGCTATGTTCGGTCCAGGCGACAAAGACGCGACCCGCGCTTCCCGCGGCCACAGTGGGATAGGCCACCGATTTTGAATTGGCCGGGACGCCCACAGGCTCGGAAATTCTTCCCCCGGAATCGATCTCAACGAACCATGGACGCGAGGGGGTCCAGCCCTGGCCATGTGCGGCGTTGCGGCCCTGAAACACCAGCGCTACGCGGCCATCCTGCGCCACCGAGAGCGCCGGGTGGTTGGCATCCAAAACAGTTTTCGACACCAGAATGGCGGGCGCGAAGGATTTGGCGCCATCGTCGGACCACGTGAGCTTGACGCCGGCTTGCGACTCGGGCGAGGCTTGCGCTTCCGTCATCCAAGCAACGTAGAGGCGATTGCCGACGGTGGCCGCAGCCGGGCCGGATTCGGGGCAACCGTTAATTTTCCAATTGTCTTCCGCGATGCGGACGGGAGCGCCGAACGTGTTGCCTCCGTCGCTCGAGGTGGAAGCGGCCATATCGCGAATATCGCCGGGGAAGACTTTGCGCCAGAGGACGTGGACCTGGCCGCCGCTGCCAAATGCGAGATGCGGCCGGCAACAGGGGCAAGCGTTTGCCGCGACGGGAATGTTTGCTCCGCCTTCTTCGCTCCCCGCAAGCCCCCGTTGTGCCAAGGGAACTCACTCTCGCGTAAAACCCTATTGCATCCCGCGGCGTCTGATATCTCTGATATCATGGTCCTCTAGCTGGGGTGTCTCCCCATAACTAAGCCAGTGAATACCGAATCCAATTTGCTTCAGCGTGTCGTGCGGCCAACCGTTCTTGCATTGGCTTTCCTGGCATTGCTCTTCGCGATGGCAGCCGTCACAGTCTGGCACGGTCATGCCACTGAGTCTGGCCGCCCCTGCGCCATATGCCAACTCGGCCACATGCCGCTTCTCGATCCCGGCATTCCGGAGCTGATGCCTTCGCTCGTCCTCGTGGGACGGCACGCACCCCCCGAGGAACTCACTCCCGGGCTTGACCACTGTTTTCACCAGTATCCTTCCCGCGCTCCTCCCGCTTAAATCTCTCGAAACGTCGGGCCATTCTCACGCAACGGCTGCTCATCGAGCGCTGCTTGCACATTTTTTCTTCGAAGTGATTCATGTGGCCCTGGTGGCCCTAATTGGGGGAGGAATCGATGATTCGCATCATATTTCGATCTATTTTGTTACTACTGGCGTTAGTACTCGCAAACGGAATTGCATTTTCGCAGTCGAATTCAGCAAGCATAGAAGGCACCGTGAAAGATCCGTCGGGAGCGGTGGTGACCGGCGCTACGGTGGGAATTTCGTATCCTGTAAGTGGATACTCTCGAACTGCGACGACCGGTAGTGAAGGGGAGTTCCGCTTCAGCAACGTGCCGTTTAATCCCTATCACCTCGTGGTGATGGCGCCCGGCTTCGAGTCGTATACACGGGATGTGGATGTGCGCTCCGCTGTTCCTGTTTCGGTGTCCATAACGCTGAAGGTCGGCTCGGCAGCCACCACGGTCACCGTTGATGCAACAGCTGGCGATCTGGTCGAGACGGATCCCAATTTTCACACCGATGTGGATCGCATTTTGTTTGACAAGCTGCCGCTCGAAAGCCAATCCTCTTCGGTGAGCTCGCTTATCACCCTGGCTTCGCCTGGCGTCGTGGCCGATTCTAACGGCCTTTTTCACGGACTCGGTGATCACGCGGAAAATTCTTTTTCCGTCGATGGCCAGCCCATCACCGACCAGCAAAGCAAAGTTTTTTCCAACCAGATACCCGTGGACTCCATCCAGTCGCTCGAGGTGATCTCCGGCGCGCCCCCGGCGGAATTTGGCGATAAGACCAGTCTGGTAATCAAGGTGACCACACGCTCCGGACTCGGCGTCACTCAACCTACCGGCAGCGTGAACGCTTCGTACGGCTCGTTTGGCTCCGTGAACGCCGGCTTCAACCTGGCTTATGGAGGGCAGAAGTGGGGAAACTTCCTCTCCGCCAACGGCCTGAACACCGGGCGATTCCTTGATCCGCCGGAGTTTCAGGTGATGCATGCCAAGGGCAACGAGGAAAATCTTTTTGACCGGCTCGATTTTCAGCTTAGCGGCGCGGACACTCTTCATTTGAATCTCGGTTACACGCGCTCGTGGTTCCAAACGCCCAACTCTTTTGACGCCCAGGCTGCGCGGCAAGATCAGCGCTCGCAGATCAAGACGTATAACTTCGCGCCCACGTGGACTCGCTTGATCAGCCCGACGACGCTTCTAAACGTGGCGGCCTTCGTGCGCCAGGACCGCTTCAACTACTACCCCAGCCGGGATCCCTTCGCCGATCTTCCGGTGACCCTGGGGCAGCAACGCAAGCTGACCAATGCGGGTGTTCGCTCGGACCTCTCTTATGTGAAGGGACATCACAATGTGAAGGCTGGGGTGACGCTGCAGCACACCTTCCTCACGGAAAATTTTAACTTTGGAATAACCGACCCGGCCTTCAATGCCGTCTGTCTAAATGCGGAAGACCAAACTCCCAACACCGATCCCACGCCCAGGGATCCGGCCGACTGCGTAGGTGCGCTGCAGCCCAATCCGAACTTCATACCGATCCTGCTCGCCAGCGATCTAGCGCGCGGCGGCAGTAACTCCGCATTCCGCGGCCATACCGACATCAAGGAACTCTCGCTATACGTTCAGGATTCGATTACCGCGGGCAATTGGGGTTTCAACCTTGGGATTCGCGGCGATTTGTATCGCGGGATCGTCAGCGATTCCCAGGCCGAGCCTCGCGTGGGAATTGCCTACAACGTCAAGAAAACGAGCACGGTTTTTCGGGTCTCCTATGCTCGCGTAATGGAAACTCCGTTCAATGAGAATCTGATCGTTGCCAGCCAGACCGATCCGAATAGCGTCATTGGCGCTGTCTTCGGCAAGAATGCCCTGGCACCGATACGTCCAGGCGCCCGGAACGAGTTTCATGCCGGCTTCCAGCAGGCTTTCGGAAAGTTCCTGGTTGTGGACGCCGATTACCTTTGGAAATACACGCGCAACGGCTATGACTTCAGCGTGCTGCTGAATTCCCCGATTTTCTTTCCCATTGCTCAGCACAATTCAAAAATCAATGGGGTTTCCCTCCGAGCGAGTTTGCCCAATCTTCACGGGCTCACCGCATTCGTCGTCCTTGGCCACGTCAATGCCCGCTTCTTCCCGCCGCAAGTGGGAGGCTTGGGAACCGACCTGGGAGCCGCCGGCAAAGTTTTTCGTATCGACCACGACCAAAAATTCCAACAAACTACCCACGTACAGTACCAGCCGCGCAAAAGCTGGCCTTGGATTGGATTCAACTGGCGCTATGACAGCGGTCTCGTCGCCGGTGCTGTGCCATTCGCGGTCGATAAGACTACCCCTGTCGATCTTAAGAACCTCTCGCCGGACCAGCAGATGCAAGCGGGCTTGTTTTGCGGAAATGTGTTTCCGTCCCTGTCGTCTCCATTGACCACCTGCGCGCCATCGCTTTACGGCTCCACACGGATAAGGATTCCGGCGCCAGGAACTCAAAACCCTGACAAAAATCCCGCGCGCATTGCACCGCGACACCTTTTTGATGCCAGCGTCGGCGATGACAATCTATTCGGCGGCGAGCGCTACAAATGGAGTTTGCGGTTCACCGTCATCAATATGACCAACAAGGTGGCGCTTTATAATTTCCTTTCCACATTCAGCGGTACTCACTTCCTGACTCCGCGCACCTACAACGTCGATCTCGGCTTCCACTTCTAGGACTGCGTCGTGTGGGGCATGGCTTGCCGTGCCCCCGCGCTCACCCCTTGCAGTAGGCATATCTTCCAACCTTTCATCTCTCATCACCTGAAAATGGGCGGAAGCGCACGAAGATAGCAATCCCCACAGGATGCGAGCCGTAGATTGGCTTCAGCGTGTTCGCCACCCCATAGCTCGTCACCTGCGCTCCGATGGCCGAAGCCACATGCGGTATAAAATCTATATCGCGGTCATAACCGAAAGTGTAAGCCTGCACGCGCCCGATGGCTTTTTCTTGAAAGTTTGGCGGCAGCGGATTCTCTCCGAGGGCGAGCTGGTTCGAGCGGTCCACATTTTCAATACGCGTCCAAGCGTAGTTCCGGGTATGGAAACGCACTGTGGATTCAAGAAGGTAGCTGTTGAAAATCGAGTTGTCTTGCAGCGAGCGAGTGCGCCCCCACAGAATTGTGTTCGCCCAATTTCCATTTTGCAGGGGGCGGTTATACATCACCGAGGCTGTCATGCGGGCCTGGTCTTCATCGGGGAATAGGCCCTCGGGGCTTTTCATGCGCCCATAGGAAACCTGCCCGCTCCAATTTTTTCCGGGCTGGAGGGTGAACCGAGTGGACCACGAATCCATCTTGCCTTGATCGAGGTTCCAGCGAAACTCGTCTGGTTCGCGACCGTGAAAAGCGGACGCTTCTATTCGCGCGATCTTATAAGTAAAGCCGATCGTGGCGACATCGTCGGCAATGTGTGTGGAATCCTGTTGATGGTGGCCCAGGGCGCCCACAGGGTTCTCATAGGCGGAGGCACGGTGCGGATAAGCGCTTGGTCCTAGTGCCGGATCCCCCATCGGCGCGAAATAAAATGACAGCAGTGAGTGTTCGCCCCATTTCAAGTCATAAAGCGCAGCGAGCTCCATGATGAAGTCATGCGGATGCTGGCCGTCGGCGATGGGCTTCCCGAAAGCCGTCTCGCCTTGTTGGAAGAGTAGTGGATAGCGGCGCTTGGTTACTGTTGCCGGCTCAAAACTCAGCATCGCGCGCGCGGTGAAGACGCCCGGCCCTGCGTTGCGCTGCGCCATACCCATGAGCCAGTTTGTCGAGAAAAATTTGTCCCTGCCGCGTGATGTGGATTGCCGGCGTTTTGACGATTGCTGGATATCCGCGAGAAATACGTTGGCGTGAAACATAAGCGTCCACGAACTCTTCGTTGTCATGAGCATCGGCGTGGGAGTGGAGTTCGGCTCGGCACTCGTCCCAGAGGTGCCGTGATGCTCAATTTCCTGAACAAAGGTCTCGGGATGCATATTCATAGACCCCTCTTCACCCATTTTCATCCCCGGCATCTGTCCATGATCCATCCCCGGCATATTATGCGTGTCGCCATATTTCTTCTTTTGAACGTGCGGGTCTTTCGATTGCCGCCCCGTCTTCTTCATTCCTGGCATCCGGGCGTCGCTGCTGCTCTGCTGGGCCAAGATAAAAACTGGAAAAACTAACAAAGATAGTGCGATGGTAAAAAACTTTTTCATAACTCAATTCTCCAAAAATAATTGATGAGCGAAAAATTCGTTCGCAAGATTCTCTACGATAATTTGGGATGAGATACGGGAGCGGGATCTAGATTCGTAACGCGTACATTGCCGGCACGGAAGAGCTAAGGCGCGAAAGGGAACCGATAGGTTCCGTATGCTGAGCCACAGCGCCCCGGCTTACCAGTGGCGCCGGCGATACGGCCAGGACGTCGAGTACTTTCGTTAACGCGTATGTCTGTACGTCGTGTTTCGGCGAGGCCGGGTGGGAATCGTGAGCCCGGTGGGAATCGTGGGCCCCTGAACCATGAGAATGGCAAGGGCTATCACCGGAAGCGCGGGACGCCGCTGCCGCTTGCTCGATGGAGCTACATTGCAGATCGCACGCCGGCGCGAGAGATGTTGCACCCGCCAACGCCACGAAAATCACAATGGCTGCGAACCGCATACGGATTAGAGTAGCAACCGTCTCTTTAGGTTGCAACTGGCGCGTTTTCAGCCGCACGCAGCCCCTTTAAGCAAGCATTTCGCCTCGAACGCTTGGTTGCCTCTGTAAGCCAAGCTACAATGGACCTGGAGCGGTTCTGCGAAGCAGGTGCTGGAGCGAAAGCTGTTTGAACCAATGCTGGATCTCTGGGGAGCTGAGCTAGTCCGGCCCGTGTGCATGGCCTGTCCCGAACCCGCCTTCCGCGACGAAACGCGGGCCGCGGGATGCGCGCTCGGGGCAGGAAAGCCTGACGGTCGGCGCAAGGCGCCCACCTTATACAGAGGTTCACGGCCTAGCTTCACACGGCTTAGCGGTTCCGCTCTATTTTCATGTATTGATTTTTTTAGTTCGGAAAATTTCCAGCGGCGTTGCCGGCGCGCTTGATTCAAAGTTTAGCCGCAAAATCGGCGACACGAGTCACATCACATCAAACATGCGCATTCTTTTTATCGGCGACATCGTAGGCTCACCCGGCCGTCAAATCGTCAAAGACCGCCTGAGCGACATCGTCGCTCAAAAACAAATCGATCTGGTGATCGCCAATGGGGAAAACTCCGCCTCTGGCTTCGGCATCACCCCGCGTATTGCCGAAGAGCTTTTCGCCGCGGGCATCGAAGTGCTCTCCGGCGGAAACCACATTTGGGATCGCAAGGAAATACTCGAATATATTGCGCAGGAGCCGCGTCTGTTGCGTCCCGCGAATTTTCCTGAGGGGAATCCTGGCGGCGGTCTTTTCCTGGGAACCGCGAAGAACGGCGTCAAGTACGGGGTCCTGAATCTGCAAGGGCGCGTGTTCATGCAACCGATTGATTGCCCCTTCCGCATCGCCGACCGCGAGCTGGCCCGCGTGCCTGCCGACGTACCGGTCGTTCTTGTCGATATGCATGCCGAGACCACCAGCGAGAAAGTTTCCATGGGCTATTACCTTGATGGACGCGTGACCGCGGTGGTCGGCACGCACACGCACATTGCCACCGCCGACGAGCACATCCTCCCCCGCGGCACAGCATTCATCTGTGATGTGGGCATGACCGGCCCGCATCACGGCGTAATCGGAATGGGCTACTCGGCCATCATCAAGCGGTTCCTCGATGCGCAGCCCGGGCGCTTCGAGGTTGCCGAAGGCGATTTGCAGATGAATTGTGTGTTGATTGAGATCGCTGAGCCCGTTAACGGTCCCACGGCCGGAAACAACTCGCGGCGCGCCCAGTCCATCGAGCGTCTGCGTTTTCGTCTTGATTAGCAGCCTGCTATTTATTTTATGTGCCCGATTTATTTTGTGTGATTGCTACGGGCCACAACGACGACGACGATGCCATTCACCCGCGCGAGGCAACCTCGAACTCCTGTGTATAATCCCATTCCCTATGTTTAAGCTTAAGTTCGAGCGCCGCACTGTGTTGGTGGCCGCAATAGCCCTGGGAACTCTCGGATTGCTTGTGCTGGCCATGCCTGCCACGCGCGCGCAAGTTGGCGAGGAGCTCCTTGCCAAGCAGCGCCTTTTCCCCGAATTCGGTCCGGGGTTGCGCGCGGTGAAGCGCGATTCGGCCGGTCGCCTTTACATTCTCGCCGGCCAGCACAATTCCATCGCGATCTACAACTCCGCAGGCCAGCGCGTCGGTGCAGCAGCCGCGGCTTCCGCGGCCAAAGACGCGGCGATTGTTTATGGCGAAGACCTCGATATAGATTCGGCTGGCCGTGTTTACCTAGCCGATCGCGGCGCTAACGCAATAAAAATTTTTGCGCCAGACGGCGCCCTGCTGATTTCGATCCCCGTGCGCGCGCCAACTTCCGTGGCCGTCCTCCAGGGCGGCGAGTTCGCTGTTGCCTCCACGAATGCCGCCAGGCTCGTTACCGTGTTCAATCTTCAAGGCAAATTGATCCGCGAATTTGGCCAGCCCAATGAAATTGCCGAGCGCCCGGAGCTGAATCGTTTCGTCAACATCGGCCGGTTGGCCGCTGACGCTGAGTCGCACATTTACTATGCGTTTAGCTACCTGCCGGAGCCCACGGTCAGGAAATACGATCGCTACGGTTATTCGTCCTTTGAGATTGAATTGACAGCGCTCGAATTTCAGCCCACCGCGCAGGCGGCGCGTCGCGAAATCTTGCGCTTCGAGCGCAAAGGCACACCCGCGCTCAAGCCGATTGTCACTGCCTGTGGAGTGGATCCGTCGTCTCAGGAGATCTGGGTGTCGCTGCATGGCCAATTGCTGCACTTTGACCGTGACGGAAATCGCCGTGGCTCCTATCGAACGCTTACACCGCAAGGCGCGCGCCTCGAGGCAACATCCATCCTCGTTGAACCTGACCGGTTACTGCTCTCCGCCGACCCTCTGGGTGTTTTTGAATTTCCGATTCCCGGCAAAAAACCCAAACCGTAGAACTTTCACGCCTCGAAAATATTTTTTTGTCAAAGAACGCGGGCAAAGCAGCGATCGGGAAATTTAATCGCCGCAAGTGCCTTGAATCCATACGCCTTTGGGCTTGTGGAAAACCTGTGAATACTGTGTGCCAATCCTTGGGTCCCCCCGGGGCCTTCAAAGAATTTCCTCTTGCCCTCTGCGCTTCATTCATGGACAATCGGCGCCGTCTCATACCAGGGCGTGAGAGCCGGATCTCCTGGCAGTGGTCGTCGAGGGAAATTAGGCCAGGCTGGGGATAGTTGACCATCCTTCATAACGGTAATCGACAGGGCACGTGACCCAAGCTGCTTTTCCACATGATTTCCACACCTGTGGAAATTACTAAGGGGCTTTACTTTGCGATTTTTGGAGATCACCGAGCAATGAGCGCCTGGGAAAAGATCCTGCACCACATGGAACGTCGCGTCAATCCACACAGCTTCAACACATGGTTCCGCCCTACCCGCATGGAAAGCAGCGAGAACGGCAAACTGGTGATCCGCGTTCCCACGCGCCTATTCCGCAAGCGCCTCACAGAAACCTATGGCGAGCTTTTGCGCGCTGTGCTGAATGAAGTAGGCACTCCCGATACGCGGGTGGAGTTCGTTTGTAATGAGACGGAAGCCGCTCCGGCTTTGGCGATGGCCGCCGCGGCATCGGGCGGCGCGATTCCTGCCCCCAGACAGGCTGGGCAGGCCCGGCTGGATTTTGACAGCGTGGATCATCAACTGAATCCGCGCTACACCTTTGATACGTTCGTGGTTGGCGCTTCCAATCAGTTCGCGCACGCCGCTTCTCAAGCGGTGGCCGAACGTCCTTCGCGCTCCTACAATCCGCTGTTCCTCTATGGCGGCGTGGGCATGGGGAAAACGCATCTCATGCAGGCCGTCGGGCACCTGGTCAAGCAGCGCAACCCGGCGATGCGCCTCACTTATATCAGCGCTGAGAAATTTACCAACGAAGTGATCAACTCTTTGCGCTTCGATCGCATGATCAGTTTCCGCGATCGCTTCCGCACCGTGGACGTGCTTCTCGTGGACGACATCCAGTTCATCGCTGGCAAAGAGCGTACCCAGGAAGAGTTTTTTCACACCTTCAACACCCTTTACGAACAGCAAAAACAAATTATCGTTTCCTCGGATTGTCCGCCCAAAGAAATCTCCGCCATCGAAGAACGCTTGCGCTCGCGCTTCGAATGGGGACTCATTGCCGACATTCAGCCCCCGGACCTCGAAACCAAAATCGCCATCCTCCAGAAGAAAGCGGAGTCTGAGCGCGTCCACCTCCCCGATGATGTGGCCGAATTCATCGCCCGCTCGATCAAATCCAACGTTCGTGAGCTCGAGGGCGCGCTGACGCGCCTGATTGCGTATTCCTCGCTCATCGGCGGCGGCCTCAGCTTGCCAACTGCGCAGCAGGTGCTTAAGAACATCATCGCTACTCAGGAAAAAAAGGTCACCATTGAGCTGATCCAGCGCCGCGTAGGCGAGCAATTCGGCCTTCGCGAACAGGATTTGAAAATGAAAAGCAACACCAAAGCCATTGCGTACCCCCGCCAAATTGCCATGTATATCGTTAAGCAGCTCACTTCTGCATCGCTGCCGGAAATCGGCCGCCAGTTCGGCGGCAAGCATCACACCACCGTGCTGCACTCCATCCACAAAATTGACACCTTGCGCCGCAGCGACAAGGATCTCAATCGCACCATTAACCGCTTGCTCGATTCCTTCGAATAAAAGTTTACCCGGAATATTTATGTGCCGGAACACGCGACGCTCGCGATTATTTCCGCCGGCTTAGGGGATGGCGTTAAATTTCGCCTTAAATTGGGGAGAATATCTGTGTGTTTTTGCCGGATAAATTCGGCGACCGATGCTTGTGGATTCTCTGAGGATAAGCCGCACCAAATCTTGTGCAAGCTTTGTGCGGATTTTTGCCGGCCGGCCACCACGCCGCGAAGTCTCCCCGGTTTTCCTCTAGTTCCTCTGCTCCCCGCAAAAAGGCGCATAGGGTTAAAATGCGCTTCTGCATCGCCCCCCGGGCTTTTCCACGTTTCCACAGCTACGGCTACTACTACGGTCTTTATACTTCTTAAGAAAGCGAGTAAAGTACCTTCGTAACCGCATGCCTACACCCGCACAAGCACGTGAGGAAAACCAAGCGATGGAATTCAGTGTAAAGCGTTCCGAATTTCTGAATGAACTGAACATGACGCAAGGCGTCATCGAGCGCAAAACCACCATCCCCATCCTTTCCAATTTACTTTTTGAGGCCAAAGACGGACACCTCACCATCACCGCCACGGATCTTGAGGCTTCCTGCGGGGTATTAAAAGGTGGTGACCATTCTCCTTTTCCTTCGGCATCTGTAAAACGAATGCACAGAAAGAGTGTCGAGAAGGAGTTCACAGGAATGGCAACGCCAGCCGAAGGGAAAAAATGGAAACAGTCGCAGAAGGCCGCAGGAAAAAGTCGCCACTTCGCGCAACTACGGGAACTATATCCTGACTTAACTATGTCGTTTTTCCAGATCTCGGCACTGTCCTCCTTGCGCTCTGAACGTAGCTTCACACAGGACAGACACTCTTGCATAATTCTCTTGACACTGTAGTAAACTATGAAGTATAGATTGAATAACTTAGAAACAAATTTTAAGATACGTCTAACCGGTTGTTACGCCGCTGAAGGTAAAGGAATCCGTGTTGTGACAGGCTTGTTTTGGAAGCGACCGTTCGCAGGAGGACATCTTTGAAGTGACACCCAAGTCTCAAGCTATGCGTCGGCACGTTGAGCAATGCATTCGCGGTTGTTGACCAAAGACATCGCGGGTACCCAGTGGTGAAAACATTCTTTAACCGAAAGGAGAAAGTATGGCCGAGATCATATACATGCACAACGAAATCTTTGCCGCGTGAGCTGTGGGTTGCAGCAGCCCAGAAGGCAGTTGAAATCAATCCTCTGAATCACGCGCCGTTAGAGCGCCTTGCAATGGTAATGCCAGGGTTCAAGCCCGAAGCCGAACATCTCGCTGTGGTGATAACGAAATATTGGCAGACTCACAAAGTTAGCCTCAGCGTTTCTTTCGTGGACAACGCTGCGGCCGATTTGCGGAAGCGGATTCTTCAGCACATGAATGCGTGGAGCAAAACCGCAAATGTGAAGTTCGTTGAGACTAAGCAAGGCGGACAAGTCAGGATCGCACGAGAGAAGGATGGCTATTGGTCATATCTTGGAACCGATATCCTCAGCATCCCCGCGAATCAGCATACGATGAACTTGCAGGAGTTCACTATGCAGACGCCGGAATCGGAGTTTCATCGTGTCGTCCGGCACGAAACTGGTCACACAATGGGCTTCCCTCATGAGCACATGCGGCGAGAATTGGTCAATAAGATTGACCCGCAGAAGGCAATCGTATTCTTTGGTCAGACGCAAGGCTGGACTCCGGATGAGGTGAGAGCGCAGGTGTTGACGCCGATTGAGGAATCCTCAATCCGAGGCACTCCTCATGCTGATCCCAAGTCCATCATGTGCTACCAGATTCCGGGCGCGATCACCAAGGACGGCAAGCCGATTATTGGGGGTCTAGACATTGATGCGACCGACTTCCAGTTCGCGGGACAAATCTATCCAAAAGCGAGTCAAGCCGTCGGAGTTAGCACACCTTTGCGAAGAAAGGCAGCACGCGCGGGCCGTTGAGAAAATTGTGGCATCGGGTATTAGTGACGTCTGTGTCGCCGGCATCAGGAACTCAGCCATAGCGCGGTGCCGTTCCTTTCCGCCGTCCCTGCAATTCAAATATGTTTCGGTGCGACCTCCGCGACAGCTTGAGGTCTTCAATAGTGATGTGCACCACGGAAGGATAACCCACTCTCCGGGCAGTGGCCGGCGAATCAGTACGAACGGACATCCAGATACCGAGTCTATAGGATCTCGTGCTGGAGTGATTCTTGTTGAACCTCTGATTGACCCTTCTGGCTCACTTGTTGGAGTCTGAAACTTGCTGGATTCGGTGCTTCGCGGCCAGAAATTTCACTGGTCCTGCAGTCACGCCGTTGTTGATTACTAAACTCTGACAGAGTTTCGCGCACGACTTCGTCGAAATCAATTAGCCGCTTTCTTTACGGGAATTAAAAAGGCGTTTGGTCCAGGACTAATCGAGCGTCGCGCGATCAGACAAAAGATGTAAAACGTCGGCGTGACGTTGTTGACGAGTGTGGCTGTTGTGGTTACCGGCTTTGCGGCGCTGTCCGTGTGGATCGGCATTTTCATAAAATGACTCGCTGTCTGCACTGCCAAATCGGGGACGACATCTTTTGGCGAGCATTTCACGACGATACTTACGGGTTCAGTTCGGCAAAATACATGGTCCTAGGAACGACCGCCAGTTCCACTTGTATCCGCTGGCGACGGACGTTTGGACCGACCTATTAAACTAGCAATGGCTGTTAGCAGTGTTGCGATAGCGGCAGCATATCCGACTCCGATCTGAAACAGGCCCGACTGCGCGTACAACACCCACACCCCCACCCCAATACCTGAAGCGATCAGGACAAACTTAAAAACTTGCCAGGTGCTTTGCTGTTCGTCTCTTTCCCAGGTTGCAATCTCTTCGGCGTGCTCAAAAGATGCGATGAACTTACAAAAACTATCGTTCATAACTCGGTACATCGGCGCCCTGCAAATCAACTGTTTTCTTTCAAGCTGCTGGATTGCGGCGGAATTTTTTGCATTAACCCATCCATCCAAAGCCAGTTGGTACAGAACCAAGCGTTCAGTAGTTGTCAGGTTGGACCAAAGAACGTGGTAATAGGCATCTGCACGATCGATCACCATGTTGACAAGACTTCCGCGTGTTTCCACCGGATTGTCTTGAAATTGTTTAAGGAGCCTAGTTCCAATCTTTCGCAAGAATGCAGTGCAGCTGCATTCCATCCAGACCCAAAACGCCAAAGCTGCATTTTCTGAATTGGATTGGGCGAACGCGCCTATCCGCTCAACAAAATTGTCACTAGTTGCCAGATTTACTTTTCTAAATTTATTTAATACTCGTGCCCATCGATCCAACAGACCCGGGACCTCTTCCTGCTTGATAGACAGTACCTGTGGAGCACCAGCAGTCAGAAAATAAAGAGGGTCCACCGCAGACACGATCACCAGCCTGCAGTGATCTTCATAAAGCAGGCTTTCGAGAAGCCTCAGCCTGGCCAGATTGTAAGCTGGATCCTTAATATTAAATTCGAAATGATCGAGAATGAGCACCGTTTCTTTGTAATAAGGCCTGCGATAATTTTCATTTTCAATTATTTCTTTCAATTCAACTCGGAGATCCTTCCATTTGTCAGGTTCCGAGGCTACGATGGCCTTCAACCGATCCGTCTTACCGGATTGTGCCCGGCCGATCAGCAGAGCATTGTTTGTGATGTCGGAGATTGATGTCCATTGAACAGTGTCAAAGGGCGGAGTCCCTTCGATGTCAGTCAGGAAGATTTTTCTTGTCAGACGGATCAACCAGACGACTAGGACTCCCCATAGAAGAAAGGCACAAGAGCCTGCCCACCAGGATAACCCGGGCCATTTCGGATAAAATGAGGTAATCGTCAGATTTGGCAATCTAGATATAGCTTTCCACTGCAGTACGAAAACGGTTGGACTCGACGTCGACTCCGCTCCCATGAAAGCCCAGCGTCATCGGTGGAAGCGACTCCTAATTTACTCATTTCTCGTCCCAACTGATTCTCAGGGAATGTCAGAGTGGCCTGGGCGACTCTTCTTTCGATCCAGTCATTCAAACCTCTCTTGGGAAATTCAGCTCCTACGCAAGTTCGAACTGAGTTAGGGTCCAGAGGTGGGGCATCGTCTGGAAGATCCGGCTCGCATGTCACCGTGAAAAAGGCTTTGTCATATCGGTCGAACGTTTCACGAATACGTTTTTGCGCGATTTCTGGGGGGGCGAGGACAGACTCATAGTACTCGCGAATGCGATTTTTACGAGCAAGTAGGCGCTCAGATAGAATGAGCTGATCATGCTTTAGCGAGATTTCATGCACCGCATCGTAGGCGTATTTGAAGAAGCCTACGCAAGGAATAACCGCAATGCACGTGACCAAGGTTGCCGCCGCTAGAACATAAGTTACGCTGAAGTGGGCCAGAGCAACTTTCTTGACGCCTTCCCGCAAACGGAATGGAGCAGGTGGGTCGTTACGCTGAGGGAATTCTCCGGATAGTAACATGAGGACCAGGCCGTAAATTACAAGCACGAAAAAAAGAATCTTCCATTCCTCAACCATATATAAAGAAATTAGCGAAAAACCGCACAGTCCCAATAGTGCTACGAAGGTCAGTGCGCATCCAATTCGAAACAGGGCGCGCGAAAACGAGGATAGCTTCAAAACTGCGGATACTATGGAGACCACGGGCACCAGGAGCGTCAGGGCCAATAAAGGTGCTTCGTATAGTAAGTGGTAAAATATCCAAAATAGCAGCAAAATCAGCGTATTGGCGCAAAACAGTTGAGCATACGTGAGTCCTTTTTTCTGGCGTGGCCACAACAAAATTGGCGCATAAACTAAATTCAAAGGGCCCCGCAAGGAAAGATGCAAAGCCGCGACCAGGAGCGGAATCGCAAAGTAAATCCCAAACAAAATCGAGCAAACCAGAATTATCGCCATATTGCGAGTCATCTGTCGGTTAGGCTCCTGAAAAACGATGAGGAAGGTTTGGCCAGCCGAGAGCCCGGGAAAAGGCAGTGCTGTGACATAAGCTCTTGCAGTACGCCCCGCATAGGAGATGTTTAACGGGGCATCCACTCCAGCCATGAGCCAGGGTTTCAATTCCCCTTTATCTTTAGATTCCCGACAGAAATTTTCTTTCTTGTTTCGAAGCGAATGAGAATGAAACAAAACTTCGCACTCAGCGTCAACGACGGCAAAGCCGTATCCAGGCGGCAGGACCGGGTCCACGAGGGACATCAATTTGGTCGTCAGGGCCTGAATCCCACCACTGGGCGCAAATGGCGCAGACAGTACAGGAGAGAATTCCTTGGTATTGGGCGATAGGAGCGGCTCCAAGTAAGCCTGGTTGAGACTGTCAATCCCTGGAACATCCACAGAGTGCTTCGTTGACCGGCTCTCACAACTGCGATCAAGCCGATTAGCGTTTGGTACCAAATTTTTGAAGAACGCGAACGTAGCGACGTTAATCGGAGGGGTAGGCGCTTTTCGGACATCAAATTTGATACGCTGCTCGCCCTTGCAATCTGTCCAAAAGGCGATTTCAAAATAGGGATAGGTGAGATCCTGCGGAGTAGAACGTAAATTTAAATATTTACCGCTAACAATTGGGGCTGATGAGGCGTGAAACGTTTTCTGAATCTTCTTCTTCTCATGATCTCGGATATCGAGCAGCTGTTGAAAAGCACGACGAATTTCTTCCGAGAAGTGCCCTCGGATTTCGGCGGCTAGTTTACGCATATCGCCGTCCACCAACCTCTGCGCTTGAGAAATGTAGCTACCGTTCAGCAGGATAAGAGTGACCGATGTTGAGACGAGAAAAATCGCCAAGATAAGATACCAGCCGTCCCTGGGCCGGAATCGTTCTGTGTTGCTCATGTAATGGAGTTTAAAAAGCGGCCAGCTCGAACTAAACAAGGCCACGGTAATCAGGGCTCCCCAAATAACGATGGAATACGGCAGGGAATGGCTTTCCGAGTCAAAATCAGCCTTGTTACGGAGTCCGCAGACCACCAAGTTCGCTACGCTACCCCGGAGAGCGATGGGTTTAGGTTGAGAAAATAGTTGATATTTTCTACCGGCGAGATCGATCTCGGTGAAAACGCTGCTTGAATTCAGCTTTCTAAATTGAAAAAGATCCTCAGCGTCCTGATCCCTAACAGGACGAGTATTGGAGTTTCCGGCTTGGACTTGTTCGTGTTGCTGTGCCGCGCTGCTCCCGCTAGAAGTTTCAGAAGCCACCGGCTTAGTCCCCGACTCAGTGTTCGGTAAGATAAATTGTATATCGGTAATACGTGGACCGGTAGCAGACCGCTGAAATAGTACACGCCCCTTTGTATCCGTAATCAAAACGTCGTCGAAGTAGCTTCCGAACTCCTCGGCCGCTGCTTCCCGCACCCATGGCTCGAGATTAAGCTTGTAGATCTCTAGAAAATCTTTATTGGACGGCAATTGTGGATTTGGTTTGGTAAGACAGGAGACAGACAGGATCAATTCATCCTGCAAAACAGCTCGGAGAGAAACGGGAGCCTTATCAGTTGTCCGACAGGTTTTGATTTCAGCCGCAGATTTCGATGATCCCTGGTGAATCGATAAACCCTTCAAGTAGAGGTTTAAATAGGAGTCTAGCAAGTCCTGAATGTCTTTGCCGTGTATGGAAACGAGCATGACTGACGACACGGACGAGGCCTGGGCCCGAGCGAATCTTGCATTGACCTCGTCGCAAATGGCCGCCAGAGCACGAAACCCACTTTCTTTTAGAAATTGCTCTTGGTTTCTTACTACATAAAGATCATAGGCAAGAAACAATGCCACCAGGACCGCCCAGGTGATCGGTAGCACGAGCAGTTTCCGTAGTTTCGTATTTGGATTAAACATAAATCTTCCAGAATGGGTGCAAATTCAATCCCGTGCAAAACCAAAAGGTCTCTAGCGCGTCGATGCAACCTCTTGTGCCATTGCACGCTTTCTTAAGATTTGACGCATTAAGTAAACGGAAACTAACTCCGGATATCTAATCTGTCAAGATATAATAGCTATAGCTTTGGTATTGCCCGGAATATCCACTCGGGCGGCTTAGGGTTTCGATCGGTCAACATCGCCTTGTCACTTGGTAGTTATCAGGACTATCGATTCCGAGGATCCAATATTTTACTTTTACAGGAAACCTTCGAGCACTCTATCTGGGGTCCCTTCGGGGTGAAGTTTATGGCGGATCAAGGAAGAGTTTCTCTCACACGCAGCGACCTCGGCTTCAACCACCTCGAGCACAGCTTTGCTGGCGGACTCACACTCCGGGCCGGTGGTTTTCCGATGGTATCCCTTATGTTTGCCTGGGGAGGCCCCGAAGGCACACACACCATTGCCAATGTAAACACTTCTCTTCTTGGGGGCGCGGCACGCCCGTCATTGTATTGAGCTCGAAGCCGGCGCCAACTGTGACGGAATCAGGTGCGGGCAACCTTCAATCTCTGCAGACGGGCAACTGGTTATGGTCATAAAGGCCGAACCAGAATGAATGAACTAAAAACGAGTCTGTGGGCCGCGCGGCCCGGCTCAATTTCTCGGCGTGCCGGGTGAATGGTTATTCCGGTCGACTAGTGGCAGAGCGTGGTCCGCTAAAGGAAACATTTACAATAGCGTGCCCCGGAGTATCAGCGAGGCAACTAAGAAATAAATGCAAAGCCCCGTGACATCCACTAGCGTGGCCACAAAAGGAGCGGAGCTCGCGGCGGGGTCGAATCCCAGCCGTCGAAGAATGAACGGCAACATGCTGCCCGCCAGTGTTCCGAACAGGACGACTCCGATGAGACTGGCCCAGACCGTGAAGGCTAGCAGGAGATAGTGCTCGCCATAGTTGGTGAGATGAAAATGTTGCCAGATAACGATCCGGAGAAATCCGATGACCCCGAGCATGAATCCCAAGGCCAGACCAGAAACGAGTTCTCTCCTGAATACTCTGAACCAGTCGCGTAACTTCAATTCTCGGAGCGCCAAGGCACGGATAATGAGCGATGAGGCTTGAGAGCCGGAGTTCCCTCCGCTGCTGATGATCAGCGGAACGAAAAGTGCCAGTACAACAGCACGCGCGATTTCACCTTCAAAAAAACTCATGGCGGTTGCAGTCAACATCTCGCCCAGGAAGAGCGCTGATAACCAACCGCCCCGCTTGCGGAGCATCGCCCCGAGTCCTACTCGCATATAGGGAGCGTCCAGCGCTTCGGAGCCGCCAAGTTTCTGGATGTCTTCGGTGGCTTCCGATTCTTCTATGTCGAGCATGTCGTCGACCGTAACGATGCCGAGCATGTTCCCCAGGGCATCGGAAACGGGGAGAGCCACCCGGTCGTATTTTTTGAATTGTTCAATTGCGCGTTCGCGGTCATCGGTGGCAACCAGCGAGACCAGCGGGGGATCTGCGATTGCCGTAACCGTGGTCTGTGGGTCGGCAAGAACCAAAGAACCTAGGCGCACGTCCTCCAACAACTTACCATTTTCATCCACGATATAAACGACGTTCAGGGTTTCTTTTCCGCGACCCACCTTGCGAATATGTTCCAACGCTCCGCTTGCGGTCATTTCTGGCCGGATGGCGACGTAGTCGGGCGTCATGTAACGCCCCACGCTGTGCTCCGGATAGCCTAGCAGCTGGCGAGCATTCTTGAGCTCCTCAGGAGATAGGGTTTCCAGCAGTTGCCGAGTTACAGCGGCAGGCATTTCTCCGAAGAAACGCGTTCGGTCATCGGGAGCCATCTGATCCAGGACGTTTTTGACCTGGTCCGTGGACAATGACCGGAGTAATTCCTTCTGCCTGTTGGCTGGCAGATATGAAAATACTTGGGCCGCTTGATCGTGAGGAAGAATGCGAAAAAATACGGCCCCGTCCTTGTTCGGGAGCTGAGCCATCGCCTCGGCGATATCGGAGGAATGCGTTACCGCCACCTTGGCTCGTAAATCCTCCCATCGTTGATTCTGAATGAGAGCTGTCCATTCCGATTGCAGCATTGTTTCGCTCATAAGCCTTCTCTCAAAAGGTTCGCTTGATTTCCGACGAATACCTGAGATTTCACACTTCGAAGATAACTCTCAAAGAGGTTGGAGGCAAAATAGTTGCCGCCTACGTCCGAAGTTTGCGCGTGAAGCCGGGCAAGAACAACCTCCTAGGGAAGCGACAGGAATTTCATTTCGGTGAGTCGGAAAGAGCGGCACTCGATGACGGTGTTTCCGCGCTCGAATCGTTGCTGGGCCGCCTTGCGAATGTGTCCGGGTTCCCTCCCGCAGCACGATCCACGCCGTGCTCGATCGACATGGCTGGTCCGACGCAGAGGGCGTAAACGGTGCCGAGCTCAGGGCACGCCTTTGTCTTTAGGACAAAAACCTAACCAGCTATGGTGCACCGATTACAAAGGTGAATTTCTACTAGGCAACAAAAGATATTGCTACCCTCTGATCGTCACCGATCACGCCTCACGCTATCTCCTGCTCTGTGAAGCTCTGGAATCTACCTGTGAATCCCTCGCTTTTACAGCCTTTGAGAGGCTATTTCAGGAGCGTGGCCTGCCTCACAGCATTCGCTCGGATAATGGCGTTCCCTTTGCATCGCCCAATTCTTTGTTCAACCTCTCTAAACTATCGGTCTGGTGGTTGCGTCTGGGTATCTGCATCGAACGGGCAATCCGCAGCAGAACGGTCGGCATGCAGGGCGGGTGGTTTCGTTCTGCGGGGTACTTCATGTCCAGAGCCTGGTGAGGACGTTCGTTGTTGAACTCGTTTATAAATTCCTCGAACTTGGTCTGCTGCTGCAGACTGTCCGCTATTATCAGGGCCTGCCGGAACTTGCCTATCCCTTTCACGATAAGACCATCCACGTCACCTGCTGCGGACGCATCTGTCTGCACCGCAAAAAAATTAATCTGAGTACCGTATTTGCTGGTCAAGCAGTCGGTCTCAAAGAAGTTGAAGAGGGTATTTGGCTGGTCAGTTCTATGGATTACGATCTTGGCTATGTTGATCTGGAGGAAAAAACTTTGCAGCCTCTCGATAACCCTTTTGGCCCAAAAGTGTAACCTATGTGTCCGGTACGTTGTGTTACCTATGTGTCCGGGCCGGACCATTAGTTTTTTGGTGGAGCCGATGGGATTCGAACCCACGACCTCCTCGATGCCATC
>JRHI01000274.1_pt1 | contig 58033 bp, 47 predicted proteins | sample 215371 | NCBI WGS metagenome assembly JRHI01 (sample SAMN02929681, study PRJNA255918) | sediment metagenome | biome: cave system; feature: Ice Cave; material: Sediment; isolation source: sediment from deep within a dark volcanic ice cave with no known source of... ...
AATAACAACTACCAGAGTCCGAACCTCCAAGAGCAACCATAACCGCGTTTCCATACAACCATGGAGATAGAATGGCGCATGTTATGTATTCCGCGCCTAGCTCGTGAGAGGCCCGGCAATGCGATTTTAGTCCCCGCCAGGCTGTTTCCGCTATCGAAGCAACCAGGCTCACTTCATGTGAGGATGAGCCGATAAAGTAGTTGTCGATACTAGCATCGTCATTATTTCCTGCTGGATGAATGCTCTCTACTACAAATTCTGGATAAAGTCTTATTATCTCCCCTCCACCACCCCAATCTCCTCCTCCGTCAGCCCATACAACCGATACACCACCTGGTCAATCAACCTATCAGTCCTCACCAACCTCTCCTTTAGCGGCAACACCCCTTGCAAGCTTTCCTCGTAAGTTTTCTTGATGCGATCAACCAGACTCCCATCGCTCAAACTCACACCCAGATGATTCTTGTTTTTGCGCAGTATATCAAGCAATTCTTCAGTAGTAAGGGATGGCTCGTTTTTCTGGTAGTCTCCAGGATAGTCAGCAAGTTTCGCCTTGCCTGTTAACACATCTATCCCCTGACGGCCCTCTTTATCCGGTAATATTCTGAGCGTTGTCACCAACCAGTCTAAAAGCTCCTTCTGCGCCACTCGTTTCTCCTTGTTCAGGCGTATCATTTCCTCTGCCAGGAATGCTAGCAGGTCGTGTACTACGTCTGACTCTTCTGGTTCTTTCGAGAGGTGATGCTCCACAAAGCCTGTGACGCAGGTCTGGTCGTCTTTGGTCATGCAGTAAGTGTAGAGGTTTTTGGCTTTTTCTAGGAGGCGTGCGCGTTCGTCAGCTGGAGTGGTGAAGACAATGCGCCTAATGGGTACATCCTTCATGAAAACGTAGCTGGGCTCAAAGAATCCTCCACGAAGCTTAGGAAGGAGAACATTAAACGTAAGCTTAGTAACCTTACTGTTTAGCACTGCCAGAAGGTAGGTATTAGTAACTGGAATAATGAAGGTTTTTTGGTTACAGTAGTATCCCTCATCGTCATAGACAAACTCTGGTTGCATACAAATGTTAGGGTAAATGATTTTGGGCTTTTCAAAATCAGCATAGTAACTACAAGGTCGGAGTTCCCACCAATGGTTGCCTTTATCCGAACGTTTCTCAAGCTGTGAGTGATACTGCTGCAAGTGCTTGTAAAGCGCAGGATATTGGTTTATAGGTATACCTACATATGTCCAAATCAAGTATCTATCTTGAAAATCAAGTACATATTTACGTACATCTTCGCCAACAACAAATGGTTTGACGACTTCAGCACTTTTCGGGTCCTCCGCTATCAACTTATCACGGGTAACGGAATCAATGACAAAAGCCTCATTAAAGCCAGTTTTTATACCATACTGAACTTTACTACCAACATATTCTCCTAATGCGACACTATTAATTTTCAATTTGTTCAGAACTGCTTGCTCTAAATCAGCAGCTAGCGACCAGTTAGTACCATTAAAGGCACTTTCGGGCATTTTCCTCGCTTCAGCCTGAATAGCTGCTGGAAGACTTTCAAAACTCAATGTTTTTATGAGCGCATATTCTATCGGAACTGCGTAATGTTGAGCATTGCTTGAAAGTATGATGATTGGGTAAGTTGTAGCATCACCGAATACAGGAAGATCACCAAAGTCTATCAGTTTTTCGAGTCTCACCTTATCAGTAAGGAAAGAGCGTAAGGATGCGCCGTAATTTGCCCGCATGAATTTGTTGGCGGTAATCATACCGAACCGACCACCTGGACGCAATAGTGTATGACCACGCTCTATAAAGTAGGTATAAAGATCAGCTATGCTATTGAAAACTTCGTACATCGCCTTGAAAGCTATTTTGTCGTCTCCCAACCCTTCCTGCCTCACATACGGTGGATTCCCTACCACCGCATCAAATCCCCCACTTTCCTTGCGCTTCGTCTCGCCAAAAAACACTTCAGGAAACTCAAGCTCCCAGTGGAAGAAGCGTTTATCCTTCGCGAGTACCAACGCGGTCTCTATCGCCTTCTTATCCTCTGGGTTAGCTTTACTATAATTATCGGCAACAATCGCTCCCGCATACACACTGGTGGTAATGCGTGCCTTCTTATTGCCAAAATACTCACTGATCCACACATCCAATAGCCGTTTGAAAGGCGCAAGAGCATCATAAGCGCCCCTATACGCCTTGCGCGATTCGGCAACCTCCTGAGCCGTCACGTCCGAAAGCTCACCTACTTTACGCATAAGTTGGGTTGCACTCAGCAGCCCGGCGAACTGGTGCCCGAAGAGATCGCGGCTGAGCGCATCCTGCACCTCTTGCACATTGCCGCCAATGAGCGAGTTGCCGCACTTCATATGGTGATCAAGGAACGAGAGCGGGGCACCGAGCGTGAAGCAGTCCAGCCACAGGCTTACTTTTGCCAGTTCGACGGCCATCGGGTTGAGGTCAACGCCGTAGATGCAGCTTTTCAGCACGCGCCGCTTGAGCAGGTTCAGATCAGTGAGCTTGCTCAGATCTATGGTCACGCCCTGGCGCTCCATTTCTTGCTGGATTTCATGGCGTGTGTGGGCCATTTCGTGAATAATAGGATTCCATTTGAAGGCAGTCAGGATCTTCGCCATCTGGTCGGTGATGTAGTCAACCGCCTCCACCAGGAAGTGACCGCTGCCCATGGCCGGGTCGAGCACTTTCAGATCGAAAAATGCCTCGTTGAGCGTCTCGCGGTACTTCTTGTAGGTCTCGTTTTCAGGGCTGATGTCCTTGCGCCCCAGCGCCTTCACCTTGTCACGTTCCCCCTTGAGCGTCTTTTCGGCTTCACGGAAGATAGGACGCAGCGTTGCTAGTTTCTCTGCGATGACAGGGCCTACGGTGTGTTCAACGATATATTTGACGATGTAGTCAGGGGTGTAGTAGCTACCGGTAGCCTTGCGCTCGCGGCGATCATTCTCAAGATAGACTTTGCCCCTGGCGTAGGTTTTATCGTACGCGTTCTTGCCACGTCCCTCTTTGAGGATAGGCAACTTTTTCTGTTGTGCCTCGCTGTAGGGGACAATCTCTTCGGTCTTTTTGCCTTTGACAACGGCCATCTCTTCTGGAGCAACGCGCAATTTGAATTCCAGCAGCCCTTCGTAAATGCTGCCGAGCTGGCGCACGCCAAGGCTCTTGTAGTCGATGAAAGCGAGGTCGTGCCGCTTCTCGTCCATATCGCGGGCCATCAGATCGAGACCCAGGGCCAGTGCGCGATCGGGTATTTTGCAGCGTGCCAGGAAACGAGCAACATCAGCCTCCGAAGAGGTATCAGCCGGGTCGGGCTGTGTCATGAACAGACCGCCATTGTAAACAGGCACGTTGAGAGCTGCATTCCCCTTGTCAACGGCATCAAAAAGCTCTTGCAGCCTATCATAGAAGACGCTGCTGAGATCAGTGTAAGCGACCTTCAACTTAGCGGGCGCTTGATCTTGAATTGTTCCTGCTTTTTCAGCGATCTGCCTTTTTAGTCTTTCCAGGCTCTTTTCGTGATAGCCACGCACTTCACGTACGGGCAGCAGGTCGCGGCTCTCGGCATAGAGCAGGAAGAGCAGGCGGTAGAGGAATGTCAGCGTAGCACTGAAGAAAGGCTCGAGCAGGCGGTTGCGTTCGCCGACATCCAGGCTAGCCAGGTTGGCCGGAAGCTGTCCAGCACGCTGGGCATAGATGATGAAGCCGCGCGCGAAGTGGGGAAAGATCTCAAAGAAGATGCGCTCTTTGAGACGCTCTCCTAACTCGCGAGCATAGCGTTCGCTTTCGCTCATCAGGCTGTCCAGGAAGCAGAGCAACTGCTTCTCACCACCCACGAACCTTTCGGCAGGAATGAATGCCGCTGCGCGGAAAAAGAGCCAGAAGTAACGGAAAGCAAACTCAAGGTGAGCTGGCGCCTGCGCCAGTGTCTCTTCCAGGTCAATCTCATAGTAGTTGGTAGCGCGGCTGTGGGCCTTGGCTGCATACAAACGCCAGGTCTTGCCGTTGGTGACGATGGCCCAATCTGCTTCACCAGAGTCCAGTAAGGTCACTACCACGGCTCCAGGATTCTCGTCGGGTGTCTGACTGTCGCGCTGATCATCTTTGCCGTCGAGATTGCGCCCCCAGGTGTAGGCCAGGCAGAGCGCCAGCGGTTTGTCAGTTGCCTGTCCTGTAGCACTTGCCGCGTAGAGCCTGTAATCCGGCTCAGGCGTACCGCTATTGCTCGCCCTCACAGATCGCGCAGTGAAGCCCAATTGGGCCAGCACTGGTTCCAGCAACCTTGCTCGTACCACTTGCTCAGGCTGATTAGAAAACGTCTCACGCACATCGACGTACAGCTCGCGCAATTGTCTGAAGGCGCGGGTAATGGCTGCAGCTTCTGCGGCACTTTTCCACTCGGGACTGTCGGGGAGACGCGTAGTCAGGTAATAATCCGCAAAGAGCGCCCGGTTATTGAAGAACGGCTCGCTCCAGTCCGCGACATCGTAGGCGCTGAGAAGTTTCTCGTACTGGGCAAAGGTATCGCTTTCGGTATAGCTGAAGCGGCGCAACACGCGCAGCGCCACGTCATCAGGATTGCGGCGGTGCACCGTCAATATGCGAGGTCGCACCCCCACCTGTTTAGCGGCAGTTGGAAGCCCGAACGTTTCTTGCTGTTTGGGGAACTCGGCGCTATAGCGTTCCACCAGCACAACATCCAGCCGCTGGTAGTCGTCGGTGAGCACTAACAGATAATCACCCGGGCGGTTGCGAAAAGCGCGCACTATTCCCTGTGTGGTAGCGATGGTTACCGCTTTGAGTTCAAACAGGTAGACCTCGAACATCCTGCCATCCTGGCTGGCAAGGCGTTCGATGTGAGTGATAGCAGATTTCAGGTTGTCGCTCGTGAAGCCCATGGCGGCTACGTTTTGGACGAGATGGTCATTGGTGTCATAGCCGAGTTTTGCGAAAAAGGCGACAAGGGCATCTCTACTGGAGAGGAGTTGAATATCCTCGCGCGCGAGTTCGTAGTCTTCTTTGAGCATGCGACAACCTTTGCTTACAGGAATACATTTGTCGTTAGAGTGGTAGAGGATAACTTTCTGGAATGCAAGACCAACATTATTGGTTAATGCTTGTCAAGGAAATTTGTAAGCAAGAAGATTCCCAGGGTTACGGGGGCGACGCAAGGGTCCCCACCTATTCGCACCAACTTAAGGACCATTCGACCTCACCCCTTTCAAGCAGTTGAGCGGAGTTGGGATGCTTCTTGCGCGTGTTCATCTGACACCCCGAGCGCATGCGCCGCTCAATGAGCCGGAATACCGACGGCAGCGAGCGTTCGCCAGCGAGCGCTTCCATCAGGCTCTGGGCACAATCGCGCACGACCTGGGCGAGCTTGACGAGACTGCGCTGCGCGTCGTGCCAGGCAAACAGGACAATGAGCCAGTGTTGCAGGACCACCCCAATCAGTTTGGCATAGACTTCACACAAGGCGCGCCAGGGATTGGCGGTGCGCCATTCGTCAACCTGGGCGTACTGCTTCCACAGTTTATAGAGCAGTTCCATCTGCCAGCGTTCGCGCAGCAGCACGAGCGCGGTTTGAAAGGGCAACTGCCTGGCAGACGCATCGGTCACCAGGATCGTCCAGTCGGCCAGACGCAAGGTCTCCTCGGAGATCGGTTTCTGTCGTCGCTGCGCATCGGCGAGCAAATCCTGCCGCCGCTTGTCCGCGATCTTCTTGGGCACACGCAGCAGCAAGAGCCGCATGGGCACCTGCTCCTGCACTCCGACGAGCACACGCATTTCTTTCATCTGCCCCACGCGCTGAGGCAGGATGTGCGCCACCGTGAGTCGTTTGTGCTTGCGATCGAAGAGCACCGTGCCCGCTTGCAAGCGCGTCAGCGTGAAGCAGTGCTGCCGCCTCCGCTGCGCGCTCTCTCGCAAGCAGAAAGAGCCGAGATCGCTGACGTACAAACTGCCCTTGGGCAAGTCCTCTTGGGCCAGGGGACTGCGACGATCCGAACAGCGTCCCTCGCTGAGGGCCGGTCCCCAAAGCCGTCCCTGTTTGAGCTCCCAGCGCACATGCAGCTTGAGAGCGGCACGGGTATGCGCCTGATTGCCTCCGCAGCCGCGCCACAGCTGCGCCAGTTCATCGGGTAAGACAATCGTACTGCTATCTTCCAGCACCACCGCCTCGAAGGCACGCAGCGCCTTGGGCGGCACCACCTCCTCGGCTTGCACCACCACACTCAACAGAGCTTCCAACACCGCATGGAAGAAGTCGGCACATTTCGGGGTGAAGCGCTTATCCACCGCCGTGTCGCTCACCTCTACCGCTCGAATGGCTGCCGTCGAACTTAGCATTTCCAGACTTGCATCCGGGTGCTGCATCCAGCCAAAGACCAGTGTTTGCACCAAATCGGCTCCTCCAAACTTGCGTTTGCGCTGGATCGCTCCCGTTTCTTTCGCCAAGACGTCCGCTCGCTCATTGAGGATCTCGTTCATCGCGGTTTTGACATGTGCTATACTGCTCATTATCACGCCCCTCTGCTCATGATAGCTTTTTGTAGATCTCGTTCTATCATGTCAGATCGAGCCTCCTTTTGTCATCTCGGGCCTTAAGTTGGTGCGAATAGGCGACCCAAGGGTCCCCACCTCTCTCCCCGACAGAAAATATGTTCAACAGTGGTCAAACCCTTCCTCATTGGAGGTACATGGAGAAACACAGGCGTTGCTTCCGGTGAGAAAAAGGCAAACAGTTGGTCAATTGTGCAGCGATCCGGCTGCGGGTTTCGCGACGAAGATCACGGGCGGCCTTCTTGAGAATCGCCTTGAGCCACAAGCGACCAATGCGCAAGAGTCCTTTATCGCGCCGATCTTTGCGATCAACGTCCTCTCGATGCCCATGATGAATACAACTGCTTCCCAAATGGGCAATCCACCAGATCGCCAGATAGACGACGAATAACCACCGATCAAGATGGTCTCGGTTCTTAAAGCGACTGCACTCAATCAGACATCCTCGGCTCTTGGTATCCTGAAACGTCGCCTCAACCCGCATACGTCTGGCATACTCCCTCACCCGTTGGTGCGATGCAGGCCGATCCGAAATCAAAAACCATGCTTCCTCATAGCCGGGTTCCCAGCAGGCGCTGAGCCAGGTTTCAAACTGATGCTCTTGCCACAGCAAAATCTTTCCATACCACTGCTCCCCCTCTTTCTTCACGAATTGCTTGCCTTGTTGCCAATCGTGATAGAAATGGCGAAACTTCCTTCGGAACCACTCTCCATTTTTGATGCGTAACACATAATGCCATCCCACCTTCTTGCACAGCTTGATTCAATTCAAGCAGCTGAGTCCGCGATCGGCTAGGAGCGTGCAGTCACTACTCGTGAGATACGGGGCGATCAGATCAAAAAGCTGACCAATGATCTCCCATTGTCCCTGATCCCAGCTCTCTTGCTGTGGCATCACGCGCCACGCTACTGGCAACACTCGTGATTGCACGAGAAGCCCTACATACACACTCGTTGCTTCTTGGGTATAGGGTGTCATATCCAGAATAAGCGTGACTGGCTTGTTCTGCCAATAGGGTAAGACATGCTGAAGAAATTCCTTCCAACACGCTTCCACCTCAATACGCTCATTGGCCACGAATCGTTGTAACCGTCGCTCATGACTCACCATGTTTGTTTCGCTGCTCAGATACTCCCACAACACTTCTGCCACCCGCTGCATCACTGCGTTTCCTGACTGAATGACTCCTTGAACACTGAAGGCCAGTGTTTGGTGTTGATAGTGATGCAAATTCGGAAAGAGCTCCTTGACTTGCTGGCTCCAGCGAGCTAATAATAGGTCGGATGCATTCATGATCGTCCTCCTGCTATGAGTTTTCTTTCTCACAGATTGGACGATCTGTTCTTTTCTTCAGACTTTTTTACCCCCCTTTCTTCCTAGAACAAGTTTTCTGTCGGGGAAAGAGGGGCAGGAATCTGGCCCTCTTTCTTCCTCCACGGAAGCGAGATGACTGGGGACCCGGGCGACTATCAAGGTCGCCCCTACGGCTCATCCGGCCTCAATTTCACAGCCGAGGTTTACGCGAGATGAAGCAGAGCGAAATCAGTCAATCCACAGGGACCGTTTCAATTCTGGGTATCCCCTTTGATGCCAACTCCACCTTTCTGCGCGGCCCAGCCATGGCGCCGCCGCGCATCCGTGAAGCCCTCTACTGCGACTCTAGCAATATGTGGACGGAGGACGGCATGGACCTGGGGAGGCCTGGCGCCTTTCACGACGCTGGCGATCTCACGTTTCCAACGGAAGTCGCGTCCGTCTACAACGAAATTGAGAGAGCAGTGCGCGACACCCTTGCCCTGGGATACCCTCTCATCTGCCTTGGCGGCGATCATTCGATCACCTATCCGATTCTGCGCGGCTACCGGGAGAGCTTTGCCGACATGACAATATTGCATTTCGATGCGCATCCTGATCTCTATCATGACTTAGGCGGACCCCTCTCTCACGCCTGCCAGTTCTCGCGCATCATGGAGGATCGTTTGGCTCGTCGTCTGGTTCAGGTTGGCATCCGTACCATCAATGGTCATCAACGAGAGCAAGCGCAGAAGTTCGGGGTGGAAGTGATCACTATGCGCAATATTGCCCGGCTGGCCAATGTACAACTCGAGGGCCCGCTTTACATCTCGTTTGACGTCGACGTGCTTGATCCCGCCTTTGCCCCTGGTCTGTCGAACTACGAGCCAGGAGGCATGTCGGTCCGCGAGGTTCTTGCTGTGATCCAGGAACTGCGCGTTCCCATTGTCGGTGCTGACATTGTCGAGTACAACCCCACTCGAGATCACCAAACGCAGACAGGCATGGTCTGCGCCAAGATTCTGAAAGAAATCGCCGCTGCCATGCTTCGTCGTGGCAATCCGCCTGCCGATGGTTGGGTCTGAAAGAGGAGACACACTTCAACCATCCCCAGCAGCGTGTCTCCCACGAGTCTGATTACCATCCAAACACAAACGACGGTCGCGTAGGGAAGAGCGCCTTGAGCACCGGCCTGGCCTCATCGCTTACCCACACATCAGGGAATGCCTGGCGAAGAGCTTCGATGCTGCGATGACCGAAGAGCACTTGCAGAAAGACTAGCGGAGGGAAGCCGCCGTTCGCTTTGGAGTCGTAGAGTGGCACCTGCCAGTGTTCCGCGCCTGTCAATCGTCCTTGCGCGAAGATCATGCGCAGGCCACCACGATAGAAATCCAGCTTGATTTCACCTGTATGTCCCACGACAGGAGAAGTCGCCAGCCGTTTTTCGAGTGCGGGAGCGATATGCATGAGAAAGGCCGGAAGATCCTTCACACGTACATACCAGGCGTAGGGAGGCACCGTGGCACAATCTAATTCATCGCCCAGCACTTCGTGGACCGGGTGGGTGGTTCCAAGGTAGAAGCCGATTTCACTCAAGGGCGGAGCGTCGGGCCGGGCCAGTTCCATGGTGAGGCCGTAGGTGTGGAGCGCACGCAAAACAGATGGCATAACTGTTTGCACATTTACCCCCTCGCCAAACTCCAGCAGCCATACGCCCAGCGCTTTGCTCCTGCGCCTGGCATCGAGTGCCACGAAGCCAACCGTCTGCCCTACGGTATCAACGATCATCTGAAAATTGAGGGCGTGTCCCAATTCGGGATGCTCTTTCCATGTGTCGATCTCGTAGAGCCACTGTTTGTGTGTAATACTTTCCGAGACGATGCTGCTGGCCCTGCGCCGGTTGTAGAGTGCCGCTACCTCAGGAATATCCTCGCTTGTGGCCTCGCGCAGTGTGAATGGCTCAGTCTCGCCCTCCCTCGCTTTAGGAATGAGTGCAATGGGGGTAATGCGTCTATCTTCCAATTCGAGCGCATAGTCATAGCCGAACTGGCGATAGAAGTAGGAGATGCCGGTAATGGCCTGGACAAGATCTCCTTCGGCCTCGCTGCGTTCGTGGACCATCTGGAAAAGCGCACGAATGAGTCCGCGATGGCGATATGCTGGGTCGGTGGCCACCATTTCAGGTCGACCAACACTGAAGGGGATATCCTCGTAGGTCCAGGTGTGCTTCCACAAGCAGGTGCAGGCCACCACCGGGTTCCCTTCCTTGCTTGTGTCCTCGATTATGCCGAAATCATGTGGCCCCATGGAAGGATGGTCGCCATTCATCAGACGGCGCATGATCCTCAGCATGTTGGTGTTGGGTGGCTCCTCGGCTGTATCACGATGAACCATACTGTGCAGTGTCGCGATCCGTTCAGTATCTTCGGCGGTTGACCAGCGGAGCACCAGTCCATCGCCTACATCACGACGATATGAGGTGCTGATAGCCGTGTGCATAGTGTTCTCCTCTTTGTCTGAAATGGGTGCATGATAAAACGATACAGAGAGGGCAAAAAAGCCCGGTAGAAAGACCGTGAGGGTCAATGCCAGATACCCATGGTGTGCGAAGGTGAGGGAAAGTTACCCGTCAATGGGAAGCCTCGGAAACACCTTGCCTGCAAATGGGCGCAATGACCCTCTGGGCCAAAGTGTCAGTGGGATTACTACGATGTGAAGAAATGGGGAGCACGGCCAGGGAGAGTCGCTGCACAGTGTGCCGTAATCGCTGCATGCTTCCCTTGCCTTTCTTGATCGTGCGTTGACATGCTGCTTAGAGTATAGCATAATAGCACATCTAACTATACCAGATGAGTAGTGGGGATTGTCAAGTCCTGACTTCGGTGGTTCTCCACCTTGGGGTTGGGGTGAAAGAACAGACACATTCGTAGGGGCGCCATTCATTTTTCTTTTTTGACTGGTGCATTCTTTCGACGCCTTTTAGGACCCCGCGTAGCGACAAGCCACTTGCGGTTTATCGCTACGCGAAGTTCTCATGTGAGGTGGGGATGGGATTGAAAAAGACAGAACAGACACTCAAAGAGGTGTTGAAGAAAAACCGATTTCCCGGAGCGCGGCCTCAAAAGGCTAAAAAAGGTTCCATTGCGATCGCGTTTCATGCTAAACTGATGATTGGGGAGGTTGAGAAAGGAAGAAGACAGATTATGGAAGGAGATCAGAGCAATGACCACAGGACTTCCTGACTTTTTTACGTATAACCTCTGGGCGAACCTGCGTTTGCTCGACGTGTGTGCACACCTGTCCGACGCACAACTGGACGCTACCACGAAAGGAACGTTTGGCAGTGTGCGAGAGACCCTCATGCATCTGTTCGCTGCCGAAGAAGGCTATGTGCGGCATTTTACTGGAACATCCCCTACCCCTCGACTGAAGGAACTCACCACTTTTCCAGGCTTCGACGAACTGCGGCGACGAGCAGAGAGGTCGGGAAAAGAGCTGATTACAATCGCGAAGCAGGGGGAACTGAGTCAAATCTTCTATCTTGACGGGGGGAGCTATGAGGCTCCGGCCATCGTCGTGTTGATCCAGGCCGTCAACCACGCCATCGATCATCGTTCGCAGATAGCCACTCTGCTGAGCCAACAGGATAGCGAGCCACCCGACCTCGATGGCTGGTCGTATAATGATGCCATGCACTAAAGGTCGGGAAAATGGCTGTGCTTCCGAAGGAACTTCCTGCTCTATGGTGATGTGGGACTTGCAGGGTCACAAGCACTCATCACTATCTTCCAGGATACGCTTGCGCTTAAGTACGGAGACTATCCACTCGCCAAATACTCAGTAGAGTGGCAGCCAGACGATAAACACTTGCTTCGAGTAAGAAATCCTCGCCTCTACGAACATCCTTACCAATCCCACCAGCTAGGTTTATGGAAATCTGGTGAGGTTGAATGGTATGTGGACGACATTTCTCCAAGAAGTCTACCTCAAATGTGATCGACAATGGGAATATCGGGTTCCAGATGATACGAGCGACCGGGTGGTGTTAGAATATCTCTGCCGTCGGATGATAGCCTTCGAGAATCATTATCTGAGCATCTACAAAGCCTATTTGCTACAGCAGTTACAAGGAAGTGAACGAGATGCGGTCCTCTTCGCTACAAAGCAATTGCAGGAAGTGGTCTATCCAGATCAAGAGGTTGTGAACATATTACATGCCATCAAGGATGAGCACGATGCTGAACTACAGCAGGCAATGAGACAGGCTCTTCAAACTATTGAAAGCATTCAGAGATAATTCCCTCCTTTTTTGATGAGCCAGACAAGGTTTTTATTGCAAGAGATACTGCACACTGCTGTTACCAAGATCGTGGCGAGGTTTCCAACGTCGATAGGCAATTTGATGCATCGCGTACACTTTTTGAGCAGACAGCATATGGTCAGACTGAGTCTTCCCGTAATTTCGACACGAAACCGCACTAATCCCTCTTGCATATGACGTTACGTCATCATTTATACTTGGAGACGAAGCAGCGGTGCGTATATAGTAGGGATGGACCCTTGCGGTCATCCTAAAAAAGGACATCATTTATGACGTATGAACAGCAAGAACACTGGAGCGAGAGCGATATCTTCGCCAACGGCATCTATCAGCACTACTATCGTACTGGCAAAAACAAGCCGCCGCTTCTCCTCCTGCATGGCTTCACTGAGAACGCACTGTGTTGGTCACGCGTTGCGAAGGCATTAGAGCAAGACTATGATGTAATCATGGTCGACGCGCGGGGACACGGTCAATCCTCCAGTCCCGAGACGGGATACTCACAAGAGATTCTCAACCAGGATGTTGCAGGACTGATCCATGGGCTTGAGCTCCGGTCTCCCTACGTGTTTGGCTTCTCCAACGGTGCATTGACTGCCGCACAGGTTGCCGCGACCTTCCCGGAGCTTGTGCGCGCGATCATTCTGGAAGATCCACCATGGAGCGAGTCATCCCCACGACCAGTCCCAACAACCAGCGCGCATGAGCCATGGCCCGGGTACACAACGTGGCTCAACTCCTGGATTGACTGGCACAAGGCGCTCAGAACACAAACTTCCGCAGAACGCGTTGCTACAGCTCAGCGCTTCTTGCCGCCGGGCACACTTGATTGGCCGGCAGAAGAGCTGATGTCACATCTGGAGGCCCAGGCACGATTCAATCTCGCAGCGCTCAACTTTGTCCCATCCGTTCCGTCTTCCTCTCCCTGGCGCGCAACGGTTGAGCGCATCGAGTGTCCCATCCTGCTCCTTACGGGTAACCCCGAGCGAGGGGCGTCTGTGACTCCACAAGAGGCCCAGAAGATTGCCTCGACCTGGCGCAAGGGCCAACATATTGGCTTTTCCCATGGCAGTCACTTTTTGCATCATGAAATGCATGGTGAGCTCTTTGCTCATTTTATCAATGTGGTCAAAGCGTTCCTCGCTAAGCAATGATTCAGTCGCTTGTCTCTCAACCTCACGACGCAGTGTGAATATCCATCCCGACGTTGCCTGGCTCACCGGGGAAACCGGCGCCTACTGTGTAACCCCCCTCGCAAACACGACAATACCCAACACCGTATAATCGTCGGTGGGTTCAACGCTGGGCCAGGCGACAACGTTATCGAAGTAGCGCACTCCTTTGCCTGAGAAGACCTTAAATGGGTCGCTGCCATCGGGTGGGCATATGCGGGCATTACTCGGGCATTACTCGGTACACCCAGACCGCTGAAGTTTCCGGTGGCGCTTGGTCCATCAACCGTCGCGCCAAGCACGATGGGCGGACTGCCATCAAGCGAGCCGACGAGGTTGGCGACCTGGTGCTGCATACAGTACGGGAAGGGTGTGCCTGCTCCAACGATGAATGACGATCCCCAGGCATTAGCGCCCAGGACCCAGTTGCGCTGCGTTAGCCCGAAGGTGTTGTAGGTGTTCACTCCCGCCAATTCGTCATAGAAGCTAGCTTCGAGCGCGTAACCGAGAGCATGAGGCGTGGCGTCCCCACCGCCGTAGGTGATGCCAAAACCAAATGGGTCTTTTTTGGCTTGATTCATGCCATTGACGAGCTGGTCGTTGAGATCGTTGAGCAGATCGCCTTTGGTGACTTCCAGATTAGGGTTTCCCGCCTGTGTGATTGCGTGGTAGAGTTCATAGTGGGCCAATCCACTAACATCGTAGAGGTTCAGCGAGTCGGTGCCGTTGTTTGGGCTGTGCATGTAGGCATTGGCCCAATGGGCGGCCAGTTGCAAATAATACATCGGGTCGGTATGCTGCAATCCGGGGGGTAAATTGCCGAGAGCCGTGGCGAAGTAGAGTTCTGTCGCACCAAGTTCCATGTCGTCGCGCCACTCATTCTCTGGGTAGTAGGCGTATGGAGCGGCTGTGAGGAGTTGTCCTACTTTGCTCGTCTTTGCCAGGTCAAAAATGTTCTCGGCGCTTGCGAGACACTTATTGGCATACACCGGGTCGCTGACGTGGTACACCTGATAGCACAGACCAAGGTCTGCCGCCATACGTCCCGCCAGGTTGGGACTGATGGGCGATCCGCCTGAACCACTGCGAAAGACAGGTCGGTACTCGACATAATAGTTTTTATCGCCGGGGTGAGCGTTGAGGGTGTCATCGAACTCTGGCAAGCGCCAGTAATCGTGATCCGCCAGGATGGTGCTGTTGTTGCCGTCGCCAATGCCAACCTGGTAATAGAGCGTCTTGCTGCTATTGTCCCACATCTTTTGCAGCCAGTCCAAACCATATTTGCCCTCGCTATTGTAATCAGCTGAGCCGCCGTTGAAGAGGCCGGGATACTGGCGCACGGCATAGAGCATGATGGCATCGGTATAGCTGGCGGTCTCAACGAACTTGAGGTAGTCACCTGCATCGAACCAGCCGCCCGATACATTGATTGGTCCACCTATTTTATTGAGATTTCCCTGCAGGACACCGTTTTTGTAAACAGGGGTGTCATAGATAAATGCCTGCTCGTCTTTGAGATGTGAAGGCTTGCGCTTCATGACATTTGGATTGACGTCAGGGCCGTCGCGCTGCGTCTGGTAAAAGAAAAGAGAATTGGGCAACAGACTTGCATAGAGATTTGACCCACTATCGATCTTGAAGGTTGGCGAGTTCGCGCCGATTGGCCCGCTCACCTGGATAGTGTAGCTACCTGCCGCGTGCACGGAAGAGAAGTCGAGCAGGTAGGTATTGGGAAAGGCGCTGCTCCAACTGCCCTGGCTGGCACCAATGGGTGCATTGTAGACGACCTGACCCGTGTTTTTATTGACGACCTGAAAGCTGGCGCCGCCCTCAGAGCTTGTGACCAGCAGTATCGCCTGTTTTGTCTCGCCCGTGCTGTACCCGACCTGGTTTACACGCACGTAGGCACTGCCTGACGCGTGTGTGACACCATGTCCTATCATCAACGATGAAACGGTGATCAGCACAACCAGTGTTGTAATCGTCAGCAAACCAAAACTTTTTATGTGCCTTTGCACTATTTTCATCTGGAACTCCTTTCTTTGGCTGTCTATAACGTTACAATCCCCCTCTTTTCCGGGCATATCGGTCGTCCAACCATTCATGCGGGCCAAAAATCCTGAAATACCGGCGGTGCCCCAATGCCAGGAGGGTTCTTTGGGAAGGCTCCATTGACCCTGTGGTGGAACGCCCTGGCGATTTTCGTACCAGTAGATCCCCATTCGGTCGTGGAAGGATACTCCTTGCAGCCAATCGATTGCGCTCTGTGCTGCTGCTAGGAATGGATGGCTGTTTGTTGCCAGCCAGAGGTCATAGAGGAAGCAGCCAATGCCCGGCGCGCCGTTGTCAAGGCTGGTATGGACGAGCGGTCGGTTAGCGTCTTCCTCCCATGCCAGGCCGCCGTGCTCGTGGATGCCGCTGTAGAGTAACCAATCTCCGGCCTGTACCGCCGTATGCAGATCTAATGCATCATTGGTGATTTTATAGGCTTGCAGCTCGACTCAGCCAATGCCTGCGTTGCCCTCCTCGACACCGGTGGCAAGCTGGTTGTTATTGCCTCCCACTGGATCGATCATGATCGGCCACGCGACTCCCCGCGCTTGAGGTCTTTCTTGCGAGCGAACCCAGCTAAGCAGTTTTTGTGCGTCAGCAAGGTAGCGTGCATTGTGTGTCCGTTGGTAAAGACGCAGAAAGAGAAAGGCATCCCCAGCGGAACCTGAGAGGAAACCTGTATCATAGAGTGTTGTGCCAGGTGATTCAGGAATAGCTCCGTCCCTCGTCCCGTCCCTCGTCATCAAGCTCTCGAGATAGGCAGCTCCCCCGAGGGCATATCGTTCATAGCTCTGGTCACCGGTGCGTTCCGCGAAGACGTCAAAATCGTAGACGATCCCCGCGATACCCTCTCCCATACCTGTGTAGATCTGCTTTGTGGAATCGGTCCAGTGCCAGCGGCACATCTGCGGACAGGGTACTTTGCCGACCCCTTCAGCGCGCAACTCTTCCCATTTCATTGCCGCCAGCGCGCCATTGGTGTATTTCTGATCACCCGTATCGCTGCCGAGCCGCCAGAGGAGATCTCCAATGCCTGCCGCTCCATCGTCAAAAGATGTGAAATGAATGGGCGAGATGTTTCCATTCGCATCGTGGTAATCGGGCCAGCGCAACCCATTGCCAGCGGGCTGTGCCACGGCGAGGAGCCAGTCTCCGGCCTGGCGTGCTCCATCGAGATAGGCTTGCTTGTGCGTCGTCTCCCAGAGGGCAAGTAGTCCCATTGCGACGCTTGAGGCTCCGACATCTCGGTCCGTCTGCAAATGAGGAGCCTGGATAACGCTTGGCCATGCCCAGCCTCCGCCTGGACCATTAACGTGGCGCGCTAACAGTGATTGGCCCGCCTGGTTGAGCAGGTCAAGAGATGACAAGATCACGGGACGCGTAGAGGGATGGGTAGGGTCACTCGCTTGCGCATGTGGAGCCGGATTGCCCATGACAATGGTAAAAATGGCTCCAACCAGCATGGTGGAAAGGAAAATACGCCGCATTCGCACAGGAAACAGGTTGCGTATCATATGTTTCATGTCCTCTCTTTATCTGCTTGAGTAATCAAAAGAGGTCTTAAAAAGCGCCGGGCCTGGCATCGTTGGCACTAGTTTCTCCAGGAGCGCGTCATCGATGGCGACCCTGGCCGCTTCTAGCGCGCTGAAAAGTACGCCTATAATTGGCTCGAAACGGCAGCGCGTCGGCCGCACCAGTGGAGAGGTTGTGCGCACGCAATCGATAATCGCATCTGACAGTAGTTGCGAAGGATGGCGCAAGACGCCGCCAGCTAAAACCAGCGTGAACGCTGTTCCCTCGATGCCTACCTTGCGCGCAGCGGCAAGCGCATACTTACCAAGGATGTTGCCGTGCTCCAGTACGATGCGTATTGCCATATCATCACCGGCCTCGGCCTCATCCAGCAGCAGCGGTGTGAGGTGATCGATACGGTGCGTATGCTGTTGCACCCTGCTGGTAAAAAGATGGAGCATTTCCTCGACGGTCTCCAGCTGGAAAAAATTAAGGAAACGCGCGGTCAAAGAGGTTGGCGGCTCGATGCCCAGCACTGAAAGATAGACAGCGTCCAGCGCTCTCTGGGCCAGCATTGAACTGCCCCCTGCCTGGTCTTGCCAGCCGCTCGAATGCCAATAGCGTCCATCAGGCGCGCGTGCTCCTGTTGCCGCTCCTGTTCCACATACGACAGAGACCCCTGTATCGTCGGATGAACCCGCGTGTAAAACTCCCATGGCGTCGTTTTGCACGTAGATCGTACGCCCAAAGCCGCGTGCCTCCAGCGCAGTCTGCAAATACGCGAAGTCTTCGGGCCAGTCCGCTCCAGCCATATTGAAGACGCCAGTAATCAGTTCAGAGGCCTCAATGCCCGCGGCCTCTAATGCACTCGTAACGGCGTACTCGATAGTGGCGACGGCAGCGCTGGCAGAATCAGGCCACACGGTGCCGATGGGAGCATTGTAAATGTCACCACAGCCACCGCGTCCCGCCCCTAAAATCGTGCCATCCAGGGCGGCCACGAGTGCGATCGTCTTGGTATTCCCACCATCAACGGCCAAAACATATTGCATACTACTCTGTCTCCTTCTTCAAACGCGAGTATCGAAAGGGGTGCATGAAATCCTGTACTTTCTTCTTTAGTGGAGTAGACGTTCGGGTAGATAGTGTCTATGCGCGGCAGCCATCTCGTCGTAGATCGCTTCAGCTTTGTGCAATGAGAAGACTAACGGGTGACTCGCCAGAGCGCGGATAGCATCTATCCGGTTGCCGCTCCACGCGGCCTCGGCAGTCAGAGCCTGGTATTCGCCGAGCATCTTCACCAGTCCAAGCAGATGACGTGGCATATGTCCCTCTACCAGCGGCGTAACGCCGTCGCGGTCCAGGTATCCTATAGTTTCGACCACCAGGTCATCGGGGAAATCCGCGATACTGCCATGGTTGGGGACATTGACGTAAAGGACCTCTTTGCGGTCATTATAGATGGCATCCATCGCGTCGATAGCCAATTCCAATTCGTGAATGCCGCCACGTGAACGGTCCGGGTTAAGTTCTGGCATATCGCTTGCCGCCTGCTCGCGGTAATGTGTCCAGTAGTCCGGTACTTTGGTCATGATATCTTGCGAACGCGTGGTTGGTTTGGCCTGCAGTTCAGTCAGGATCTCATCATTGAAGTAGTAGTACTGGAAGTAGTGGCTTGGCAACGATTCCATGCGACAGGCCAGCTCGATCATGCGCAAATCCTCGCGTGGTACCTCCGAGTCGTGTCGTATGCGCTCGAACCCTTCTTTCAGCAGGGGTATGAAATCCTGGCCATCATAGAGATGGCGTACCGTCCATGAGGCATGATTCAGACCGATTGAGACGGCATCTAGCTTATCGGGGTCAAGGCCGATGATCTCCACGTATTCCCGGTTCGTCATGATTGGCCCCTCACAAAATGAAATGGTGGGAATGGATGTGTGATGAGTCACGGCTTCCGAGACGATGTTCACCGGGTTGGTATAGTTATAGAGCCAGGCCTTAGGACAAACGGCTTCCATATCTTGAATGATACTTTTCATAACATGAATCGAGCGCAGTGCCATAAAGAAACCACCTGGTGCCTGCGTCTCCTGGCCAATGACGCCGTATTTGAGCGGAATGCTTTCATCCAGGTAGCGAGCCTCAAAGCCTCCTGCCCGAAAACTTGTCAATACGGCGTCGCAGCCTTGTAGGCCCTCGCGCCGGTTCGTGGTGGACGTGAATGTTAGATCCAACCCCCTGGCGTTGGCCATTTTCTGAGCGATAGTTTTCACAATGCCCAGGCGTTCTTCGTTAAGATCGATAAGAACGACCTCGGAACCGTCAAAATTTTCACCCTGGTGGACAAATGAGGCCATCGTACCTGCAGCACGGGTACTGCCCCCGCCGATATAAGCCAGTTTTATGCGTGCCATGCTTTGATATACTCCTTATGAGGAAACGGCTACTAATGAACATATTAGTTTTCGGTGCGCCATCAGGTGAATCCTTGTTGCCTCCTTTACCGAGAAAAGAGCACACCCGCTACACCTGAAACACCTGAAACACTTGTTACTCTTGTACACACGTGATAAACAGCAAAATGTACGGGCAGGGCTTGCCCCCAATACATTTCATTTAAGGGATTTGATTTTTGACCCTATATTACCGAGGTACAATCCATCAAATTGAGCTTGCGACTATGCTTTGTTTGATGCGCAAACGTTCTTCATTGAAATGTATTGACCGCAAGGCCCAGAAGGCTAGGACGACCGCAAGGGTTGTCCCTACTATACCACGGAGCGGTTTCCACCGTTGCTTCACACGTGTGAAGCAGGGAATGTAGTATATAGTAGGAGTGACCTTCATTGACGCAGACTTAAGCGTTGTTGAGTGTATGTGGGCGAGATGGAAATGAGAGAACGATGACACATTGGTGCATAACGAGCACATTTAATGGCACATGCACGACCAGTAGGCGGTAAGAAATCGCCCACGAGCACCAGGTCAGGGCCGGGAATAATGCCCTCTTCGAGCAGAGCCTGGCGATAGCCGTTATAGCGATCATGAGAGGCAGGATACTTGGGCGGTCCCTGGATGTGTGCGATGCGCCGGTGGCCGAGCTTGATGAGATGACGAACGGCTGTGTATGCTCCAGCAGTGTTATCCATCCCAAGCCAGGGAATAGTCTGTTCAATCTGATCGTCAATGGTCACAATGGGAAAGCCCTGCTTGTAGATAGCTGCTGAGTAATTTTTTTACGCAGATACTAGAGATCCCGGCGCTGGAAGCGCACTATGGCAATGAGGGGCAACACCAGACTATAGAGAACACCCCATGTCAGCAGAGCAGGCGAGATAGGTTGCGTCGCGGTAAAGGGGGTATTGACACTGCTGACTGTAAAGCCCTGTAGTAGGCCGACCGCAGCTGGAAAGAGATAGAAGGAGGCGCCATGCCACATGGCATCGGTTGGCATAATCAGGCTGATGACTGCTGTAATGTTCTGGATCGTGTAATCCTGGGCGGGTATGGCGAACTGCACGATACTGGAGATAAAAGCTCCCATGAAGAGCATGACAGCTATGACGCCATTAGCTGCCGTTGGCACAAAAGCCCCACCGAACGTGATCAGGCCCAGCAGCACGAGCATGCTCATTTCGAGCATGCCAATGGCGGCGAAGGCCTGTGTTGGCCAGTAGCCAGTGAACCAGTAGATGATCCCCATGAAGGCAAGTGAGAGGAGTAGTGTATACGCACCCAGGATTAAAGCATAACCCAACCACTTCCCAATAATTATTTCGGCGCGACGCAGGGGTTTAGGGACAATGACAACAAAAGTACCAGCCTCGATCTCGCCAGAGATCATACTAATGGTCAAGAAAATGGTCATGGTGCTGATGATTAAATAGACCAGCCACATAGCAAGTACAGTTATGGCGATACCCGCGTAGAGCCTCGGCAAGGTCGGATCCATGCCATTGGCTGCGTTGTTTTCCTGCATGCGGCCGATGGCTGCATGGATGAGCAGGCTGAATAATACCAGCATTAACAGGGTCAGAATAGCCATTGTGAGAAAAAGGCGGCGGCGAATGGCCTCCTTTATGGTAAAGCGAGTGATCAGCAGCCATCCCATGGTGTACTTTCTCCCCTGGTCCTTAAGTCTGTGACGATTCGATGGTGCGTAAAAAGAGTTGCTCAAGAGTGCGTCGACGCGGTTGTAAGGTGAAAAGGCGTGTCCCACTCGCGTGAACGGCGGCGGCGACATCTGCCGCTTGTTCGTCGCTTTGCACTTCGACGAGTAGACGGAGCGGATCAGCTTCGTCACGCTGTACCGCAAGCGATACCGCTCCAACTCGGCGCAGGAGATCCGCACTTATGGCGTTGACGCGCACCTCTAACACCAGCGGTTCATCAAAGAGTGTCGCGGGAGGACCAACTTTCAAGAGTTGACCATGGTGGATGATCGCCACGCGGTCGCAGATAAGTTCTACATCACCAAGCTGGTGCGAATTGAGGAAGATGCTGATGCCTTCGGTTTTCAACCGTAGTATCAGATTGCGCATGTCTCGCTGACCTAGGGGATCAAGTCCAGAAGTGGGTTCATCAAGAATCAACAGCTCTGGTTGATTCAGCAAAGCCTGGGCCAATCCAATGCGCTGTAACATGCCCTTGGAGAAGGTCCCGAGCTTTTGTCGTTCGCAGCCAGCCAGTCCAACCAGTTCCAGCAACTCCTTGCAACGTTTCTGTAAGGGAGCGCCTCGTAAACCGTAGAGCCGTCCATGAAACTGTAAGAACTCCTGAGCGCGCAGCCAGCGGTGGAAATTGGGCAGTTCCGGCAGGTAGCCAATGCGCCTGCGCGTGTCAAGATGATTAATCGGGTGTCCCAGTACTTGAACAGCGCCATCTGTAGATGTGACCAGACCGGTGAGTATTTTAACTATGGTACTTTTACCAGCGCCGTTAGGTCCCAGGAAGCCAAAGGCCTCGCCGCGCTGCATCACGAAACTAACATCGTTCACGGCGACAAGACGGCCATATGCCTTGCACAAGTGTTCAACTTGCACAGCAGGAACACCACGATGTTCAGCGTGGTGTTCCTGTCGCATGGTAGAGATTGTGCCAATATCGGCCGTATTAATGTATTCCTGCTTACTCATAGAGACGTTTCCACATATCAAGGTAGTGAATTGGCAGTGGTCAACAGTTGGGCTGCGTTCCCATAATTACCACCTAGTGCATAGATCATACCATGAGTTTGCCAGACCACAATACCACCAATAGGAGTGTTGTCCGCCAGAAGCAATCCCGACGCACCGTGAATGGTAACGTGCTGTGCCGTAATTTGCGGTGGGACGGGGATCGGTATTGTGCCACTATTGAGATCAATCTGTCTCAATTGCGTCACTAATTGTGGCGGCAAATTCGGGAGCGAGAGCATGAAGTCGCGCAGCTCGTTGATTGAAGCGCTCCCTGTAGCGCGTATCGTCGGGCTAGGAACCTCGATGACCATGAAGTATTTATTGGAGCTGTCAAAGTTCATCTCAACACCAGAGGTAACACTCACGGTAAACCGCGCGCCATCTAAGTTTGCGGGTATTGTCATATTGCCATGCCCATTGTGCACGAGGTAGGCATGGGCCTTCGCGGCGCTAAAGGTAAAGGTCAAAAGACCACCATTTAAAACTGCATATGCAGGGTTGTTTCTTAGCCCTTGTGGTAAATTGCCGGGCTGCGCAATGGGAAAGGTAAGCAGGTGTTGCGCCTGGGCCTTCGTCAAATTGTTCTGTGTTTTTAAGCTATTGGGCGAAACTTGCCACGTCCCAAAATCCTGTATTCCTGGTAATGGATGCGCAGCTAAGTCGCGCGGATCGATGTTGACGGGCTGGAATTGCTGGACACGGAAGAGCGAAAGAAACTGATCTGCTATCGCACTGGCGTTTGGCAAGATCAATAGAGCAAGCAAGATAGCCGCGGCCACTGCCGCAACCCAGTTCCGCCTCAGTTGACGCCAGACGAGAGACGATTTTTTCTTCGTGGGTACCGCTTGTAGTCCCCTACTACTTTCTGTAGAAGGCTTTGTCTCTTTGATCCGTGCATTCAGCTTTGCGAGTGCCGCGATGGGATCGGGTACCGTGCCGGGTTTGGGATCCAGCGCAGATAGCAGTGTATAGACCTGGCTTCCACCACTGGTAATAAGGCGTTCATCAGCAGCGCAGTCACCGCACGTGGCAAGGTGCTGTTCAACATTTGCTGCCTCTTCTGCCGGTAGCTCGTCATCGCGCCGGGCAATCAAGATACTCTGATCAAGACAGCTGTCGCTATGCTCCGGTTGTCGTAACTCGTTCATGATATCTCCTCCGAAATTCCCGTTCAGCACGGGCCAGTAACGCACCAACAGAAGCTGTAGCCACTCCTGTAGCCTGTGCAATCTCCGCGTAACTCAAACCCGTACTACGTAACACTATATAGGTCTGTTGCCGTTCGGGCATTTCAGCCAGGATCGAGCGCACCAGCGCTGCCTGTTCATCTGCGAGCGCGTGTTGCTCGGGATTTAGCTGTGCTTCTACCTCTGGGGCTATCCGTTGAACCGTTTCACTGACTCGTTCCTCCCGGTTTGTGCGTCGCTGGCGACTCCGCAGAACATTCAGGCCGAGGTTGGTGGCGACACGACAGAGCCAGGCTCGTTGTTCTGCTTCGCTAATGGCCTTGGGCGGCACGCGGTAGTAACGCAGGAATACTTCCTGCGCGATATCATCTGCCTCGTCGCTTTGTCCCACATAGCGGTAGGCAAGTTGATAGACCAGGCTATAGTAGCGCGTAAAAACCGTTTCAAACGATAGTTCGCTCGTTGAGGTAATGATAGGCCGATTTCTGATGTCTGATGACATGCCTTTTTTTACTCCGTCAAACCTTGAGCATTGTGCTCGTAAAAACCTCGTTGTGCTTATGCATATACTTCCTTGCATCCCTGCTGACCGTAGGTAGACGCGCTAGCGTCGTTGCAGGGATGGCTTTCAATTAATAGACACCACTCAGCAGAATTTTGTGACATCAGAATATAAAAAACATGGTGCCTGTATCAGCAGTGCAGGGGCAAGCCCTGCCCGTACATTTTACCTTCGCTGCCCTACGAAATGTGCGGGTTGGGCTTGCCTGAAGGAACCATGTCTCTTGCTTGGCTCAGGCCTGCGTTTTCCCTCGCAATAGATTGATTTGCTGCTGCAAGAGTTTATTGTAGGCTTCCAACTGGCTGATTTCCGCCTGTAGTTTTTGCTTCTCATGCAGAGTTTTTTCGAGATTCGCACGGTATATGTCTCTCTCCTGAGAAATCTGGCTGAGATTCTGGCGGATTGCCTCTTTCTCCTGCACTGCCTGATCATGACTTTTGCGGAACGAGTCCCTTTCCTGGGTTGCCTGCGATAGTTCGTCGCCACGCTGCCCGTGTTCATGCTGGATATGTTTCAGTTCATCTTCAATGCCATTGATGTGAGCCTGGTCCTGCACAATGCGCGCGGTCAGGCTCATGATCTCACTTTTACGGGCATCGCGCTCATTCTGCAAGTCATTCCTGAGCTTCAACATGTCAGGCTCATAACGCCAGCCAAGCAGGACATTGTACAGCTCGCTTTGAGGACTCCCCTTTTGGGTAATCTGCCGTAGGTGCTGGAGGGTGGGGATATCCCAGTCTCCGCTTGCCAATAGACTTCCCACGGCGCGCAGGGATACCGAGAGTTCATCGGGATTTAGCACGCTCATTCTGTTTTGCGATAAACCATACTTGCTCACGGATTGAGCATACTCATAGACATCTTTCGCCGGTCCTAGCAGACCTATTATACTGATGGCTTCCGCACGCAGCGACGCGGGCGCGTGTGGATCGTTTAGAATCCTCAACAGGGCATTCTGTGCTTCATCCCCAAGGAACAAAAAGGCATGAGCAAGTTGTTCATGGTGCTCTGGATAGTCGTAGAGCACCTGGACGAGGTGCCCGACCACCGAGTCTCCACCCTGTAAAAACAAGAGGGCCATGATGCGCAGGCTAGTACGTTCTCTATCGTGTATCTGCACATATTGGAACAGGGCCGGGATCATCTCTTGATTGGCCGTCGAGAGTGCTTCCTCATCATGAATGCGTTCCAGGAGTAGTGCCTGAGCCATGGCAATATCTTCTGGCTGCTCGCTTATAAGCAAGTCTACCAGGGCGTCCTTGATCTCCTCGGTGGGCATATTATGAAAGATATTCATGGCTGCTTCGCGACGCGTGCGATTGCTCATATCGCCATGCGCTGCCCAGATAAAGGTAAGTGCCGGAGCGCCTATCTCTTGCAGGATATGTTGAGTAGTTCTAGCGATCACCTCGTCTTGATCAGTGATTAATTCACCTACGCTGCGTACGGCCGGTCCTCCAACTTTGATTAATGCTGTCTCCGCACCGCGTCGCCGTTCCTCCATGCGTAAAGATTCTAGCAGACCATTGAGCACGATACGCTGCCAATCGCGCTTGCGCGTTAAACGGGCGAGTGCTTCTGAAACGTCATCTACCAGGTGTGCATCTTCCAAACCATCCAGCAAAGCAGGAATACTGACGTCGACAAGCTCATTGGTCAGCACTTCCAGAAGCGCTTCATGGGCTCGCAGTGGGAGCGTCTGGCTGAAGAGGCGCACGGTATGAGATAACGTTGTTGGATTTTGCCGTACCATTGTGACAATAATGTTCTGCGCGTGCTCCTGTACCAAGATTCTTGGATCGTCCAAAGCTGAGATGAGTATTGGCAGGACCCTGTAATCAAAGCGCGGTAGGATAGAAGCGGCTGCATCGCCACGTTCAGAGTCTCCAAGGAGATTGACCAGCGGGGGCATTGCCACTTCAGGGTAGTTAAGTAGAAACCTGGCGATAGTGTCGCTCCAACCTGGACGATTTAACGCCTCCAATAATGGCGGGACAACGATCTGTCCCTGCATCTCGGCCAAAGTGCGATGCACAGAGCTTTTGATGCGCTGATCCTGGTCGAAGAGGTGCTCAACTAATACATGCGCAGCGTCGGCTCCCTGAAATTGGAAGACCATCAAGATTTGCTGTGCCTGAGCATCGCTGCTGTGCGGTAACGTGCCGAGTAATTGCTCACCTGGGAAAGGAACCATCCCCAGCAGGGCGCGTCGTATGCGCGACGTAATTGCTGTCTCCTGCTGTACATTCAGGGCGGCAAGCAATTCATCGAGCGCAATACTTCCCAAGGAACTAAGAGCCTCGATAGCTTCCTCGTAAATTTGTGGCTGTGGACTTTCCAACATCTCCATTAATGGAGATACTACTTGCGTTGTTGGGAATTGGCTAAGTGCATGTATGACTGCTATTGCCAGTAATTGTTCAGTCTGCGATGGCTTGACGAGGGAGATTAGCGAAGGGATGACTCGTTCATCCCTGACCTGTTCCAAAACTTGTACCAGAAGATGAGTTCGATTGATAACAATGGGAGTCAATGCCCTGGAAACCGTTTCAACAACCTCCTTGCCCATTCCTGCTAGCATTTGTGCTGCTCTTTCGGCCACCGTATCATTCGTATCAGCCAGTATGAGATCGATCAAGCCAGGAATACTTTCAACACTAAAGGAGTGCAAAGTACTCGTCACTTGCTGTAACACTAGGTGCGATGGATCGGCGATCAGGCGTAGTATGGCAGGCAGCGCACTCGGATCGTGTACATTCTTCAATACCTCGAGGATTCGTATGCGAACCCTTTCGGTTGGTTGCTGCTTTAGCTGATCCAGGAGAAAAGGGGTGGTGGTGGGACCGATTGCTTGTAGCGTTTGCACCATATTGTCGGCCAGTAGCTCGTCACTGGAAGAGAGATACTGTATGAGCGTCGGGAGTACTTTTTCCTGTGTGCCATTTAATGCTGTCTGGTTTCCTGACGCCACTTGTCGGGCGGCAATCCGCACCAATATCTCGCGAGCCTGCTGCTGAATCTCCTGTTCTATGGCATAATTTGAGGTGAGAACCATGATCAGACCTTGCAGGATGCGTTGATACTGCGCTGGTGTGCCCTGGTGCCTGGTCTCTTGCTCATGGAGGAATCGTTCAAGAATAGTCAGTGCCGACGCATGTGTCAGGCGCGTCGAGAGAGCAGATGTGCGATTTCCTAGTTCCTGGAGGATGCGTGCCACACTAAGCTCTGGGCCAAGTCGAATGAGTGCATTGATCGCTCGCTCGATAATAAATTGTTCACTGTCATTCAAACGAGCGATCAATGGCTCTACCGCGGCTGGATGCCTGGTGCCACCAAGGATATTGATTGCAGCAGCACGCAAGCGGACGCTTCTTATGGGAATAGGTAGGCTGAGCTCGGTGGCGTAGGCAACAACACCCCCACCAAAACGGCTTAAAACGCGGCTCACGCGTTTTACCTGGTTCTCGAATGGCAGGGCATCTGCGGTATCGGATAGGTAAGAAAAGAGTAGTTCGGGAACGATGGTTGTATCTAGCAGCACGAAAAATTCCTCGACACCCTCAATCGGCAAGAGGAGCATCAAAGAGCGGTATATTTCATCTGCGCCTTCCTGGTAACAATTTTGCACGAGGCGCGCCATTTCTTCACGTGCCGCTTGATCATGCAAGACGCGTGTCATTATCGCTGCCATCCGTGGTGGGAGGGCGCTTTCTCGTTGTGTTGCGGCCTGTGAAGGAGTAGGAGGCATCCATGCGACGCCTAAAGATACCAGGCTTAATGCCAGGGTTTCTAGTATATAAAGAGATTGGTTGCTGGAAGGATTTTGTGCGTCTTCCCCAGGAGAACTTCCGAGGGCAGCAAATTGTTCGGCTAATTGCATTGGCGTCTCTAAAAGGCCAGTATAGAGCGCAATTGGCTCGCTCCAGTAGGATACATTTGCCAGTAATTCCTTGGGAATAGTGGCGAGAAGTGGAGAAGTTGTTTCTTCTTTAGCAAGGTCAGAGGCCAGGAAATACGTGGCGACAAAGTATTCCGCAATCAATTCATGACGAAAACTCAGTATACCTCCTGAGCTAAGTTCAATTAATGAAGTCTTCTGTGCAAAATCGAGGAGTTGAGTCAACGTTGTCTGGTCGTATTCTTGCTCTAGGGAAGCTGGATCATGGGTTGGATGGTCTTTAAGCCAGATCAGGAGTTCGCTGGCGCAGAGCGCAATGTGTTCTTGAGCACCCATCTTTCCCCGTTTGGCAGGTAATTGTATGCACTCTCTATCATTTGACCAGTACGCAGCGTATGCAACCTTACTTAGCAGCCGCAGTACATCACTTTCTGATGGTGCAGCTTTCTTCCATTCGGGCCGCTTCTGTTCGCGCTGGATCAATTGCGCCACATATTCACGTAGGATGCGGCCGCGTGTATCCAGCTTTTTCCCTCGTTCAACGCCAACTTTGTCAATAATTTCCAGAAAGGAGAAGAGCATCAGGGGATTAGTACAGAGATAGCGCAAACGGCCGGTCAGAAGTACTTGCATGATCTGCCCGGCGGTGTGTTGCCATTGGTCGCCTTGAACTGCAATATAATCTTCGACAAATCCCCGTACCTGCTCAAGTTGCAGCGGATCGATGACGGCACGTTCAATATGGCCCTCGTTTACTAGCTGTTCCAGTTCAGGCAGTTTTCTATAATCCACTTCGCGACATGTGATGACGAAACGGTTTTGTGTCACGAGGAGCATCTCTGCCAGTTCTTTTCCGACTGCCGCGCGGTACTGTTGGTCAACTTCGTCCAGGCCATCGCAGAGGAACAATAAACGTCCCTGCAGCAGCAACTTGTTCAGATACGGGCGAAGATGACGCATAGCCTTAAAATCATTCTCGATGAGGAAGTCAAGCAGGGTAGCTTGCTGTACCACCGCTTCAGAGATAGCGTTCTGATCATCCGAAGTATGCTGCTCAGTAGAGACAGTAGGAGTTTTGTTCAGAGCTTTGATGAAGACGCTATAGTTTTTTAATGGGATGTACACGGGAATTTTTTGCTGGCCACGCAGCAAAGCTTTGCGCTGCTGAACTGCCGAGTAGCGATATTGTTCTAACGCGAATGTCTTCCCTGCTCCCGCTGCTCCCTCAAGTAGCAGAGATGCCTTCTGGGGTAGTTCCACCAATTCAAGCAGAGATAAACTTCGCCCCTGGTTTATAGCAAGAGGATCAGGTGTATGCTCAAAATAGGTCACAGCTGTCTTAGAGATATGGGCCAGGGAGTCAAGCTGCGTATACATTCTGCGATATGCTTCCTGCTCCCTTTGAACATCTCTTAAATATGCCCGAAAAGCGAGTGGCCTGACCGCAAGGTAGACTACAAGCGTTGTCCCGCCGAGTTCGACAAGAGGTACCAGGAGTAAAAGAGGCATATGGAAGGGAAGCGCGGCCAGGTCCAATAAGGGGTTAGCTCTTCCATTCCCGAGTAGATGAACAGGGTTGAAAAACCAGATAATAGCCAGTTCAATACAAGTGAATAGTAGCGTAATAGCGATTCCAATAAGGATGCTACGGAAAAGACGAGAAGAAGCGATACGATAAGGCATACCTTTATGCATATTTGTTGAAGATACGGGATGTTGTGTTGCTACCATGTTGGTATGGCTGCCTTTCAATGAATTTGCAGTTCCATAGAGCAGTAGTATATCCCACTCAATTAATACAAACAAGTACTAGAGGCAGTTAAAGCGCTTTAATAAAAGGGGGTCACAGTGAGAGGGAGAGAAGGAAAAGATTCAAATCGATTGTCGTTCTCATTTTGTGACGTAATTCATAGAATTTTTGCGTAATTTGTGCTTTACTCTAAAAGGCCAGGATACGCTATCCTTTTTTCGTGAGAGTTACATTCCTGTGTTATAAGCAGTTCTTAAATAGTAGGGTTAAAACATCTTTTTATATGCAACAGAAAAAAGTGTCGCTATTCTGAAAGAGGCATCTTTATGAAACGCTCTAGTATAGGATTCTTTGAAGAACAATATGAGCAACAAAATGATGAGTATGAACAAGGATCAGAGGACACCATAAAATTAGCGTCCCTTAGAGGCAAAAATCCCAAAACGACGATTCCTCTGAAAATGCAAGCTGTCGAACCAGCAGAGGGGTTGTTCTCGCGTGGAAGGGCAATATTACTCTCTGTCTTTCTTCTTGTTGTGATCGTCAATGCGGTCAATCTAGGTTCATCACAATTTATCGGTGCACAAGGTTGGGCCTTTGTTTTAAGCGACTCATCCGCTACCAGCAACCCGAATCTCCTAAAGGAGGTGGCTGATCAATTGCGCCATACCTCAACACCGGGAACTGAGACCCAAACAAACCGCCAGGTAACGCCAGAGGAGTATATTAATATCATCTTGAAAAAAATGACACTGGATGAAAAAATTGGTCAGATGATGATTGTTCAATTTACTGGGCCAGATTACGGGCTTGACATAAGTACGATGATTGATCAATACAAGATAGGCGCGGTCCTCATTTTTGCAGCTAATAACAATATTGTCTCGAAGCCACAGCTCAAGGGTCTCATTCAGCAGATGCAGAAGGATAGTACTATACCCCTCGCGGTGGCGATTGATCAGGAAGGTGGCCTCGTCGATCGCTTACTGCATCTTGATGGTCCGCGCCCATCCGCAAGCTCGATTGGCGCGACAAACGATCCCACAAAAGCGATGGAGGAAGGAATCCAGGACGCGCAAGATCTCGCGTACTATGGCATCAATTTGAATCTTGCGCCGGTTGTTGATGTTACGAATGTCTATAATCCTCAGCTTTATCTACGTACGTTTGGCAACAATGCTGAGACAGTGACTAGAATGGCTGGTGCATATCTGCGAGGCTTGCAAGAGAGTGGCAAAGTGATCGGAACGCTGAAGCATTTCCCGGGGTTAGGGGATGTCAGCGCCGATCCACATATTAGCGTTCCTAGCCTGTACCGTACACAGGGTGCCTTAACAGCTATTGACTGGGCGCCGTATCGCACTTTGATAGCGCAAGGGGATGTCCAGGCTGTAATGGTCACCCACGAGATTGTCACGAAGATCGATGATACCAGGCCTTCCTCACTTTCTTCCAAAATTGTAACGGGTATTCTGCGTAATCAACTAGGATTTCATGGTGTGATAATGACGGATAGCTTGACGATGGAAGGGATTATCGCCTATTATACAGAGGCGCAGGCAGCGGCTATGGCGGTCGAGGCAGGTTCCGACTTGTTGATGGGCGCCTCCACTCCAAATGGCGTCGCTGTTATGATCAATGGCATCAAACAGGCCATAAGCGCCGGGGAGATCAGCCAGCAACGCATCGACGACTCCGTCCGGCGCATTTTAATGCTGAAGTATCATATGGGATTGTTACAGATACCGAGCGTATAATAGCGACTCTAGCGGTCACTAATGCACGCATGCAATAGTGGTCTACACTGTAGTCGCCCTTTACGCGAGAAGGGATGGCGATGTTTCGTTCAAGCACAGAGCAATCATTGCAAGACCAGGATACAGCGCACACAGTAGTAAAAGAGCGACGAAGATCTATGCTGATCATTGCCCTGGTTGTTATAGAGACACTATTGGTACTGTTAGCACTTGTGCCAGCACAGTTCTGGACGCGCTTCTTGCCCAACTCTACCAGCGCCGCCTTAGATGGCCCATTTCCTCCAGTTGTTGCACCACTTGTTACGTTACTACTCTATGTTCTCCCTACGGTGATTGGCTTTTTGTGCCGGGGATGGCAACGGGCATTAATCTTTGCTACACTGCCAGCCTGGTTTGGTCTAGGCATTTTCTTGGTCTCGGCCACGTTTAAGATAGGACCATTTTATCTTGTCTCAGCCGACCACGTTACTGCAAACCTGAGCTTGCTCGAACTCTTTGCCGCGCTCGGTGCTCTCGGCTGGTTGGGACGCTTAACTATTAAATTAAAATAGATTGAATAGCAATTATGCAAAAACCGACGCTGCGACCGTTCCGTTTGATAAGTCCTAAAAATGGTCAACTTGACAATCGTGAACAGCGGGAGGAAAATGGCCGGGTGGAAGAACATAGAAACCTGAGCGGTCTTATAGAACCTATTTCTACTGAAGCTGAACAGCCTCTATTTGGCGATCGAGGAGTGTATATAGAGGGCGCGGAAGAAGAAGCGCGTCATCTCCTCAAGCGCACGCCAGGAAGCTATTTGTTAAACCAGGTCTATGGTTTATGGGTATTTGGCTCTTTATTCCTGCTCACCGTTCTCGTCACGCGCAGATTATCTGTCGCTGAGTACGGCGTTTTTGCTATATCTCTAGCTGCTTTCAACACCATTGCTTATATTGTGGCGCTCGGATTGGAGGATGCCACGACCACCTTTGTGCCGCGCGTTTTTGCCGAGCACGGTAAGGCAGCTGCGGCAGTGCTCATTCGACGTTTGCTCACCCTGCGCCTGGTTATCCTCGTGCTATCTGTCACCGTCATCTTATTTGCGCTGCCTGTACTGGCATCGCTTATCGCCGCAATTCCTCTCAGTGGCGCGGCGGGTGTAGCGACCGGGCTTCGTGACCCTGGCCTCTTGAGCCATATTACGCCTATCGCGTTCTATGTCCTTGGCAATGGCATAAGCAGTCTCGTTACCGCGGTTTGCGCCTCCTTGATGCGCATGCGGTTCGTGTTTGTTGTCGGCAGCCTTACACAGCTGGTGTTGTTAGTCTTAAGTTTTTTTGTGCTGCAATTTGGCTGGGGGACCAATGGCATCCTCTGGCTTTTCGCCATCAGTTCGCTGTTCAATGCGCTGGCCTTTCTCCTCTGGCTGACTCCTTTCCTTTTTGAACGGAGAAAATCTGAGACATACGTCCAGCCGCTCAAGGCGGTGGTGCGACTGGGTATTTCGGCGTGGTTGACCAACCTGGTGTCTGGAGCATTGCTGAAGCAAGTGTCGATTATCCTGTTGGGGTTCTTTTTAGTCTCGATAGTCCAGATTGGCTACTTTAATCTGTCGTTTCAACTGGCTCATGCTGCGAGTCTCTTGCTTGTGTCTGGCTTTGGTGGAGTTGGTGGTGCTGCCCTCGCAGCCGCATTTGTGGGTCGCAACTATGATCGTCTGTCACGCTCGTGGCAGGCTTTAATCAAAATTGAAACCTTGCTTGCTGCACCTGTGCTTATGTTCTGTTTATTTAACGCGCAAAATATTGCTCATGCACTGTACGGGGCGAATTATGATCCTGTAGGCCCATTACTGGCTATCTTTCTCTTCTTCAATATCCTGGTACGTGTCCTTGGTACAACCGACCATCAATACGCATTATATGTAATCGGCAAGCCAAACCTGGTTGTGTTGAGTCAGTGGCTGGGTCTTCTCGCGGTCGTGGTCATTGGAGTGATCCTTATTCCTCGTTGGGGACCAGCTGGTGCACTTGTTGCAGATGGACTGGCGCAGGTTCTGATTGGTGCAATGCTCCTCGCATTTCTCTGGCGCGCGCTGCCGCGTAAATTTCCTTTCGGATTCACCTTGAGATTTTTGTTGGGCTTAACGCTCGCGGCTTTGCCGGGTATCCTTTGGCATCCTGAAAGTCGTTTGCTGATCGGTGTATCGGGCGTTATTTTCTTAGGGCTGTGTATAGGCCTTTTCATCATTATTAAGCCTCTGAGTGCGGAAGATTTGGAGATGATTGGGAGTTTGAATGCCAGTGCCCGCATAGCCCCTTATTTAAAGTGGTTCGCTCGCGAGAAAAATTGAGAGGCAAAGTACTTGTCTATCAGCTTAAAAATTGGTATCATTACTAACAAGAGTGTTTTGGCGAGTTTAAGGAAGCAGAGCATCCATGCCAAACAAATACGAACGCGAGATCGAAGAAATTCTCCGTAATATGGAGGCTACAGAGGCTAAGCCAGGTCTTGGACAAAAATTTGGTGAGCGCATGCGCCGTAAACCCGTTGCGCGCAGCAAACCACGTAGACGTGGTTTGCCATCACTCAAATTCAGATCCTCCGAATGGTTCATTCTTATTGCTGTTGTGTCGGCACTCATTGCGGGGGGGTATGCCTACGCAAACAATGGTACTGCAACTTTTGTCACTGGCCTACTGGTAATTGTAGGGATTATTTGTCTGATACTGGTTGTCCTCTCACCATTTTTAGCGCGCTCTCGCCAATCATCACAATCTTTTGGCTATAGTAATGTGACCCCTATACAACGTAATCCGCTCAATAGTCTCGTGACCCGTTGGAACCTGTTTTTACTCAAGCTGCGCTACCGTCGCAAGAAGGGCCGAAACAGCCACTGAATTGGTCTTTAGCGCCGATGCGCGGGTGAAAAAGTGCTTGACAGATGACTAGAGGCGTGCTATAGTGCAGACACTTTCCGCGAGATAAAGTAGGTACAGCGGGGTGTGGCGCAGTTGGTAGCGCGCCTGCTTTGGGAGCAGGAGGTCCGCAGTTCGAGTCTGCGCACCCCGACTATGATAGAAAGTCAATCAGCGGGAGTAACTCAGTGGTAGAGTTCCTGCCTTCCAAGCAGGCTGTCGCGGGTTCGAGTCCCGTCTCCCGCTCTCATCACCTAGGAAGCCAGTTCTCGTCTGCTTTCACAGGAAGCAAGCGGTACTGGCTATTCGTGTTGGTGTACTCAAAACATGTTTAATGAGTACCTGCCTCCGAAAGCCATACGTTCCTGCCTCGTATGAGGTTCTAAAATGGTATGAAATGGCGTAAGTACCTGTTTCTTCTGTGAATGCCTTCAGAGAATTGGAGGTGTTCCTGTGTCTTTTGATTCTTCTCGCAAAAAGCAAGAGCAATCTGCTCCTGCAAAGTCGTGTGCTGGCTACATAGCATATCCGTTCTAATATTGGGAAAGAAACCGCTCTGGAGAAATGTATTGCTGTCTCTCGGATGTGTAGATGTCGAAGAAAAGGAACGGATAAAGCCATTCATAATACGCTCATTTCTGGAACAGATATGCTATGTGGCCAGCACTGGTACACAAAGTCTCATGATTACGATTTGGGGATTGTTCTATTTGTCTCATCTGATTGATGCTGATAAAACTTCTCTAGCGCATTCTCTGCGAATGCAGTATACTTCTTCTTAAAGGACGGAAGAAATGAGGCCGTTTGTGTGAAGGTACGTGATGTTATCAAACGTATAGAAGCTGATGGATGGTACCTAGCGCGGGTACGTGGAGATCATAGACATTATAAGCATCCGACAAAGAAGGGAATAGTAACGGTCTCTGGGCATTCTGGAAAGGACATGCCTGTTGGAACATTGCTCAATGTCTTTAAACAAGCCCAAATAGAGAAAGAGGATTGAGATGGCAAGAATCCTGGTCATCATCGAAAAAGGCGAAAACTCGTATGGCGCGTATTCTCCTGATGTGCCAGGCTGCGTTGCTGTTGGAGATACGAGAGAAGAAGTAGAGCAACTCATGAAAGAAGCATTACAAGAACATCTTCAGATGATGCGTGACGAAAATCTGCCTCTCCCTCAGTCGCAGACCGAGGCGGAATATATGGACATTCCGCTTTCAGCATAAAAAGCCTTGTGCTGGCCATTTGGGATATCTGTTCTGAAAACAAGTCTCTTGAGATCGATTGGCCTGTTCTGCTTGCAAAGAATTATGAGATGAAATTGTGCTGACTACTTGGAACATCTGTTTATAAAAATCGAGAACGGGCAAGTCTCCGCGCAATGAATATGCAGGTGGATGCTGGGCAATCAGGCAGAAAGATGACGTCTTCTCCTTGTCTGTGGAAGGAAAACAGGAGAGGGAATACAATAACGCGCAGTAATCTCGATACGGCCATCACATTCTGTCAAGTCTCTTTCACTCACCTTTGATGAAGACGGCTCCCACGGTTTTATGCTGCTCTTTGGTAGTCATAGTGCAATCCACCCAACACAGGAGTGGAGAGTACCTTGTTCGGCTGGTTCGGAAGAGAAGCAGAAAGCGCCGGAGGATCTGGAATCCGCTGCTGAAGCCCTTGATGGGGTCGGGCTTGATTGAAGTAGACGACATATGTTTTAAGAAGGCGGGTGAGTTGCTTCTCATGCAAGATCAAGAAATGATCCAGACATTCTCGCCTCACACTTCCCAAAAAACGCTCACACACGGCATTCGCTTGCGGGGTTCGATACGGTGTTTGAAGCATCTTGATCTCACATGTTGTCGCCACCCGCGCAAAACTCGGCCTGAATTTGCGGTCATTATCTCGAATCAGATATTTTGGTGTTTGTCCATACGGAGTCGCTTCCCGCAGCTGTTGCGCCACCCAGGGATCAGTGGGAGATCGCGTCACATTCACATGCATGACCTTGCGCGATTTGAGTTCGATGATGAAGAAAGCAAAAAGTGGACGGAAAAAGAGATCCGTTACCTGCAAGAAATCACAGGCCCATATCTCTGGTGCATGATTGCGCAAGAATGTTTTCCAGTTCTGTCCAAGGGCTCGTTTGGGGCGGATCTGTCGCATATACTTCTGAATTGTTCGTTTACTTACCCGAATATCCAGCTTGAGAAGCTCACCCCGAATGCGTTCTGCTCCCCAGAGTCGGTTGCTTGTTGCCATCTCCTTGATTAAGCTGATCGTCTCGGGGGAGAGCCTCGGCTTTCTCGTGTACGCCTTTGATTTGCGCTTCCAGAACAAACGGAAGAGCTCACGATGCCAGCGCAAAAGCGTCTCTGGCTGGACGATAAAGAGGGACTGTTTCCAGGTCCGAACCATCCTGGCGAGAACCATCAGGAGAAACCGGTCTCTCTTCTGGTAGACGGGACGTTTAACTTGTCGACGCAAGATGATCAGTTGGTGTCGTAACAGGGCGTTTTTCGCAAGCAATTCAGATTTTCCTCTGGTCATATCAGCGAGCGTACCAAGCAAAAGGGAGGTCGTTGGTGGTTTGACCCAACGCGAAAAACGCTCTCGGAGCGCTTGAAAGCCGAACCATACGCGTTGCTTGATTGAGGTGAATACACAAAGCACGAATTGAACCTCTTCTTCGTGAAAATAGGAGTGTTGCCAGAGTGTACGAGCAGAATGAACTGTGTTGATTGTACTCGCATCTCGCATGCTTTGGCAAGGAGGTTTGTTTCATAGGGTGCAACAAGTCGATTTCCCGAACGGATGTCCCAAGTAGCCAGCACAGGTGCCAACTCTTTGTTTCTATCAATAAAGCGTGGTATCCTTTGGGGAAAGCTGATACCAGCCCTAAGCAAAGCTGCGAGCAAACTGCACTCAACATCATTTGCTTGTGAAACCCCAGGAATGAGATGACTGGAGGATAGTGAGTGCTTCATATGCTAGTATTGACAATACATGGAGGACAGTACTGATGAGCGAATACCAGCGTTACGAATTTATGGTAATCGATCGACCTCTGACGAGGGTGCAACTCGATGCTGTCAATGACCTTTCCAGTCACATCGAAGCATCTTCTACCCATGCCATCATCGAATATCACTGGGGTGACTTCAAGCACAATCCCATCGACGTGCTCCACGAGTTCTTCGATGGCTTTCTCTATTGGGCTAACTGGGGCGCGCCCCAACTGGCATTGCGCTTCCCGCATGGAACATTGCCAGTCGATCTCATCGATGGCTACGATCTCGATGATTTCGTCACGTTCATCCAGCACCAGGATTATGATATCCTCGATATCCACTTTGGCGAGATGGAAGGGCCCGACGAATGGATTGAATATGAGCTGGGATCGCTCATCGCCTTGCGCGATGAATTGATGGAAGGCGATCTGCGGTCGCTGTATATCGTCTGGTTAGCAAGTCAGCGCATGAGTGAGGGCTATGACGAAGAAGAGAATGAGGATGAGGACGAGGACGAGGAAATCAGTGCGCCACCAGTTCCGCCTGCTTTTGGCACGCTGTCGGAGGCACAGCAGGCGCTGGCTGAATTGTTGCAGGTGCCGCAAGAACTGCTCGTCGCGGCAGTTCGACATAGCAAGGCAGCAGTGTCATCGACAGTCGATGATTTTGCCGCATGGGTCAAGTTGCTGCCACCAGATCGCCAGAACGATTACCTGGTGCGGTTAGCCAGCAATGAGCCAGGCCTGAGCCGCCGCCTCGTCAAGGAGTTGCGCGAACTGGGCCAGGACAAGACCACAGCGGCACCGCCAATGGGTGAGCACGTCACCTACGCCAGGCTGTTCGCCGAAAGCACAGCTGTGAAAGCCCAACTGGAACGCGAGAAGCGCGAGCAGGAGCAAGTGGCCCGTTTGCGTCATCTGCAAGACATCCGCGATCACCAGGACGATTACTGGCATCAAGTCGATCTGGCAGTGATGCGCGGTACGGGCACAGGCTACGACGAAGCCTTGCGATTATTGATCGAGCTGCGTGAAGTCGCCGATCAATTCAAAGAGACTCAGGAGTTTCAAGAGCGTTTCCGCGCCTGGGTTCGGCCTCACTTGCGCCGTCCTGCTTTCATCAAGCGCTTGCAGGATCGCAAGTTCACGTTGCCAGAAGCGTAAGAGGAGCACCGCTCTCCCGCTCCAATTGTGTACTGTCTCCCCAGAAGAGCTTCAGAAGCTGTTTGATGAAACAAAACGGTGATGGAGGATAGATGAGTATTGCCAGAACATCACAACCTATCTGTAAGGGATGTGGACAAACGATCAATGGGTACTATCTTACGGCCCTGGGAGCGACATGGCATCCAGAGCATTTTGTTTGTGCTCTATGTCATCAACCTATAGACGATACCCAATTTAACATACATGAGGGCAAGCCCTATCATCCTGAATGTTACCACGACCACATGGATCCCCGTTGCGCGTATTGTCACAAATCTATCACTGGTCAATATTTCACGCACAATGGAGCAACATACCATCCTGAATGTTATCAGGAGCATATAGTCTCCCGTTGTGAGTATTGTCACAAGCCGATAATGGGCCAATACTACACACACGAGAGTGCGTCCTATCATACAGCTTGTTACCGCGATCATGTCGCTCCCCGTTGTGCTTACTGTGGCAAGCCGCTCATGAGTGAATACGTGGTAGATCACTGGGGGACGAAGTATTGTAAGGAACACCAGAGCCAGTATCCAAAGTGTGCCTACTGTGGACGTCTCGTTCCTCCACAGCAACAGGAACAAGCTGCGCAGTCGAGCGAACGTGTACGCTGCCCCTTCTGCCGAGCGAGTGCCATTGAGTCACTTCCCCAGGCGCGCATCCTGTTTCAAGGCTTGTTGCCACAACTCAACGCTCAGGGCTTACAGTACGATAACGTACCGCTTCAACTTGAGCTGGTTGACCAGGCCAGGCTGGCTCAACTCTTGCATGGACGAAGTGGAGCGGATGCGCTCGGTGTTACCATGCAGTCAACACATATGTTGAATAAGCAGATTGTTCGTACAGAAGTGAATGGTATTGCAGTACTGCGCGGCCTCCCCTCGACCCTATTCCTGGGCGTTTGTGTTCATGAACTGGGTCATGCCTGGCTTACGCTACAAGGAATACAGGGACTGGCTTCGTGGGCAGAGGAAGGCTTTTGCGAACTGCTCTCCTACCGCTTCTATGGTAAACTGAATACTGACGAGAGTCGTCACCATGCTGAGGGTATTGAGAAAAACCCTGATCCCGTCTATGGCGAAGGTTTCCGGCGCGTGCGTGCTATGGCCGACCGTATGGGGTTTCAGCGATTTGTGGAGACATTGAGGACGACGAAGCGGATGCCATCGGCTTAAATCATAGACTCAGCCCTATATCAAAACATCAGAAATCACCACTTAAATGTTGACACCTGTCCCACCTTTAAACTATAATTGAGCAGCTAGCTTACATAAAATATATATCTTTAAGGTCACGCTGGTATCTATACTTAAAAAGCATTTATCCATAATACATTTAGAGGTCTGAAGATGCCTTTGCAGGAGAACATCCGCACTATAATACGTTCGTCTATCTTCAATGCCGATCACCCTACGGGTAAACTCTCTCCCAAGGCGATGTTGCAGCAGCGCTATATCATTGTCCAAAGAGTTGGCAAGGGAGGCATGGGAGCTGTCTATGAGGCTGTAGATACACGTATTCGCAATCGACATGTAGCGATCAAAGAGATGAGCCAGGCAAAACTGAGTCCTGAAGACCTCTTGCTGTATGAGAAGCAATTTCAACACGAGGCGGATATGCTCAGGCGACTGAGTCATCCTCATCTGCCAAAGGTGTATGAAGCTTTCCAGGAGCGCAAGCGCTCCTATATGGTGATGGACTTCATTCGAGGCGACACACTGCTCACCATGCTCGAAAATTATAAAGGCAGTCCTATGCCTGTAGAACAGGCCTTACACTATGCATTGCAATTATGCGAGGTGTTGGCTTATCTTCACCAGCAGACTCCTCCAGTTATTTTTCGCGATCTCAAACCAACGAATGTGATGGTAGATGAGCATGCCAATATCTTCCTGATCGACTTTGGCATTGCCCGGCTTTTGAAAGAAGACCAGTCAGAAGACACGCACATTTTTCTATCTCAGGGATACGCTGCTCCCGAACAATATGGGCTAGGACAGTATGGAACCTCCCAGACAACTGCCCAATCGGACTTATATAGTCTCGGTGCCACGCTTCACCATTGTCTTACAGCAAAACGACCCATGGGAATAGCAGATCGCTTTCGTTTTGCCTCAGTGAGCAAGAACAACGCGCAAGTTCCCGCACAGCTTGATCAGTTGATACAGCGTTTAGTGGAGCATGATCCACAACTACGTCCCGCAGATGCGTGGGAAGTGAGGCAGGAATTCCTCACAATTCAACAAGCTCTGGGACCTGCTGCTAAAGTGATGAGTCCTTACCATCTGCTTAACAGTCCAGGTCAGGGACCTCTCCATCTAGGGAAACAGCACCCCTTCGGGTCATTTCCGCCTATCAATGATAACCCGACAGTTGGGGCTAACCACACAATTGCTGGTGCGCCCATGATGGACCCTGCATTCCTGAACGGGCTGCAATGGCTTGGCACTATTGTAACTGGGGTCATCACTGGCCTATTGACAACAGGTATTTCCGCCCTATTCAAATTGTTCTGGAAGGCTGTTCGTGCACCCCGCAGCCCGGTGCAAAAAGCGGTGCAGTTGTTTCAAGATGCCACATCTGGCACTCTATTTGCTTCTGACACATGGAAGCCTGGTTTCGTTTTGCTCCTCTGCGTGCTTCTGGTCGGCCTACTTAGCAGTAGTATCTATACGTTCACACTCTCCAATGGATCATTGTCCTTTGTTGCTTTTAGCTTGTCATTCATCCTGCTGCTAGTGACGCTGGTCGTAGGAGGAAGTGGAGGCATACGTGACCCTGTCCCACGCAATCTTCTCCTCATGACTGGAGGGGCTGCGTTGGTGTCTTGTATCATCCTCCAGACCAATTCCACTGTTCAGGATGGGACCACGAAAGTCTTACATGGTATACCTCCAGGACAACTGCTCGTGTTTGGAGTGATAGTCATCGCGCTTGTTTCACTGATACGAGCCATGTTAAGGTGGGATAACTGGTTTGAGTGGACTGACCGTGCTACTGTTTTTGGCTTTGTTGTCATCTGTACGCTGCTCCAATCCGCCCTTGGAGAAAATGAGCGTATTCCCTTCCTTTCCACAGATACTTTTCCGTTAGCGACTCCATTGACGCACTTCTTTTCTCTTAATCATGTAGTGGTGCTGGTGCTACTTCTGGTAGCTATTCTTACACTTTGCCCGATCACACGGAACTCCAACATGCTGGAACGTTTCCTGCTCTTTGTATGTACGATTGCTTTCTCCTGGCAACAACTTTCGTTCGGAGAAGAAGAGGTTCAGCAATGGCTTCCGCGGGCCGATAAGCAGCTTATCGTTTCAGTGAATCAAGGGATTGCGCTGGGACTTATCGTGCTCGGTCTTTGTCTGTTGGCTCACTATAAAAGACCCTGGATACGTTCCTTGCTACTACTTGGTATCACGCTTCCCTGTATTCTGTTGCAGTATGTACTGTCAAAGCATACCACGATGCTCTTTCTTTCAGCTCAAGGACAACAGTCAGATAGCACTATCTACCAGCTTATTGTTTGGGGAGTGTGTATAGCGGGCCTCGTCTTGTTTGTTCGCCTGGGAAGAAACGTTCACTGGGTAGATAGGATGATTATTTTTATCATTGCCAGCGCCAGTGCGCTGCTCCAGTACAGCTTCGGGGAGAGTGAAGAGATGCATATGCATCTGAGTTCCTATAATTTTGAACAATCGCCTTTCAGCTTGCTCCAGGTAATCGGTTTTAACCACGTGCTGGTCTTTGGACTAGTCTTTGCTGCAATTGTAATGCTCAGCCGTTGGACACACGATGAATTTACGGGCATAGACCGTATTGTACTCATCGGCCTCCCTATCTCAGCAGCGATCCTGCAATTTTTGTTCGGCAGCAATGAGCAACTTCCCGCTCTACATCTTGATACTGTGAGCAATACTTTTACGAGCAATCTTATCATTACCTGCGTGCTGGTACTGAGTACTCTCTTTGCTCTCGTACGTATAAAGCGTCCATTCAATTGGTTGGATAGAGTAATGCTTATCATCTGTGCTGGCTCCTGTGTGCTATTACTATGGAACAATACAGATGCGCAGCAGTTTCCCCAACTCTCAACAAATATACAGCAATTAGAAGAGAACGTCTTGCATATAACAACTCTGTATGGGTTGGTCGTGGCAATGTCAATAGTCGATGCTGCCCTGTCATTCATCTGGCTCAGACGCCCATTTTCCCAACAAGATCGTAAGATTCTGCAAATCGTTTTTGGTGTATCAATGACTGCGGCAGTATTTCAACTTTTTCTGCCCTTTCTGCTGCTAGTCGCGTTGTCTACCCTCTTGCTGGGCGTAACGATTGCAACACAGATGGAGCGCATGCACAACATGAGTATAGCGAATAGTGCGGTTCGACCCTGGCAGAGTGCGTAAATCAGAGAGAGTTTGTATCAATCCTTTGAAGATACTGAAAGGTTCTTCCTATCTAGACGCTGCTCACTAAACGCCATACATTTCTTCCCCTCATCTGGCAGAATTCCTCTAATCGTTAGTGAAGCAGCACGCAGGGACGTTGCTGGGTGAGGTACATTTGCTGTTCCATTTTGCGATAACGCTGAATCTAGCTAACTTCATGGAGAAAAAGAGGCACTTGACGTCTTGATCAACGATAAGGTACATTATCAATACCCTCACCACAGGGGTATGGGTGAAGCTGAGGTATATAGACGAAGGCAAAGATTATGACCACGCAAACGAAGCGCTCGATAGAAGAAAACGCAGGTGCATCTCGTGCTCAAACGGGTGCAAATAGTCATACTGTTCTCGCATTGGAAGGCATGACCTGTGCCTCCTGTGCAATGCGCATAGAGAAAGGGCTCAAAAAGGTTCCAGGCGTGAGGGATGCAAGTGTCAACCTGGCTACGGAACAAGCCACCGTCATCCATGACCCGGTTCAGACAAGTCTGGAACAGATGGTGCAGAAAGTAGAGGCGGTCGGGTACAAAGCACTGCCCCAGAAGCCGAGGCTGGAAGACGCAACGAGCACTCGTGCTGACAGTCTGTCGTCACCTGCGTCCGCAACCCAACAAGCGGATGAGCAGAGCAATCTGAGCATCCCCTTGCCTCTGCCATTGTAGAGGGAGCGAAAGCGCGAGGCCTGACGCTCGATCGCGCTCCCGAACACTTCACGAGCCACGCTCGCAACCATCAAGCAGAACTTGTTCTGGGCATTTGCGTACAATGTCATTCTGATCCCAACGGCCATGCTCTCGCCATTGATTCCCTTCTTGCGGGAGAACGCGCCCATCTTTGCGGCAGTAGCGATGGCACTCTCGTCGGTCACAGTTGTGAGCAATTCATTGCGGCTACGACGCTTTGGGCGGTAAGGATGGTGTGTGTCAGAGTAGGGCAGGTATTGTTTCCTCTCCTGGAGGGTGGTAGAGTAATAGAAACAGCCTCATGAAAAGGAAAAGAGTACCAGATTGCATGGAGGCACGAAAGGAAAACAAGAGATGCAAGAGGACCGGAAGCCGGATGTACTGAAACGACTCTCCTACATCGAGGGGCATGTCTCTGGCATACGGAAGATGGTGGAGGAGGACAAATACTGCATTGATATCTTACGGCAAACGCATGCCGTCCGGAAGGCGTTAGAAAAACTGGAAGCGATTATTCTCGAGGGGCACTTACGTACCTGTGTCCCAGAAGGTATTAAGGGCGACCGAGAAGAGGCGGTGATCCAGGAGTTGGTCCAACTCTACACCATCGCTGGAAACAGTCCATCCTGAGGGATAGCTACGAAAAAATATCGTTCGTATTACGACAATACAAAAAAGGAGTATACACACCATGGAATCTACGACCCTTGTGGCACCCGACATTTCTTGCGAGCATTGTCAGCACGCGATCGAGGGAGCGGTTGGCAACCTGGCGGGCGTGAGTAACGTCAAAGTGGATATTCCGACGAAGGCCGTGCATATCGACTACGATCCCCAGAAAGTCACGTTGGCAAAGATCGAAGAGGTTCTGGACGACACCGGTTACACCGTGGCGAAATAATTGGATGAGATTCTTTATAGTATTAGGCTAGGAGATATATGGGAAGGTCTCGTTTCATTTTCGGGTTGTGCACAGCGCTCCTTCTGCTGGTTCTGGCGGGATGTGGTGGTTCAGCTTCCAGCAATGCAAATCAGGTGAACGTCACACTGTCTGATTTCAAGATTCAATCTTCTCAGACGACCTTCGCGTCTGGTACGACGTACCATTTTGTTGTCACGAATAGTGGGCATACCAACCACGAATTCATGATTATGCCAATGGGGATGAATATGGGAAACGTGTCTATGGATCAAATGCATAAAATGGCTCTGGCCATGATAGACACTGTGGTTCCAGGCGAGACAAAAACCATTGAATACACCTATAAGTCAGGTGGTCAGAAGTCATTGGAGTTTGCCTGTCATTTTCCAGGGCACTATGAAGCAGGAATGCATCTACCGATTACCGTGAGCTAATGGGTCACTGAGGCAGGCGAGTCAGAGGGTGCGCCTCGGGGATGCTTCCACAGAATGCTGGGAGCATCCATGCGCTCCTCTTTCTTCTGCTTCTACGGTAGAGCCAAAGGCAAAAGAATGTTAGATGTCTCGGTCTCGAGAGAAGGAGGCGATCGATCCTATGGCCAGCAATATACCGGGAGAGTATGCCGTCGCTGCGGCGATGCTTGTGGTAGCGCTTCTGTTAGGCCTGCTGACACTTGGTATTGGGCGTTTCATGGGACCGCCAGGACGAGCAGCAGAACAGAATCCGGCACCGGAGCACGGAGGTCGCACGGGTCACAAGACGTGGGTGCAGTTTCGCTTACGCTATGCTGTGCTGGCCCTGCTCTTTGTCGCCTTTGATATGGAGATGGTCTTCATGTTTCCCTGGGCAGTGGTCTTCAAGCGCGTTGGGCTGGTGGCCTTTTTCGACATGTTCGTTTTTGTCGCCATCCTGACCTCTGCTATCTTCTTTGCATGGAAGGAAGGTGCCTTTGACTGGGAACGCTAAAGCCCCCACAAAAGCGCAGGCAGGATGGTTTGCCCGCTTGCGACAGTTGCCACGCCATTATTTCGCGATCGACGGCGGCAGTGGTGCACATCTGCTGGCAGCCCTGTCAGAACGCGATCCATATTTAAGGCAGGTCGCATCCCCACGCCATGCTGACCTGCTCATCATTGTCGAACCGGTAAGCCAGAAGCTTGCCCCCGCAATTGTAGATGTTGCAAAAGCTCTGGCCCGGCCTGCTCACGTCCTGCTTGTCGGAGAACCTGCTCCTGAACTTGAACCCCTCTCAGACAGCGGCTTCGCCCGTCTTGAAGATCTATTGCCCGGCGCACGCCGCCTCTCCCAGGCTTCAGTGGAAGCCATTCTTGATGTTGTGCCTGGTGCAGAGCGTTGGTCAGAACTTGCGCAGATTGACGCACCAGGCAGAGAGGAAACGACCATTCAGCTTCCGCGGAAACACGAGCAGGAGATGGCAACAGAACTGGTCGTCCTGAGTCTGGGACCGATTCAGCCATTTACCGCCGGTCCGCTGCGCCTGTTTCTTATCTGCGATGGGGAACAGGTGCTCTCTGCCCAGGTGGAGTCGGGCTATGCCCACCGTGGAATTGCCGGGGCAATGCGTCAAACAGGATGGCAACAAGCGCTCGATTTTGCGCGCTTGCTCGATCCACTTGCGCCTGTTGCGAGTCAGCTTGCTTATGTACGTGCAGTCGAACAGCTTCAAGGCTGGCAACCATCCCCGCAGTTACTAGAACTACGTGAAGCGGCTCTAGCCCTTGAGCGCGTTCATAACACGCTCTGGTGGCTTGTACGTTTCGCGAGAATACTGGCTGATGCCGAGTTCATCGACCGTTCGTATCACCTTGCAACGGAGTTTGCTACACATGCCTCGCACATCTGGCAGCAGCCGCCTATAGCATGGATTGCGCCTGGGCAGAGTGTCGTGCTGTCTGCCGTGAGCAAGAATACGTCGGCAATTTCACACTTGCATATATGCGCGGATCATGTTGAAACAATGAGCAGGTACGTTGAGCGCAATCGCTGGCTCGCTTTGCGCACGCGTGGCATCGGTTTCCTGGCGATTGAACGTCTCAAAGCGGCGGGTGTAAGTGGGCCGGTCCTCTTCGGCAGCGAGCACGGCGCAGGTGATGTCCAAAGTCGGCTGACCGCCCGGATACACGCAGCGACCATTGACTTGTGTGCAGCAGCAGAAACGCTTGTCGGAAGTGAATCCTCCTCTACCCAGGGGGCAAGATGGGAAATCCCTGCGGGTGAAGCACATGCGACAGTCACGGGGCCACGAGGAGACATTGGCCTGCACCTGGTAAGCGATGGGGGTGAGAAACCTGTATTGGTAGAGTGGCAGCGTCCCTCTAGCGCGTTGCTCCCACTGCTGCCAGAGATAGTTGCAGGTCAGAAGCTCGTGGACGCAGAGGTCATTGTGGCAAGTCTCGATCTTGTTATGGCGGAGGCTGACGGATGAACACTCTCACGACTTCATTATTCGTGCTCCTCGGTGTGTTGATCGGCTCCTACTGCATCGCGGTACTGCACTATCTCGTGCTGCTGGGGCCGCGGCGCATCGGTACAGCCCTGCTCTTGCCGGGTGCGAATGCCCTCGCACTGCTTCGCCAGGAGAATTTGCTGCCGCGCGGAGCAGACACCTTTCTCTTCCGGTCGGCCCCATTTATTGCCCTGGCAGTGGTTGCTCTGACGGCTCTCGTTCTTCCGCTTGGGCCAGGTCTGGTCGGTTTCGATCCATCTATCGGTCTCTTCTATTTTATCGTGCTGTTGAGTCCCTTCGTGGTGGCCATGATGAATGCCGGCTGGAGCCAGAATACCAAAGAGGGGCTTTTCAGCACGTTTCGGGCGGCGGCCTACCTGATCAGCTATGAAGTGCCCATCGGTTTTGCCGCGATTGGTCCGGTCATGGCGGCTCAGTCACTGTCGACCCAGCAGATTATACATGCCCAGGCAGCATTATGGTATGTGGTCTGGCAACCGCTCGGCCTTGCCATTTACCTGCTAGCGGCGCTTTTCGTGAGCTTCCGCCACCCCTTTGACAGCGCGCTCGCCGGAAGTGAGCTCGAAGGGGGCGTGCTTGCAGAGTATGCAGGCCCGCGCCTGCTCCTCTTCAAGATAGCTCTTGATGCCCTTTTCCTGATCCTGATGGGGATGGCTGTGATACTCTTTTTCGGAGGTTGGCAGGGACCACTGCTGCCCGCGCCTCTCTGGTTTGTCCTCAAGACCTTTGCTCTCTGCGTATTGGTACTGTGGGGGGCGCGTTTTGTGCCCAGGCTGCGGCACGACCAGATACTCACCCTGTCCTGGAAGATCCTCCTGCCAGCCTCTTTGATCAATATTACCCTGGTTGGCATACTCACACTTCTCATACCGGGAGGAAGCCAATGAATGGAATGCTTGAGTGGGTGCTTTTCCTTTCACTGTCTGCAATTGCCATCATAACAGCGGCGGGCATGATTCTCACTATGAGCATGTACCGCGCTGGCCTTGCTTTAATGGCCAGCTTTGTCGCGCTGGCAGGTCTGTTCATCCTGTTGAACGCCGACCTGCTGGCTGCCATTCAGGTGATGATGAACGTAGGCGGTATGCTCGCTATGGTGCTCTTCATGGTCATGATGATGATAGATCCCGGCGGTGAGATGATGTGGGGCATGAAACGCGATATGCACATGCCGGGACCCGCTGCTTTCTCCATGCATATGCCGCGAGGCAAGCCGCCAGAGGAGCCATCTGCTCTAGAAAAAGAGCAGCAGGTGGCCGATTGGACGTGTCCAATGCATGCAGAGGTAAGCCAGGCAGGCCCCGGAAGCTGCCCCAAATGCGGCATGACTTTGATTGAGGCAAATGACTCATCTCAGTCACCCGCACAAGATGGACATGAGAGCATGCCTATGGAGCACGCTGACCATAGTATGCATAGTATGGCGATGAACATGCATGCACCAGACAGCGATGGGCATGAAATGGATATGTCTGGTCACGATATGAACATGTCTGGTATGACTCCGCGCCAGTACTACGACATGATGGTGGATATGGCGATGTCGACGGCACAACTTCCCTGGGCAATCGCTCTCGGTATCGCTTCAGCTCTCCTGCTTAGCGTGCTGATGATACAGACACCCTGGCCACTTTCTCCTACCGGGCCGACGCAGGATGCGACGAACGCTATCGGTCAACTGCTGCTCTCGCGCTACATGATTGGCTTTGAAGGAGCCGCCTACTTGATTCTGGCGGGCATCGCGGGCGCAGTTATCCTTGCCAAACGCGAGAGCATGCCAGAAGAGCAGTCTGAGATGGCGCAGATCGAATCGCATGAGCAGGGAGCTGACAAGCAAATGTATACCTGCCCCATGCATCCAGAGGTTCGCGAGCCGCGTCCAGGCAACTGTCCCAAGTGTGGCATGAATTTGATACCCGTTGAGGGAACGCTTGCTTCCAGTAGTCAGAGCAAACACGGAGGTCACTCATGAGTGGACCAGGACTCATCCCCTATCTTATTGTCGGAGCGATCCTCTTTGGCATAGGGGTCGCGGGCGTCCTTTCGCAGCGCAGCGCCTTGATGGTGTTGATGAGTATTGAAATTATCCTCAACGCCGCCATTCTCACGCTTGTGGCCTTCTGGCGCTTTGTGAAACCCGACAATTTCGATGCCCAGGTGTTTGTGATCATCATCGTGACGATTGCCGCTGTCGAGATGGCGTCTGGACTTGGACTCTTCATGCTCGTCTTTCGCCAGCGAGGGAGTACGAATATCGATGCAGCAAAGGATTTGAAGCAATGAGCGGCACACACCTGTTCTGGCTAGCCCCTCTATTACCGCTGCTGGTCTTTGCGTTGCTCGCTGTCGGCCTCGCTCGCTTTGGTCGACTGGCCTCAGGGCTTGCCATCGCCGCGATGGCTGGCTCGACCGTTTTCTCCGTGCTCGGATTGCTCGATGCCGCCCAGGGCAAACAAGCGTCTGTCGCTCTACCCTGGCTCACGGTTGGAGGACGACAGCTTACGCTTGCCCTCTGGCTCGATCAGCTCAGTGCCTTGATGGCGACACTCGTGTCGGTCGTCGGCTTGATCATATTCATCTATGCCGCCAGTTACATGGCGGAGGACAGTCACCGCGGTCGCTTCTTCGCCGAGTTCAGCCTCTTCACCGGCTCCATGCTGACGCTCGTCCTCGCGGCTGATCTCATCACGCTCTTTATCGCCTGGGAACTGGTTGGTCTCTGCTCGTACCTGCTGATTGGTTTCTGGCATGAGCGGCCGGGAGCGCCTGCAGCCGCATCAAAAGCCTTCTTTGTGACTCGCCTGGCCGACCTGTCCTTGCTCGCGGGAGTGCTATTGCTGATTGGTACAATTGGTACGGGACGGATCGATACCGTTCTCACAGCAGCGACGCATGGAAAAATTGCTTCAGGACTACTGCTAGCTATAGCCTTACTTGTCTTTGCCGGCGCGGCTGGCAAATCAGCCCAATTTCCCTTTCAAGGCTGGTTGCCAGATGCCATGCTCGGACCAACGCCCGTCTCGGCGCTGCTGCACTCGGCGACGATGGTTGCGGCCGGTGTATTTCTCGTTGCCCGGCTCTACCCCCTCTTTCTGGTCGCCGGACCAGCGCTCCAGGTGGTCGCCTGGGTGGGCGTGATCACGGCACTCCTGGGAGGAGTGGCGGCACTGGTAGAAAGCGATGTCAAGCGCACGCTGGCGTATTCGACGATGAGCCAGATTGGGTTGATGTTCGTTGGACTGGGCAGCGGCAGTCTGCTGGCGGGTATGCTCTTGCTGGTGGCCCAGGCCCTGTACAAGGCGACGCTTTTCCTGGGTGCGGGTGCCGTCGATCACGCCGTTGGGGGCACGGCCTTTGAGCGTATGGGAGGGCTTGCCAGTCGCATGCCGCTCACCACTATCGCTTTCGCCATCAGCGCTGCCGCACTTGCCGGACTGCCCGTAACACTTGCCTTGCCGCCCAAAGACCCGGTCCTTACTGCCGCCTGGCAAGCCAGTATCCCACTTTTTGTCGCGGCGCTTGTCGCCAGTTTGCTTACTGCACTCTACAGTGCACGAGCGTTCGGACTTGTTTTTTTCGGTACTCCTTCCAAGCCTGCACAACAGGCGCACGAAGCACAGAGGGGGCTGCTCATCCCACTGCTGGTAATGGCGGTATTGATTCCCTTTGGGCTGCTTGCTGACGCTGCCCTCCTTGGTCATCCTTTGAACCAACTGCTTAGAACTGCCATTCCCGATGTTCCGGCCGCGACGTTTATCACGCTCACTATTGCTGGCATCGGCGTACTGATAGGGTTAGGAGCCCGACGCGCCTGGCCGACTGCTATCGCGTGGCCTGTGCTCAAGCCAGTCACTCCCCTTTTCGCAGGGGAGTTTGGCCTCAAGGCGTTCTATCGCATATTTTCACAATCTGGCTTCTGGCTCTCTGAAAGGCTGGCTACCTTTGATCGGCATACATTTGACGCCTTTGCAGGGGTTTTAGCAAGGGCAACGCTCGCGACTGTGCGGGCAAGTGGGCGCTTTGATGCACGGCGGATTGACGCGGTGATCGGGGAGTTGGGTCGAGGCATTCTCGCCCTCGGTCAACGCGTGAGAGCCTTGCAGACTGGACGCATTGAAAATTATCTGTTCGCGGTCTTTGTGTGGGGCCTGGGTGCGATTATCGTAGCGGTTCTCGCTGCTGTCGTGCGATGAATAAGGGGGTATTGATGCAATGTTGCTCACGATCATGACATTTCTGCCGCTTGTAGGGGCTATTGCGCTCTACTTCGTTCCACGTCCGCTCATGTGGCGTTGGATCTCCGTGGTCACCAGCGCTCTCGTACTCATAGTTGGCATTATCCTGGCCGCCCTTTTCAATTGGAGCGGCGGGCGATTACAATTCGAGGAGCGGGTAGCGTGGATTCCAACGCTTGGCTCCAGCTATCATCTTGGCATCGATGGACTCTCACTGCCCCTGGTGCTCCTGACGGCCCTGCTCACCTTCCTGGCACTCCTCTATGCCTGGAAGCAGGAAAGATATCCCCGCGAGTACTTCGCCCTCTACCTGGTGATGGAGACCGGGTTGATCGGTTTCTTCAGCACAATGGATCTGCTGCTCTTCTACGTCTTCTTCGAGATCGCCCTGGTCCCGATGTATTTCATTATCGGCATCTGGGGGCATGAAGGCAAAAGGATCGAGGCGGCCCTGAAGTTCTTTCTCTACACCCGCGTGGGAAGCCTGGCGGTGCTGCTCTCTATCCTCGCGCTTTATCTTGGCACCAATCCCCACACCTTCGATCTACTGGCAATCATCGCCGCCCGCCCATTTGTAGGGGCGAGCATGAGCGCATCGCTCGTGTTACTTGGTTTCCTGATTGGCTTTGGCATCAAGCTGCCGGTGATCCCGCTGCATTCGTGGCTCCCCGATGCACATACGGAGGCACCGACGGAGGGAAGCGTCATCCTGGCGGGATTGCTGCTCAAGCTCGGCGGCTACGGTTTACTGCGCATAACGCTTCCGACCGTACCGGATGCCTTTAGTGCCTGGGCGGTACCGATTGCGGCGGTCGCCGTGGTCTCAGCAGTGTATGGCGCAGCCGTGGCTATGGCCCAGACGGATCTCAAGCGCCTCATCGCGTTCAGCAGTATCAATCACATGGGCTATGTCTTGCTTGGCATAGCAGTAGCGGCCGCGGCAATAGGAAATTCGGCGGATCGTACTGCGGCCGCCAGTGGTGCAGCCTATCAACTGGTGGCCCACGGTTTAGTCACCGGAGCGCTCTTCTTCCTGGTAGGGATGCTGGCCGATCGCACGGGAACGCGCGAAATACGCCGCCTCTCCGGTATCTGGGCCGCACTCCCCCTTTACGGGTCGATTCTGGCCTTTGCTATGTTTGCCTCGCTCGGGTTGCCTGCACTGGCACACTTCGCCGCTGAAGTCCAGATTCTGCTGGGAACGCTGGGCATCTATCGTTGGGCCGCGTTTGGCATGCTCCTGGGCATTCTGGTGACGACCGCCATGTTCCTCTGGACCCTGCAGCGGGTACTGCTTGGCAAGATTACTCCTGAATGGTCAAAGCTGCCTCGCCTGACGAAAAGAGAGCTCGTCATACTCCTGCCGCTCGTTGTCCTGATTGTTCTTTTAGGTATCTTGCCTGGTCCATTAGTGGGTATTATTAATGGAGCGCTGCGCAGTAGCCCCCTGGGAATCCTGCTGGGAGGACGGTAAGTTTATGGGAGGAATGCAAGGCGGCATGGGTATGGAGTTGTGGGCGCTTGTACCAGAACTGACACTCGCAGGTCTGATACTGCTCCTGCTCCCGCTCGGCCCATTTTTACCGCGCGGACGCAAGGACATTGCAACATGGATTGCCCTGGCGGGTCTTCTCGTCGTGGCTGGAGAAAGCGTTCGGATGCTCTTCTTTCGCACGCAGCCAATCTTTCTCGACACCTACGCGGTCGACCAGTTCGCCGTCTACTTCAAGCTGTTTGCCGTGGCGACAACCGCCTTCGTCTTGCTGGCGACGCAGAGTCATTTTCGCGGACGGCCCCACGAAGGTGAGGTTCCGGCCTTGCTCCTGCTCACCTGCCTGGGGATGATGGGACTGGCGGCCAGCCAGGACCTGGCGCTCATCGCCCTCTTCATCCAGATGGTGACGGTTGGCTCGTATATTCTCGTCGGCATTGCCAAGGAGAGCCGTCCGGCCACCGAGGCTGCGCTCAAAATGTTCCTCTTCTCATCAACGGTGGGTGCGGTGATGATCTACGGCATGGTCCTGCTCTTCGGCCTGACTGGGACGCTGCGCCTGCCAGAGCTCGCGACGAAGCTGCCAGCCATGCCTGTTGTGACAACCGTCGCGGCATTTCTGCTCGTGCTGGCGGGCTATGGCTTTGAAGTGACGCTGGTGCCCTTCCACACCTGGGCTCCCGATGCCTACCAGGGTGCCCCTACTCCTATCGCGGGCTTTTTGTCGGTGGGCCCCAAGGCGGCGGGGCTGGCCGTTCTGCTGCGAACGCTGCTGGTGGCCTTTCCGCATAACGTTGGACACTGGGCAGAACTGTTTGCCGTCTTAGCGGCAGTGACCATGACCGTTGGAAACATCTTTGCCTTGCGTCAAACCAGTGTCAAGCGACTCCTCGCCTATTCCTCGATTGGACAGGTCGGGTACATCCTCGTTGGGGTGGCCGCCGCGGAGCGCAGCGTGCTTGCCGTACCAGGGATGCTGTTGTATCTCGCCGTCTACCTCTTCATGAACCTTGGCGCATTCCTGGCCGTTGATGCGATAGAGCGACAGCAGCATTCGGACGATATCGGGCAGTTGAACGGACTCGGGCGACGTCTCCCCGTGACGGCGGCCGTGCTGGCTGTGTGTATGCTTGCGCTCGCAGGCTTTCCACCCTTCGGCAGCTTTGTCGGCAAGACGATGCTCTTTGGCGCAGCCATCGCCGCGGGTTGGACGTGGCTGGCTGTGGTGATGCTGGTGAATGTGACGGTCTCGCTGTTCTACTATGTGCGCGTTCTCGAGCCGTTGTATTTGCGCCCTTCAACAGGGAAACCACTACAGAAAGAAGCAGGACCGCTGCGCATTGCCCTCGTGCTGCTGGGTACGGGAACGCTGATGAGCGGTGTTCTGCCACAGGTATGGGTTCTGTTCGCTACCCATGCCTCATCGCTCCTGGCAGCAATCGTACCACATTGAAAGGGATGAGGCACGTGCGCCTGGGTTCCGCAGCAGCATTCAAGGGCCACAGGCATTTACACCACTTGACATGGAGCGGGTGGGGCGCTGGCCCCTTGGGCACCCGATGTACTTGGATGTGACGCTGGACCAATTAGTCCTACAGTTGTAGATGACTGGCGATAGTGCTTCTTCTTCCCCGTTGGCTCGCAAGGCCGCTAAAAAGGCCAGAGCAAGCATTGAGAGAGTGAATCTGCATCGAATGTTCCTTCCCGGCGTTAGAGGAAAAAGGCCTCCCACTTCCTGATATGATGGGTATTTTCCATGCCGCTATTGTAGCACAGGCGTTTCTTTCGTATGGTTCTTCGGTACTATTGTTCCTGAAAGGCTGCCCTCCTCCAACAGTGAAAAGGGGTCCGTGGCTCAGAGGGCTGAGATTGGTACAAACTACCATGTTGTACAAAAAGATGCTTGCTAGTGGGCTTTCATTTCACTTTATTGTACGATGGTTAAAACCGCCGATGTAGGCGTACACCACCCCCATATCGTAGGGTTCATAGCGAACAGCCACGGTTTGCCCGGCCACCTGCGTTGAGCGCATACTGTCATGCCAGTAGTGTAATCCATTGACCGTGATCCCACGCGAGGGATGAATTTTGACCGTTCCAACACGGGTGGTGGGGCGGGTCAGCATCAAAAAGTCTTCGGAGTAGGCAATCAAGCGATGAGTACGAGGGCCAGCTAGTTCCACTCCCTGTTCAAACGCTTCCCGAGGGCTTTGACCGAGAGCAGGGTGATCCATCTGCTCATACACCTCATGCACATACTCGGAGAGACGGCTCGCAAAGCGTTCCAGCGTCCAGACCGCGAGCCTCTTGGGATCGACCTCGCGGGTCGTGTGCCGGTGCGTTTTGCTGGCCTGGGTGTTCCCTCGAAGCTGGTTGAGTAATTCGGTGGTGGTGGTGCCAAAAAGACGCTCAATCCCTTGCACGTCCCCTTCTTCCTCGCTATACTCTGATAGGACTATGTACGAACTTGTGAAAGGGCACGCATATGCGCGCGCATTGGCTATGTAGTACTATCTTTCCTGCTCCTATGCCTCTCAAGTGCATGTAGTACCTCTCCCTCCCCTGATACCGCTGTGCGATCTACGCAGAGCAAAGGACCACAGCAACCAGTGCTGTTGGATGAGGCAGCTATCCTTGCCCATCTCCATGTGCCCGCGGGATTTCACCTCAGCATCTACGCCTCCGCTTTGCACACGCCGCGTTTCATGGCCATTGGTCCGGGCGGAGCGCTGCTGATTGCTGACCCAGGCTCAAATGCCGTCATTGCCTTTCCGCCAGGAACTTCCTCTGAGCGAGCAGGGTCGGCTATCATGATTACCAACCAGCTTGATCGCCCGACCAGTTTGGTGATGCATGGTGGGTATCTCTATGTCAGTGAAGCGTCAAGCATTGCGCGTCTGCTTCTGGGCAATGACCTGAAAGCTGGTCCCATTTCTCGTATCGTCACCGGCCTTCCGCGTCCTGACGGTGGTCCCTTTGGTACCCATACGATACTGATTGGCCCGGATAACCAGCTCTATGTCTCCAGCGCTTCCGACTGTCAGGCCTGCGTGGAGCAGGACCCGCATCGCGCTGCCGTCTGGCAGTATGATCTGGATGGCTCCCATGGTCTCCTCTTCGCCAAAGGGTTGCCAAATGCGGTCGGAATGGCGGTCAATCCGTGGATGGGGCAAATCTGGGCCGATGTCAACGCAGGCGACCCGGTGAATGCCCGTATCCCTCAAGAAACAATCTATGGGTTGACCTATCAGAGCGATTATGGTTGGCTGCGTTGCCACGCTGGAAGCATAGCCGACCCCCAATGGGGTCATTCACCGGGCGCCTGCAAAGGGATCCCGCTCCCGATTGTCAGTCTGCAGGCGCGCTCTACACCGCTGGGACTGGCTTTCCATCCATTGGATGCGACACAATTCCCCACTACCTATCGCAACAGCCTCTACGTTGCGTTATATGGTTCAGAGACTGGGAGCACACCAGCAGGATTTAAGATTGTGCGTATCCCAATTGACTGCGGCAGGATGGTAGGCCGTGTGGAAGACTTTATCACCGGGTGGCTCAAGAGCGACGGCACCTCAAGTGGCCGCCCGGTGGGCATCACCTTTGCACCAGATGGCTCCATGTTCATCAGCGACGACCCGACCGGTGTCATCTACCATGTGTGGTATCATGCCTGACACTGTTTGACGGAGAGAGTGATGGCGTGACGGACTGTTCTCTCACCACAGAGAAGTGATTGCGACAGCACAGGAAAATGGGCATCCACATGAAATGGATGCCCATTTTCCTGTGCTGTTTTGACAGGTCTCAGGCCTTCAGGACATGAACCGAGCGAAACTTATCCTACGGTGACATTCCCACAGGCAATAGGATCAAAGCCCGTCTGGGTGGACAAGGCTGTGCTGTGATGGACGTTCACGTACCAGCCGCTGCCTGGAATGGAGGAAACGTTTTTGATGGTTGTCATCACAGTTGCGCTTCCAGAAGCATCTGCCATGATCGGCATGAGCGGGTACACGACGGCTCCCTGACTCTCACAACTCCCAGAGTGGATGTGGGCGGCATGTGCGCTGTTTGGTTCCAGGCCACTCAAGGTGAGCTTCACCGTCAGTGTCGTACCGCTGAGCGACAATTGGGCCGTACCGCTCACTGTCTCACCCGCGCTTGCTCCTGGCGCTGCGCTGAGTGCGATATGCACCGACTGCGCGGCTGTCGTCGAAGCGCTCGCGTTGGAGACATCACCGCACACGATTGGCAGGAACTGGTCACTGGGGCTAAGTCCAGGACCGTTATGCACGTTCACGTACCATCCACTGGCCGGAATACCTTTCGGTACGCTGACCATCGTGGTAGCCGATGCCACCCCGTGGGCATCAGCGACAATAGGTTGCAGGGGATAGATAACACCCCCCTGGTTGCTGCAACTGCCGGTATGGATATGGGATGGGTGTGTACTGCTTGGAGCTAACCCCACCAGCGCGATTTTCACTTTCAACATGTGGCTAGTCGGGTCCCAACTGAGGTCCGCTGTGCCATTGGGGACATGTTTGAGTGTTGCGGTGGCAGTGGTAGAGCTGCTCGTTGGGGTTGTTGCAGGTGTGCTGGTGGTACTGCCACCGCACGCCGTGACAAGGAGTGCTACCACTACAGCCAGGACAGCAAATATGCTGCGCTGCTCAGGGTATCGAGTAAACATAAGTGATCACCTTTCATTGACGATTGCTATGCACATTGAATGTCGAACTACTCTCATAGACGCACGGACAATAGGAATTGTGTAACTTGCGGCAGGGCTGATGGTCAGGGTGTCACGATGATGGTTCCTACCATGTACGTATGAATATTACAATAATATGGATACGTTCCGGGCCTGGTGAATATCACGGAAAAGACCTGGTTTGTAGCAAGATTGTTCGTGTTGAAGATGAGGGTATCGCTCGTGACGGTGTGGATGGCGACAGAGTCGTTTGTCCAGGTAACTTGCGTTCCAGCCTTGATCTTCAGTGTTGCAGGCTCAAAGGCATACTTCCCATCTTTCGCAAGAATCTTCACATTGACAACAGCGATCGGGGTGAGGGTGGGCGTAGGACTGGGTTTTGGCTGAAGGGTTGGACCAGGCTGAATGGGAGCGGTAGGCGTTCCTCCACAGGCAACAACAAGCAAGGTTGCAACTGTTGCGAACGAGAGGGCAACCCAGAACAATCTCATGCGACTACTATACAACAACACATTTTTACCTATCTTCGATGTTTTCTCTCCGTGTGATCGCCTTTTGAAAATAGAATCTCATCAAACGCGCTTTATACATCTAATAGAGATATACGTAGGGAAGTTACATCCAGATTACTCCCTCCTGGCGGGGAGTGCCTTCGTACGATGAGAACAAGTATACC